>Ga0307380_10004079_pt1 | contig 19905 bp, 7 predicted proteins | sample UN3MG_FD_202239 | JGI IMG/M metagenome (GOLD analysis project Ga0307380, IMG submission 202239) | Soil microbial communities from Risofladan, Vaasa, Finland - UN-3 | ecosystem: Environmental > Terrestrial > Soil > Coastal area > Acid sulfate soil | place: Finland: Risofladan, Vaasa | collected... | reverse complement strand
ATACTTCCAATTGGAGAAAAAGAAGGTTTTGTTTCTCTTAATGGTACTGCTGAAAATTATTATAAAATAAGAGAATTGCATAGAAAAAGTATTGCTTATCATTGGGAATTAAATGCTAGAAAAGATAATAATGAACTTAATATAGAATCTGGTACAGGTAATGAATACGCTCTAATAGAAAAAATATATAAAAAGAATAGAAGCAGAATGTTTCTTGATATTGATAAAGAAGGTCAGTTTAAATTAAATATACCTTCATCAACAGAAACTGGAAACGTATCAGTTTTAGCTAGATATGAAAATTATTCTACCATATATCCAAAACAAAAAGATGATGGAGAAAATGATTATGATTATTTTAAAAGAAGTAAAGATGTCTCTATAGATATATTGCTTGATGCTTTTGGAGATGGATATAAAGATGGATATAAAGATGGATATATTGAACTAACTGGTGAAGAAACTAGATTGCCTAAAGATAGAACTACAAATAAAACTATATCTGTTGGAACAATGTTTCATAATATAAGTACAACATGTTGTGTTCCATTAATTAAAAATGAATATAATGCAACTGGTATCTTATCTGGACCTGATATTATAGTAAGCGATCAAACTGGAGATAGAAATATTTTAGCTCATACAGGAAAAGGATCAATTGCTACTAAAAAAATTATTATAAGTGGCAAAGAGGCTAATGCAGGTGGTAGATCTGGAACTGCCGTTTTTGATGGAATGTTAAATGTAAGTGTTGGAGCGAACACTATTGATAGACAATCGATATGGTTAGATACACAAGGTGGTATAGTTCAAAGAATTGGGGCTGATTTAAATGGAATTAGTTGTGCTACTCAAACTGATGGAGATGTTTATTTGCAAATTGGAGGAGAACCTATTAAAGATCCAAGTACAGGAGAGGTTCTAGATAAAAGATTTAATGATACAGGAACTTTAGACACATCTTCTAAAACAAATAGATTTGAAATAAGAGTTATGCAAGGTAATGGACCATCTTATACTAGAATTTTAATTGATAATGAAGGTGTTTTAGTTTGTAGTCCTAAAAATATTGAATTTAGATCTGAAGAAGATATAATTTTTACAGCGAGTGGAAATATGTATCTTAATGCAGAAAAGATTGTAGATTATGGACATACTTCTATAGATGACACTGTAAGATTTACACGTAAAAGTAGAAAATTTGAAGATGTTTATGAAGCAGATCCAGGCGCTATACCACAAGTAAGAAGTTTAGATAAAAGAAATTAGGAAGTAATGGCTTATAATAAAAACTGTGATCCACTTAGTAAAACATTTGACGTACCGGTATTACCTCCAATTCCTGGAATTCCAGGTTTTACATTAGATATAAATTTTCCAAGTCTTGGAATTGATTTGCCTCCAGGAATTCCTGAAGATTTGTTAGATTGGCTTAGAAGACTTAAATTTAATTTACCTGGAGGTGGTATTTTAGAAGGAATTTTAAGAAGTTTACAAGACACTATAGCTTCTATAATTGCTAGACTTTTAGCTCTTTTAAATTTATTTCTTAGTATGTATAATTTTATTATGGCTATTCTTGAGATTATAATTTGTATAATAAATGTTTTTACTGCTTTTAAAAGTATACGTAAAATGATAAAACGTATAAAATGTCTTATTAGAAAATGTCTTCCAATTTTTGTTAGAGTTGTAATGCCATTTTTTGCTTTATTAGCTTTACTTTTAAACCTTTTAGCATTATTACTTGCTTTAATAGAATATATTTTAGAATTGTTAAGAAGATTAATTGAACAATTAGCAAGAAATATTAAAAGATTAGATAAAGTAATAAGAGATGGAAATGCAAACGCGGCTTTAGCTGTAATATCTAAAATATCAGATTTATTATGTTTATTTGAACATGTTTTTGTTCTTTTGGGTGTTATAGATTTAATATTAAATTTAATGGAATCTAAATTAAATAAAAATTTTAAAGTTTGTAATGGTGGGGATACGAGTCAAAGCATTTTAACTGCTGATGATCTTTGTGCTTCTTTTTTGCAAGAGCCTGATACTATTATAACAGAAAACCCTGAAACTTGGAAATTAAGAATGAAAGGAACATTAGGTAATATTTCATATTGTAATGCTGTTTATGGAGTTCCTTTTTTGTTTTTTCCAGCAACAGCTATTTCTAAAATAAGAAATGAATCTGTATATTTAAGAGATATTTATTTAGCTGAAGCTTTAAAATTTAAGAATGTTATTAGTTATAAACCAATTAATGAATCAAGAAGTTTTCCAATGTTTCCATTTGATAAAACTATAACTACATCAACAGATGAGGGTATGATTCCATATTTGGTTGATATTACTATGAATATAGATCCAAATGATGGTTATGGAGTAAGAAATATTACTATAGAAGATACTGTTGTTATTTTACCAACAACTAAAGCCACATTAAAAGTAGAAAGTTCTGTATCAAAGATAACAACGTTAGATTCTGGATTTTTATTGATATCTGGTGGACAAACTACAAATGACGCATATAATTATAATGGTTATACTATAGAAGAACTTTTAGCTGATAATTCTGCTGTAGATCCAAGTTATGATGGAAATGGTAATAGTGTTAATTATAGTAATATCACTTATCAAGTTAAAGCAAATTATGAAGCTTTAGTTGAATATGGTTTAATAACAATTGGATGTTTACCAACAATGAAAGACGAATATGCTCATTTTGATGAAGTTTACGAAAAGCCATTAAGACCAAATCTTAATGTTGATTTACCGGATGTATCTGGTGCTGTAGTTGGAATGAAAAAATGTATTACAAGTCTTAGTTCTGCAATTAATACAGAAAATATAGATACTTTTGACACTTGTATGAATGGTATTTTAGTTAATTTATCTAATCAAGCAACTTCGGCTTATTGCCAATTACTTGATGAATCTATAGATATTTATAATATAAATATGAGTGTTATACCAAATATGCAATTTATTACACAACCTATAGAATTGACTGTTACTCCTTTGAGTGATGAAGGTAGAACTTTTGATGAATTAGTTGGTGGTTTTGGTAGTTCTATAGATATAGATAAATGTGTTTCTAGTAATTTTACAGCAACTGCTACTTTAGGTTATATTTCTGAATTTAGTTATGATGGTTATGGTAATTTTATTGCAGAAATTGTCAGTGATGTTCCTGGTGATGGTTATGTTGAAGTCTTTTATAATGGAGATCAGATTCCTACAGTTATTACTCCGACAAATCTTGATACAACACCAGATATTGTTTATAATCCTATTGAATATACATTTGTTGGATTCTTTGATGACGGATATATTGGAGGAATTCTACCTACACCAAGACGTGATGAAGGTGACGTTTCTCGTAATTAGGAGTTAAATGGTACAAGATGTTAGTACAATTTTTTCTGCAGAAATAACTGATAAACAGCAATTAGATTATTTAAATATTTCTAAAAATTTAATTCTTAGAAATATAAATAGTATAAGATCTAATTTTCAATTTAATGAAAATCAAGATAATACAGAACCTAATATTTTACCTCCTATGAAAGAATCATATTGTCATGCTTTTTTTAGAATACTTGGTTTACCAGTAATATCTGCTGATAAAACTAAATTTTACAATCCAGGATTTTATGGAAATGAAATAGGACAAATAGAAGTAGAAAGAAGGAATGCTATAGATAGAAATCAAGACCAAAATTTGTTTACTTTAGAGACTGCTAGAGAATTTATAAATTATGGTAATGGACTAAAATTTGAAGCTAATTCTACAAAATATCAATATAGATTTGATTTATTAAAACAACCTATATCTGTAAATCTTATTACTGAAAATAAAGGTCCTTTCGATTATGACCAACAAATTGATGAAGTTAGCAGTAGAACTGTTCACAAGCCTGTACAAAAAATACTTAGACCATTCAAATGTGTTCCAAATTTAACTAATAAAGTTATTCCTGCAACAAATATGATATGTGCTCCATTTGTAAATGAAGCAAATTCTAAATTAAGAAATTCAGTTTTAACTAAACCATATTTAGAATTTGTTGCAAGAATAAGATTAAGTAAAGATATAACATCAAACACTACAGAAAACACATTATCTCAAGCTTTATCTAAAAAAATAGAAGATTTAAATATAGAAAGTGTATTATCATCATTTTCAAATTCAATATTTAAAGATTTATCTGTTTTAGAATTATATATAATAGAACAACTTTTTATAACTTTAATAGATGCATGTAATAAAATTAACAAAGAAAGAAAATCTGCTCAAGAACTTATTGCTAAAATGGAATCTAGATTGAAAAATGAAGATATAAAATTTACTAATGAGGGTATAGTTTTTGATACTTTAGAAAAATGGATTCAAGAAAGACAAGAAAAAATTGCGGCAAAAGAACTTTTATTATCTCAAATCCCTGGTTTTAAAATTGCTGGTATTGGAAATTTAAATAATAAAATACCTTGTATTTTAACAAATTCGTTTATAGAATTAGTACAACCTGATTTAGAAAATCTTAAAAAAGAATTAGATGCTTTAAATAAAGAGAAAAACAAGAGAGTAACAGCATTTAATTCGCTGAATTCTGAATTGTTTTATTTAATTGGAGAGGTTAATGGTCTTGGTTTAATTGATGTCTTAGCTATGATGTTATCTTTTTGGTTAATTTCGGCAGAAGAATTAGTTTCTATGTTTGATGATGAATCATTTAATAGATTAATAAAAGAGCCTTCTTTATATAGTAGTGTTGTAGAGAATAGAAGAAATAACAGTTCTCCTCCATTAGCAATATCTAAAGTTATGGAAAGTTTTGATAAAAATGTCACATTAATTTTAAAGCTTGCTGATTCTATAGTTGAATCTGAAAAAGCAATTTAGGAGACAAATGTCATTTGATTTAAAGTTGGATGAAGGGGATTTAAGAATAGAAAATGGTGATTTAGCTGTTATTTTTGATACTAATAAACTTACACAAGATCTTTTAAAAATTATAATCACTCCATTAAATTCTAATCCGATTAATCCTTGGTATGGTTCTAATGTTGGTTTAGCTTTAATTGGAAATACTTTTGATTTAGACTTTGGTTTAGAAGCGGCAAGAATGCAAGTATCAACAGCTATTGATAATTTATTAAGAATGCAAATATCACAATCGCAACAACAAGTTTTATCTCCAGCAGAATCTATATTATCTATAAAAGATATTTATGTAAATACTAATCCTATAGAAAGAAGACTTGTAGAAATAAAGGCTTCTGTAATAAGTGCTGCATTAACTGTAACAGATGTAAGATTTACTGTACGTTTATAAATGAATAAAACAACATAATAAGAAACCATGGCTATTATATTATCAACATCACAAATAACAAATCGATATCTTGATTTTTATCGAGTAGCACAACCAAATCTAGATACCAAACCTGGAACTGTAGCTAGAGATTTATTAATAGATTCAATTGCTATTAGAATAGCTGAAAACTATAATGAACTATTAAGAGTTTCATCTGCTCAATCAATAACAAGAAGTGTTGGTACAGATTTAGATAATTTAGGAAGTAATTATAATGTTTCTAGAGCAACTGCTGGAACTGCTTCTGGAACTGCCTTATTAACATTTAACTCGATAAGTTCGGATATTACAATTGCAAGTGGAGCTTTGATTTATGGTAGAAATGGGGTTTCCTTTAGAGTTATATCTGGAATTGTTATATCTGCAGCAAATGAATCTCAATATAAAGCATTAGCAACCACATATAGAGATGATTTAGATTTTATTGGTATAACAGATAATTATGCTATAGAAGTTGTACTTGAAGCTGTAACTACAGGAACTCAAGGAAATATTTCAAAATATGGTTTAGTTTCCGTTTCAATTCCAGGAATATCTAATGTAACAAATGTTTCTCCATTTACTGGAGGTTCTGCTGGTGAGAATGACGCTTCTTATTCTAGTAAAATTTTATCTATATTTTCTGGATCAAATACCGGAACAACTCTTGGTTATGAAAATTTAGTTTTATCAAATTCTTCTGTTTTAGATGCTTTAGTCGTTGGACCTGGAGATCCATTAATGATAAGAGATGGTTCTATACAACAAACTAATGAAAATGGAGATTTGGTTTTAACTAGTGATGGAGAACCAATAATAATTTCTGAAGGAACTGGAGGTAAAGTTGATATTTTTGTTTATGGTAGAAGGCTTGTTGAAAATTTAGATAGTTTTATTTATAATGATCAATCTGGACGTTCTGATGCTACACAATCAATTAATGATTATGTTATAGGTCAAATTTCTGGAGATAGTAAAAAAACAATAACTAGAAGAAGATTAGAAAATATAAGAGATGGAAATTTACCTAATCAACCTGTTGTTAATATATTAGAAGTTATAGGTTCAAGAAGTGGTATTTTTACTCCACAAGTTATAGATGAATTTGGAAATTCTATAGGAAACTACACTTTATCTAAAGATGATGGAGTTTATGCTGAAAGTTGTTGGGGACAAGATAAATTAGCTTGGGTAAGTAATAGTATAAATAGAAGTGAATCTTTATCAAAAAATGTATTTAATGGTCAAGATTCTTTATTATACACAGATATAACAGATATATCTCAAATATATAGAACTGTTACTGTTATAAATGAAAATAGTACTGTTACAACAACAAATTCACAAATACAACTCTCGCATACACCTGTAAGAACTATAAATAGAGTTTTAAATGTAACAACAGGTGAAAGATATGTGGTATCTGATAGAAATCCTAATGGAAATACTGGAGATTTAAATACGGATGGTATAATAACTATATCTGGTAAAAATTTACCTTCTTCTAGTGATACTTTACAAGTAGATTATGAATGGGTGTTTTATCATGATCCATTTATTGATTTTGATTCAATAGAATTATCTGAAAATCCCAGAACAGCTATAGATGTTATAGACTGGGGATATTCTAATGCTGTAAGGAGAGAAGAAAAAACAATTCAAGATGGTTATACTATAACTGTTTCTCACAATATAAGCTCTGTAATATCTGTAAACAGAGTTTCTACTGAAACAGCTACAATATCTTTATCTACTTCTGGAGATAATTTAGTTGTACAAAATTTAACAAATATAGTTACTAACGTTGTTTCAATAAAAAAAATAAATGGTGCCGAAGTATATAATACAAATAAAGATGATGGTAGTTTTGATAGTAATAGAATTATTTTACCTTCTGACACTTCTGCTCAAATAGGTGATTCTGTTATAGTAGTTTATAATGCTTTTGATCTATTTAATATAAATAATAATACAGGAACATTCTCTAATAATATAATTACTTTAGTTCAAGATGCTAAAAATTATATAAGTTTATATTCTGTTGTTGAAATAAATTATATAGCAAATATAAACACATTATTACCATCTTCTAGTATATCAAATCTTCCAGCTTCTAGAAATGGAAATGGCTTTTCATTAAATGGTGCTACTGCTATTATTGGAACTCAACCATATACAAATGTTTATTCTGGAACATTAGTTACAAATAATCTAAGAAAAGCCCCTACAAGATTAAATATAAATATAGCTGGAACATCTGAACCTGGAGTTATTAATATTACAGGTGAAACTTTTACATTATTAGAAGATGTTGTAATTTCAAGTATAAGTTCTGGATTAACTCAAGATCTTTCATTAGCTATAAAGAAAGGATTAGGTATAGATTTAACATATACTTTATCTTCTAAAATAAAACTTGCTAGATTAGTATCATTTGAAAAAGTAGAATTATCAAGTGGTGTTGTTACTAATGTATTAAAAAGTTATGATGTTATTGGATATTCATTAAATGACAATTCATATGATATAGACACAACAGTTAAAAACACTTCTTTAAATTCAACAGAAGTAATTTTACCAACAACAACTACAAATATTGCAACCCCTATTGTTGTTGGAGATTCAATAAGATTAACTATGTATGTTGTAACAGAAGACGCTACAGAAAATGTTAGTTTTTCAACAAATGGTTCTTTATTTACAGATGAAAAATTTGCATATATAGATTCTATAGATGTATCAAGTGGTTTTAAGTCTGGTTCAACAATTCAAGGATCTTTAACAATTTCTGCTATGAACCAACCAACTACTGGAAATAGATATACTGCTATATATAGCTATACAGCTCCAAAAAATGGAGAAAGAATAAGTTTAAGATATAATTCTAATACATTAATTAGAGATCTAACACTTGGTATAGAAAACAATAGACAAATAACTGCTGATGTAATATTAAAATCTTCATCTTCAATACTTGTTGATGTTACAGCGTCAATAGAAATATTAAAAGAATTTCAAAAAACATCAATTATAGTAGCTCAAAATGTTGGAGATAAAATAGCTAATTATATTAATAACTTAAAATTAGGTTCTAAACTTCATCCTTCAGATATAGTAAATGTTGCATATCAAGTTACAGGTTTAGATTCTATAGTTATGGAAAGATTTAATAAATCTACAGAAGCAGGAAGTAAGTCTTCTATAATAGCATTAAAGAATCAATACATGCAAGCTAATAATATAACTATTAAAGTATAAATGGCAAATCTCAGATTACTTAGATATTCAATAGTTGATTCTACAACAATTAAATTAGTTTTTACAGAAAACTTAGATAGTAGAGTTGGCACTTCTAATTTTAGTATTATCTCTAATACATTAAATGTTCCAAATGGTTCTGTTATAAAAACAAGCATTACTAATGATGAAATAACTCTAACAACATTACCATTAACATCTTTTGCTATTTATAGATTAAAGATGTTTAGTACATCTACAATAATATTTAAAAGCGTAAATGGAAGTGTTCTTTTTGAAGATGGAACAACAAATGAACCATTAATAACTGGTCCATCAAATCCATCAAACGATATACTTAAAAAAACTTTAAAATTTTTTAAAAACACATCCTATGATGTTGATAACCCTACTTTAGTAAGAAGTATAATAGAAGCTAACACTAATGCTTTATATAAATTAAGAAACACTACATTACAATTAAAAACAGATAATTATATATCTGTAACTAAAACTGATGAATATAGAAAAAGAGGAGCTGGTCCTTATGATAGATTAGGTAATGAAGGTGTTTATGAAATTATTAGAGTAAGTCCATATCCTTCAGATTTTATAGGAGAATCTTCAATATCATTAACTCAGTTTCCAAAACAACCAGTTACATTACAAAGAAAGATTGTTCAAAATGAAATTTTAACTGGAGGAAATTCTACAACAAAAGGAACTTTTGTAGAAGATATATTAAATTTAAATAATAATAATGTAACTAAAATAACAAGAATAGCAATTATTTATCAAATAGGATCCTCTGTTGTTTATGATTTAGAAAATTATGGTTTTCAATTAGCAGATTCTAGATATGATGCAAATGCTTCAACTTTTGTACAATTAAATTCTAATCAAGTTAGATTTAGTCAGAGAGCTATAGATAATGGTTTTATTATTCCCGTAATAGGTGATAGAATTGTTATTTCATATGAATATAAAAATACTGGAATTGATATAGACCAAAACACTGTAATTGTAAGTGAAATTAATTCACAAATAAGAGAAGTTTGTCCTCCTATTGCTACAATTTTTTCTTTAGAAAATAGTAATATAGTAAAAGTTAATGGAAGAGCAGGAAGTGTTGGAGATATAATCTTTTTAGATCCAAAAGCTACCCCTCCATTTTCTCAAAAACATCCAGCTTTTCAAACTGAAACTGTTTATAATTCATCAAAATTACCTTCAGCACAAGGGACTTATTCTGTAGATTATGAAAATGGTAAAGTTTACGTCTTTGGAGAAGATAATACTCAAGAGAATGTAGGAACAGGACCTTTTCCTCCAGTATGTAGTTATTATTATAAAAAACAATATGTAGAAGATCTTGATTATACTTATGATTCAACTCTTAGAGAAGTAGTTGCAAATCCAGATAGAAGTTTAATTGGTAAAAATATATTAATAGAATTTAATTATCAAGAAATCTATATAGAAGATACAGATTATGTAGCACAAATACATAAAGAAATTTTAGATGAAAGAATCAATAATAATCTATATGGAACAAATGTTATAAAACCTAAAAAAGGTCCAATAACTAATGTCTTTAGAGTTTTTAATGAAACAACAGGTGAAATATATTCAATAAATAGATTTGATGATTATAAAGTTATATTTAATTACAATACAGCACCAGCTAAAGTAAGTATTACAGAAGAACATGCTTCTTTTGATAAAGTTTATAATGAAGTTTTAATTAGAACTGAAATTTTATCAAATGTTCATGGTTTAACTATTTGGCAAATCAACCTTTTAAATAATAATATTATAAATAGTTCTGAAGACGCTGTCGCTGCAAATATAAATACAAGTTTAGAATTTTCTAGAAAAGAAATTTTTACTAATGAAGCTTATTATGATAGCGATATCAGTCTTACTTCTAATTTAAATAAATTAAATAGTATTGGACATTATATAGTAGATTATATTAATGGAATTATTTATTTGGCAATTTCAGCTAGTGCTATCTTAGATATAGGTTCTGCATCATATAATTCTAAATATATAAAAACTAATTATGATCATATTTTAGCAGTTAATAATATTTATAGTTCTATAGATAGAGATGGTGAACAAGAGAATGTTGAAAGTTATAAATATAATACATTTACAGATACAAAAATAGATTTATTTGAATATCCTGTAACGGATAGGCAATATGTATCAGAAGATCCAGATATTCCTATTTTAGTATCATCTAACACTATAAGTCTTCCTGTTGATTCTATTTCTTTAAGGGGAGTTTATGATTCTTATAACTTAAACACTTCTTTTTCTCCAATAAATTTTGCTACTGGATCAACAGTAAATTTTTCAACTGCAACATTAGTTCCTGTAAATCTAATAACAACATCTACAGTTTCTGGAACTCTTACAGTTAGTGTTCCTGAAGTTGCTATAAATTCAAATTTTATACTTAATTCTGTTATATATGTTAAAAATGAAAATGATGTAGAATTGTATAATACAACAATAGCTGATGGTTCTTTTGTTGGTTCTACAATAACATTGCCAAGTGATACTGCTGCAGTTTCTGGAGAAACAGTTTCTATATCTGTAATGGTTAGTTTAGATGATAATACAGCTGTTGTTGTTGATTTAAATTATGGTGGTTTATATTTAGATTATATAGCTTTATATGATGAAATAATTTTAAGTTATGAATATGGAGATAACAATTTAGATTTTAGAACAAGTGAAAGTATTGATGCTGGAGATGAATATTATGTTTCTTATAAGTATGGAGCTTTAAGAGATGCTTTATTAAGTAATTTTGGAGCTGCTGTGCAAATTCCTGAATTACAAAATTTCAATGTAGATCTTAATAGAGAAAGGTATAGAGACGCTTTACGTGCTTGTTTCTTTACTTTTCCAAGTGGACCAACTGTTGGTGCTATAAAAGATATTGCCGCTATTATTTCTCATATAGAACCAGAACTTATAGAATCTTTATTTGAAGAATGGGTTTTAAGTTCTAGTAGATTATATGAAAATGATATAGTTGCTACAGGCTCTTCTTTAATGGCAGCAATTTGGGATTATGGAGTGTATTTTAAAAATACAACAGATTCTATAGAAGTACCTTTATCTTCACATTTTAAATTTGATGGTGGTACTACAGAATTTTGGGTTATACCAAATTGGGATGGTTTATATAATGATGCCACTTTAACATTTAAAATATATAAAGATGGATATATTGTAAATAATACAGATATTTATATTGGAGCTACAAATTATAATCCAACTTATAGTTTAACTGATACATTTTCTTTAAATAGATTTGATACCCCATCTCCTGCCGGTCTTCCAAGAAATATAAAGACTAAAAATAATGGTGTTTTTATATATTATAATGCAGATTTAAAAAAATGGTTAATTGTTACAAAAAATCAAACTAAAGGAACTGTATATTCTGGAACAATAAATACTAGTGGAGAATTTTATAATATATCTGGCGTTTTATTTGAAAATTCTGATTTTAGAACAAGCAAAAACGATAAAATTACATTTAATATGCAATTAGATGGTTATGATGGTTATAACGACGGTTATGACGGTTATGTAGATGGTTTATCTTGGTTATCTGATGATATAAGGTATTTATTTGATTATGGTGAAGAACAAAACGCTAATAGAATATCTATATATAAAGATGGAAAAGGATATTTAAATTTAAGAGTTTGTGCTGATAGAGATAAATATAATAGAGCAAGAGTTTATGAAATTAGTAAAGATATAAATGATTGGAAAGCTAATGATAGGCATCATATAGCATTTTCTAATAAAATTGGAAGTAAAGATAGAAGAGATGAATTACATTTTTTTATTGATGGATTTGAAGTTCCAAATATAATTCGTTATGGTGGAAAACCTAACGTAATATTTGCAGATGTATTTAGAATTGTTGTTCCTGAAATTGTTGTAGGAACTGTTTTAAAAAATACTGTTGCTGCTAATGATTTAAATACAACTATTGGATCTAATATAGTAACAAGTGCAAGTGTTGATTTTGGATTAGAAGGGATTTCTCCTGGAGATTTAATTTATATTGAAGAACAAGGTTTTGCTACCTCATATATAATCTCTTCTATAATAGATTTTCATACATTACAATTAAGTTCAACAATGCCAGCAAATTTATCTAATGGAACTTATTCTATAAACAAATGGACAGCTCCTGTAAGTACAGAATTAATGTATGAATCAAATCTTTTAGTTTCTAGATTTGATGGAATTACTGAAACAGAATTACCTGGATTAAGAGCTACAATACCAGCTTATGCTGTAAGTGTAGATGGTTATGGTCAACCCTCTATTGTAATACGTTCTGAAGCTCAAGCTGGAGATCAAATATATATAAGAACATTAGGTTTAAATCATAGAAGAATTAGAGAAAGAATGTATTTGTGGGGAAGTAATAGTAGTGTTATCAATACAAATTTACCTCCTCCAATAACTTTAGATTATACTAAAATTTATCCTGTAAATAAAGTAAGATACCTAATGAATTCTTCTAGACCTTCTTATGGTGCCACTGGTGGAACAACAACTATAATTGGTAGAAATGTTTCTATTGCTGGAATTGATGTTGATACGCAACCATCAAATGAATTTACTGGTAGAACTTTATCAATAAATTTTTCTGGATCTAATATAGATTTTTCAACACAAGCTTATATAAGATTAAATGGTACTACTTTTAGTGGTGCTACTTCTGAAATTATATATTTTTCTTCAGTTGGAACAGAAAATACAACAGAACAATTTAAAACATTATCATCAATAGATGCTTATGCTACAGCTATTAATATTTCTAATGCTGTAGCAAGTTTTGAAATAAAAGAAGCTGAACAAATAACCGTATCAGAAAATGATGGATATATTGATGGATATGTTCCTATAATAAGATATAGTAATAGAATTATATCAAATGGATCTTTTGCTGGTTCTGGAACAACTATTACAAATAGCGTAATTACTTTTTATTCAAGTATGGAAGGAAAAGTATTTGTTTTAGATTCTCCAGGGTCTGTAGCTGGAACTTATATTATAAGTAGTGTAGATGATGCTAATACAATAACAATAACACCATCATTACCAACTTCGTTTACTGGTGGAAATGGTAGTATTTATGATGTATCAATAACTCGAAGTGGATTTCAAAATGGTTTGTTCACATTTGAACATGCAGGAAATACTCCTACACCATATATTTTAAAGAAAGACTATTATGATTTTGATTATGCTACTTATTTAGAAATTCCATTTGACTTTAAAACTAAAAATGCCATTATAGGAAATAGTTATACTCTAGATTCTCCAGCAAAAGCAATTATAGATGAATTTAGGTCTGTTGTTTTACCTATGACAGATACAAGAATTGGAGAAGTTTCTCCTTCTAATAATTACAGTATAACATTAGATTATTTAAAAAATAAACCTTTTGAAGCAGATGAATATACTTCTTTGCTTTTACATATGGATAATTTACCTCCTGTAAATTCTGCTGTTCCTTATAGTAGATATTCTAATGATTTTATACAAGCAAATTATAGTTTAAATACTAATTTTGATACTTCTTTGTATATAGAAAATAAACCATTTAGTATTTTTAATGATTTTATATTGTTTGGAAATGCTGGAACTTTAGAGTTTTGGTTTAGTCCAGATTATGATAGCAGAAATGATAATCAAAATAGATATTTGTTCGATGCAAATTCTTCTATCGTTGAAGAAATTACAAGTTTAACTAAATCCACAATAACTTTACCTGTTAGAGCAAAAACCGTTTACAATATACAACTTTTAAATGAAACTTCTGTATCTGGAACAAATTATGCTTTAGGTGGATCATTATCTAGTAATTTATTAAATTATACTTTAGGACAATCTTTACCAGCACAACAAACACCTGTAAGAGTTGTATATACTCCTCTTGGATTAGATGGAAATAGAATGTCAATTTATAAAGATACTTCTTCTAATTGTGTATTTTCTATTCAAGCAAATAATAAAAATTACACTTTAAAAACCCCCGTATTCTGGAGTAGAGGAACTTGGCACAGAATAATGGCTACTTGGGATTTTAATAAATCTAATGCTGGCGAAATGCATCTGTTTATTGATGGAGAAGAAAAAATTATAATCCAATCTGGAACTTTTGTTGCTGGCTCTGGTTTTATTGCTGGAAATATAGTTCCAAATAATAATACAACTTTAAATGTTAGAATAAAAGATCAATTTCAAGAATTGTTTTTTGGTGGCAATTTCTTAAATGGCGATGTTATGCAAGGACGAATAGATAATATAAAAATAAGTAATATCAAAAAGACTCCAGTTTATATCTCTGGACAACCATTTGATAATGATTATAATTCAAATATATCTTCCGTCTTACCTGTTGTTGAAGATCTTTATACTACATATTTAATGAACTTTGATAATGAAAATATAAAAATAAATGACTTTACAATATTAAAGAATAAAATAACAGGAATTTTTGATTTTACTCTAAAAGTTTACGATTCTTTTGAAATAATCAATGATAGCACAAGGGTACAAGAAATTTTGGAAAAATTGATCGATGTTCTAAAACCTGCACAATCTAGAGCATTTATTCAGTATATAAGATAGGATACTATGACAAAAAGATTACCAGTTACAACTCCTTATATGCGATGGCGAGACGGAGCTATGGTTAGCGAAAATGACCTTAGCTTTGAACAAAATCATAAATTACAAACAGACTCAGCTATAGCTAATAACTTTTTTGGCTCCGGACTTTTACCATACTCCCCAACAAGACAAGTTATATTTAATTCTTCCAACTTAAGCTCAGAACAACAAGCCTTAGTCACAAGTAATAACTTCGATGGAAGAGGTATAACTCCTCATGCCCAACCCACAGATACCTCTTTAGGACATCAATTAGAAATTACTTTAACAGGAGGTAATGTGTCCCTAAGAAGAAGTGTGAAAATTTGTATAATAGGCTTAGACTTCGAAGGAAGCTTACAATATGAATGCTTCTACTTCTATAAAAATGAAACTCAAGTTAGCGTAAAACATTTTACAAATGTAATAACATTATTGTTTAATGATTTTAAAGGTAATCAAAATTGTAGTCAAAATTTAGGTGGTGTTGTAACTATAAAAGAAGCCTTACCTATGCAATTATCTAGAGAAGCCAGAACAGCATCTCAAAATCTTGAACCTAATTTGTTTTTTAGAGATTTTAAAGTAGTAGACCAAACTTTAGGACCAAATCCAAGTACAACCCTTTCATTAACTCTACAAGCAGCAATAGGCTCTGCTTATAGTGTCGATTCTTTAAATATAAATACAACTTGGTTAAATAAACTTACTATTGAAAATGATATTTCTACAAGATATGGTCAAAAATTTAAAGCCAAAGCAACAAACATTCAAAAAGTAAGATTATTACTCGGTATAGAAAGAAATGTATCCGTTCCTTCAAGTCAATATTTTAATTGGTCTGGTAATTTAATAGTAAGTATCCATTCTCTACAAACAGCTGTCTCTTGTCCAGTAGATGCAACTCCAGATAATGCTATAGACTTCGATCCAGAACCTACTCCTTTGGCTCAAATAGTAATAACTCAAGACACTTTATCTGAAAGAGGTATAACATTAACTGATGTAGCTCAACCCGTTAACTTCATATTCACAAATACAAGAATTGGCGGATATACAAATACAGGTATTCTAAAAAATAATTATTATATAGTCACAGTTCAAAGAGCTGGTGATGCTTCCACAGGAACAGTATTTACTTTAACAGGAAGAGATTTTACAGAAAATTCTGTATATTCTAATTTCAATGGAACAACTTGGACAGATGATATCAATCAAGACCTATGGTTTGAAGTGTATTCAGATTCTCTAAAAGTCTCCGATGGAATGGGATATGATGAAGGAAATAGTATCTCTATAAATAAAACAGCTGTAAATTCTTCAACAGGCGTTACTTATGACTATGTAGAAGATGGTATTGATTTTGCAAATAATGGTCAAGATGTATTAAATTATGCCGTGGCTCAATCAGTAAATGATCTTATCACTATCGTTCAAGATGAAAGAACTGGCGGAAACGTTTACTCACAACAAACAAATCTAGCAGAAATAAGTACCCTTACTACTTCAGAAAAAACAACCCTAGAAACTACAGAAGAACCATTGCTCTTAGGTTGTGCTTATGATATAAATAATAAAAGCTCAACTACTTTAACAGGAACTCAAAAATATATAGGCTTGACTTCCTTAAATGAATTCTGTATAGTTGACCCAGATCCAAATCTAAAACTTTATAATTTAGTTGGTGCAAAATTTAACCCAAATACAGCTAACGCTTTAGCTAAAGAATATTATATATATAAAACAGAACTATGTATAGATGGATATGGAGATCTCGATAATGATGGATATGTAGGTTATAATGACGTGCAAAGAGCTAACGTTCTTCTTGGAGAAGATATTAATAATGCAACAACTCAAGCAAAAATTGTTGCTGGAACTATTACTGCCTTGGAATTAATAAAAGCTGATGTTGATGGTGATGGTATAGTTGGTGCTTCAGATATAACAGCAATAAACGCTCTATATATAAAAGACCAAAGTGTCGTATTACCTTATGGCGCTACTTTCGAAAGATTATGCTTATATGTTGAAAATCTACATGGTAGAAATGATGGTTATCATGCTTGCACAGATGGGTATGCAAGGATTTATAATCCTACTCCAACTAGTACTTATTATACTTCTCTTGATGCTTATCAGTTGCTTTGGTACGGAAATCCTGTTCCTATAAATATACCTGGAAATGAATCTGCTTTAACAACAGTACCTTTTGTTGATACCACATTTAGATTAGATATAACTCCTTTCTGGAGAGAGGAAAATGTTAAGGTTCATAGTACTGGAAGATTATTACCTTGTACATTTACATCTTTAACTGCTCTTACAGAAAATGATTGTGATCCTCCAGATAAATTTTATTGTGGGCTTTTAGAAAAGACAAATACATGTAGTGGAGGATATAATACATTTTTTACTCCAAATTTGATGATAGGAGATGGTGGACAGATATTAGCTACAGATGGAACTAATCATAAGATAGATTTTGAAACTAAAAAAATTATATTAACATTACCTGATGAAGTAATGATAAATAAAGTTATTGATATTTTTAGTGTTTTTGTTGCGGAGGAGAGTGGCTCTGGAGGTTTTACAAGCTACGGATATGAAGCCGCTAAGTTCGCAGATTGTTCTTATGTTCAAACCGATGCGTTAACTAAAAATCAAGTTAGATTTAATGTATATATAGCAAGTTTAAATCAACAATTAGATGGTTATGATGACGGCTATGGTTATGGGATAACCATAGACCCCCTATTGGGTATCTACATGAATCAATCTACAGGAGTATTAACTATTACATCAACTAATGTTAATGAAGATTTATCAGTTCCTTCTCAAAATTGTAGAGTTGTGGTAGATCTTATGTTAAAGAAAGGAGGTTGGGTAAATACTCAAACAGATGTATCCCCAAATGAAATAATTGAATTATTTGGGTTATAAAATTTTTTCCAATTTTTTAAAAGTAATTTCATTTCTTCTAAAGTAAGATTATTTTTAATTGTATTTGCTTTTCTAGAAACAAAAATAACGTTTTCTTTTATATAACCTAATTTTGGATTTATTTTATCTAAAGTAGGGGCTTGTGGTATATTTTTACCTTGTTTAAATTCTATATTAAGTAAAGGACATTTATTATTTTTTGGATAAATAGATTTCAAATATTCTTCAGTTAAATTAAAATCTATACTTTTCTTTTTTGATTCATATTTTTTTCTAATACAAAGTCTTTTAAAATTTAAAAAATTATTGTTATTATCATAATTAATTTTTATATTTTCTAAATTATTTACGATTCTTTCATATTCTTCTATTGTCGAATTGCTTTTTGATCTATTTGCTTTTAAAGATAATAATAAAACATTGTCTTTAATATAACCTTTGTTATTATCTATTCTATCTATAGTAATAGAATTATCTTTTTGAATATTATCATTTACTTTAATTAAAATATTTAAAAATGGACATTTGTTATTTTTTGGAAAAATAGTTTTAATATAATCAACTGTAATATTAAAATCTATATTTTGTTTATTTGCACGTTTTTTAGCTTCAACTATTAAATAATTACATGTATTTTTTTTTCTAAATTCTTTTTTTATTTTACAAATCTTTTTATTATTATTACTATAAAAAATTTTATGATTTTTTTTTATTTTATCTTTATTTTCTATTCTATATAATTTTATTTTTTCTTTATTGTTTTTTATATATTTTTTATTTGATTCTCTTATTTTATCTTTATTTTCTATTCTATATATTCTATTACAATCTTTACATCTTGATTGACCTTTACTGAAATATTTTATAAATTTAATAATTTTACAAATAGTACATTTTTTTTCTTTTAAATGAAGATTTTTTATTTTGTTTTTATAAGACAAATCATATTCTTTTTTACATTCTTTACATTCCGGTCTATTTTTATGAAATTCATTTAATGATTTTTCGATTTTACATTTAGAGCATATTTTAAATTCCATTATTCTACCAAATTTATTATTTGGTTTGTGATATTAGACCAGGAGTATTGTTCTTTGACTTTTTGGATACCTGGAGTAAATTTTTTAATAAGTTGGTCATATTCGTTCACGGCTTTAAATAACAAATCTGAAGCATGTATTTTGTCTGGTTGAAACATTTCTCCGTAGGTAGAGCTTTTCCAATATTGATAATTGAACGGGGCTCTAACAGGTTTTCCATTAATGAGTAAGGAATTATTTTCGTTCATAAAGTCTATATTACCGCAGCAGTTATTACCGCCTGAGGCTATGACTAATTTATTAGAGGCTAAGCCTTCTAGACCTGGAAGCCAAAAACCTTCTATATTAGACATAGAGAAAACTATATCGCAAGCTCTATATAGATCTGATATATTTGTGATAAAATCATTTATAACGATTATGGGGGCGTGATTTTTATATTTTCTTTTAAACTTATCTAATTCTTGTTTCCAAGAGATTTCAAAAGATGACGTTGGTTTTTTATCTTTGATTTTAGCTATAAGAACCACATCATCTTTATTTGTAAAAGTTTCACCCCAGACATCTAAAATTCCTGGAATATTTTTACGTGTATGGCATTGTTGTATATTAATAAG
>Ga0307380_10004076_pt1 | contig 19906 bp, 2 predicted proteins | sample UN3MG_FD_202239 | JGI IMG/M metagenome (GOLD analysis project Ga0307380, IMG submission 202239) | Soil microbial communities from Risofladan, Vaasa, Finland - UN-3 | ecosystem: Environmental > Terrestrial > Soil > Coastal area > Acid sulfate soil | place: Finland: Risofladan, Vaasa | collected... | reverse complement strand
TGAGGTATGGCAACAGTCCAAGCATCAATTCTCTTATATCTATAATACTCTTTACCATCTTTATTAGATCTGTATTTTATCTTCACATGATTTTTATCAAACCATTCCTTGAACTTAGGATTCTTTGCAACAGTAGCTTCTACTTCTTTTGTATTACCTATGAAACCATTAGCTGTTTTACCATCAATACTACCATTAATACCCACTGTAGGTAGGAATTCATTAACTATATCTACATAATAATCAGTAGCTTTTTTATATTGAATTTTATCTAATTCTATAAAAGCTTCTGTTATAGCGCGAACAGCATCCTGTTCTTCCATTGTAAGAGGTTCTGAAATAGCATTTTTACTTTGATATTTAATATCCTCTACCATCTGCTGTATATCATGAACTCTAGATAGAATCTCATCTTGTTTAGTATCCATTAATCCTGGATCAATCTGACCATTAGAATCTCTGAAACCTGTTAAGCGCTGAGCTTTTTCTTGTAAAAGTTCTCCTAAGTTATTTCTCTTAGGAAGTTTTTCTGTAAGGGCTGCTATCTTAGTATAAAGATCACTTGTATATTTATAGTATTCAGGAGTATATCTTACCACTGTATTTTGATCTATCCACTCATTTATAAGATCCCAATACTTAGGAGTCATATTTCCTTCATAATCAAATAACTGCTCACCCTTATACTGAGTTTTAGCAAGTTCTATAAATGCATTAAGATCTGTTTGAAAAGCTCCTTTTCTTTCCTTAGCAACATACATATTTTTAGTATTCTTTCTATGGTCCATTAAAGATCTTGCTATTTTCTGACCTTTCTCATCCTTAAGCTGATTCATGTCATCATATATAGAATAAAGTCTCTCCTTATCTTTAATAGCTTGAGTAAGCACATCATTATTCTCAAAAGAATCAATGAGTCCTGGATTTTGAATTTTAAATTCTTCAATTTTCTCATTAGCTTCCTCTAAAGCATCATAAGCTTCAGGATCAGCTTCAATAAGTCCTCTTTTAGCATCGTAATATTCTTGAGTGAAATCTCTATTCATGACTGATTCCATATCAGCCTTTTCTAAATATAGATACTTAAGAAGATCTTTATCTTTTTTCTTACGTGCTTCTATAATTCTTTGCCTAAGATCATATACATCAGCAGCTGAACCTTTTGTAGCTTGAGCAAAAGATAATACATCATTACCAAACCTATCTTTATCAACCATTGTGAATTCCTGCCAATCTTTTTTATAATTGACATTGTTCATATTCTTTAACTGCATATCAGGTCTTACGTTTTCTGCAAAAGTTTTACCCTTATAGACAGCTCTAGATACTATTTGAGATAAGTGATGCTTTAAGAACATAGCAAAGCCTCCTATGATAGGATCTGGATCACTACTATAAGATACAAACATGTTGCTCCACCAGTTTGAATCACCAAGTTCACCTTTGTAAAACTTTCTTATTTTTTCTTCATCAAAGTAATACTTCTCTCTATCTTCACGAAGTTTCTTTAAAGCTTTCTCTTTTTCTTGAGCATCTCCCTTCTTATTCTTTATTTCTTCAATCTGCTTATCAATCTTTGCTCTAATATTAGTAGAGAAGCTGTTTAATAAGAAAGTGGTATGCTTAACAGCTCCATCTTCCTTAATTTGCTTTACAGATTCAATACCATCATCAACAAGAACATCTAATCTAGATACAAATCCATAAATAAAACTTGAAGTGGGAATACCAGCTGCTCTTAATTGCTTCTCACCATCCTTTATAAAGGATAACCAATCTTCAAGTAAAGATTGATAAGCAAAAGCTGTTTTTTGTTTTTCTACAATATCCTCTTTAGAATCTAATATATTTTTTAACTCTGAATTAGCTTTTAAAAGAACCTTCTCTAAAGTAAATAAAGTATTAACTAGATTCTTAGCCTTATAGGTATCACCTATTTCATCAAGTTGTTTTAATTCTTTTTCAGTAAGATCTTTTCTGAAAGGTTTCATTAACCTTAACATCTCTGTAAGGAAAGCTGACTTGTCAGGATCCGCTAATGCATCTCTTATCTCTTTGTTTTCTACCTTTGATAACTGTGTAAATTGTCTAGTGATCCTTCTTCTTAAGGAATCTAAGAAGTCATCAAGCTTATCATCAATCTTTTTCTTATCTGGATCATTAGCTACAGCATCCAAGAGCTCTTTCTCAGCTTTATCAGCATCAGATTTTTCTGCATTAAACTGTTCTTGTGTAATCTTCTCTGTTACTTTAAAATTTAAAATATCAGAAAGCTCATCTAAAGTAGTATCAGACTTAATTTTTTCAGCTGTTACTTTTTTTCGGGTAATAGGATTATCAAACTTCATGTTTCCTCTTATAGCCTGCCTTATTTGATAGAGGATATTGTTATTCACAACATTTGTAAAATCTTTACTCAAAGGTTGCACTGGTTGAATCCCTGTTTTATTTAATTTATTAGTTGTACTAACCATAGACAGGGCTTCTAGTATAACTTTCTCTTTAAAATACCAAGGCTCAAGATCACTATTTTTATCAATTATCTTTGGATACCTCTGTGATAATAGTTGTATAATAGTTTGTCCTTCTGCAGTCTCTGCTATCTTATCATACAGATCTCTTACTACTTTAGGTTTCACCAATCTGAGAAAAGGAGATGCTATCTTAGCAAAATCTATATCAAGAGTTATCCTGTCTGAGATATAGTAAATCATATTTTTATGGATCACTATTGGCTCATTGTTATACGGAGCTGCTGAGTTCTGTAGAAGTAGAGCTGCTTCTTTTGCTGTAACAATTACATAAGGTTTATCAGATAGGCTGACACTAATCTTATCAGCTATGTTAATTATAATATCATTAGTTCGGATTTTATTTTGAAGTTCTACAGGATCAATAGCTGCATCCATAAGATGAGGATCCTCTACAGAGTTTACAAGAGCTTCTAAAGTCTCAAATCTCTTTTCAGCTTCAACTTTTTGCTCAGGAGTTCTTACAATCTCTTCCCCAGCAAAGAGCTTATCAAATACATCATTCCTGATAGCCCACTGTTTGAAATCCTTATTCTGGAACATTTTCTCAGAAGCATTGCTGATCATATCAACAATACTTGTTGCAAATGTGAAATTTACTTTAGCCTGTTTGGATATCTCTTGATTTAATATTTGTACTCCTAAAGCTGGATTTTCTTTTACAAAAAAGTAAAAAGCCCCTATTGAAGGCTCGGGTATAACACCATCTTTAGATGTCATCCATAATTCCCAAGTTCTATTTTCACCTAAAACATCTTGTGAAGAAGTCCAATCAGGACTTGTTTTTAGAGGGCATGATCCTTTCATTTTAACATTCTAGTTTTTTATTATCAATATCAGCTTTAGTAATCATGGGCATCTGGTTAATAAGATCCTGTACTGTAGGACCTGCATTGTATCCTGGATTATTAAAGCTAAGCTTATCATTAAGCTCACTAGACAAATGTAAGAATAAATCCCGGTTTTGAGAAGAGGTTTGTGCAGATTGATTAGTACCATACTTTACAAAACCACCTACTAATTCATCTAGTTCTTCTTCATTTAAAACAACCCCGGTAAACTTAGTTATCCAATTCTTAATACTTTGTAATAACTCCTTCCACCAAGCTGGTTTTGGCTTATCTACTAAGGTCTCAGCCCATCTAGCAGCTAGCTCCATTAATAGTTTTATTTTACCTTCTTTACTAGTTTTTACAAAACCATAGTCAAGCATCAAGCTTTCTAATGATTTATGACCTGTTCTTTTTAAAAGCTCAGGTAGTTTTTTCATCAATTGATCTTCAGCTGCAAATAAAGCTTTACCAAGTTCTTGTACACCACCTAGATCTTTGGCCATTCTAAGCATACCTCTGTGAGCTATCTCATGGATACCTACTTTAGATGCTTCATTTACCGGAGTATTAGACGCTATTACTACAACCTTGTCATTCTTAGCATCATAGTATCCTTGTATTTGATTGGTATTGGTTTTAGAGAAAGGTAAATCATCAAGTAATGCCTGATCCCTCGCAATAGCTTGATCATAAATTTCTCTTAAGCCGGGTAGATTTTGTTTTTCTTCTGATAAATAAACAAATACCCGAGGATTTTTTGTAACAGCTTTAACTGCTAACTCATTGTAAAAAGGTAGAGTAGAATCTATGTGTGAAATGCTATGACTATCATAATCAATAGCTTCTGTAGCTAGTTCTTTATTTTTTCTAAGTTCTGTATCTAATAAATTAAAATATTCTACAGCTAATGCGCGATTTGCTGCTACATCATCTACAGTACTCATAGCTATTACAGTTCTTCTAGCCTCCTCATATCTATCATTTTCAATAGCATCGTAGTCAGGCTCTTGTTCATACTCTCCGTTATGTCTATCAATAGCTATCCTTTCTTGCTCTTCCATATGTCTAACATAAGCATCCCATTGAATATCTTCATAGTCATCATCTGCAGCAGAATAGTCATCATCAACTTTACCGGCTTCTTTAGCTTTTATAGCTCTGTTTATAGATTGATTATCTAAGTCTAAGTTATGCTTCTTAAAGAAGGCTACTACATCATCTAAGTGATTAATAGGGGCCATGCCATTGTTAGCTCTTGAGGTAACTTCTTTTACTTTTTGTAATTTAGCTTTTTCTGTTAAGTTCTGTATATCCTTTTTTAAATTTTCTATCTTTCTTTGAAAAGCTTCATTTATTTTTTTAAAAGCTTCTTCTTCTTGAATATTAATTTCATCTCTGTCATTAGTTCTAAGATTAATGATCTCTCCTTCAAATGATTTTATATTACTAGTAAAAGTAGAAGGAGTCCCTTTAATTCTATTTCTATCTATTGTATAAGATCCAGCTTGTTCTAAACTTTTAATTTTATTTTTAATGTTTTGTATTTCATCTAACTCATCTTTTTTTGGTATAGCCTCTATACCAGCTACAGTAACTCCATCAACAATTAGTAAATAATTATCATAGTTTGCTACATAATGTTCTGTCATAGAACTAGCTGTACACCATGTTGAAGGAGATAGTTTTCTAAGAAGTTCTACATTTTTTTTATAATTTTTACTTTCATCTTCTGTAAATGTTCCTCTTCCTAATGTTGAAGCATATTCTTCAGCTTCCTGTCTTGTTTCAAAAAAATCAGCCTCATAATCTTGATCTATTGCACTCATCCATTCTACAATAAACTTACCAGGAGCTTTTGGATTATCAGATATATCTCTAATAGAAATATTATGTTCAATACCGGCATCCTTAGTTCTAGGTACATGCACCCAATAACCTTTACCACTAGCAGAAGGTTCATGATCTACAGCATCTGATACAGTAGCTAATACTTCTTGATCATATAGTTTTCCTATCCGGTTAAGTTCATGTGGTTTATTTACTACTATACCATGAGCTTTTGTTAAAGCTACGTCACTTAACTGAAGTACATACTTTGATTTTCTTGTAGGGTTTGTTATGTATTTAATAGCATGAGTAAGCATTCTTTCCTGAAAGGCTGGAGAATACTTTTCTAAAGCTTTAATCCATTCCCTAAAACTCTTTAAGGCTAGAGGATTAACTTTAAATTCAATATACTGATCTTCTTTTTGCTTTTTATCAAGTATTGTTTTGATAACACTGGTTAACTGCTTATCTGATTTTATATTTTTAGGATGTCCTAGTATATCTTTATTTATACCAGCCCAATTTATTAATATCTCATCTGTAATTCCATTATCATTAAGAATATCTTTTAATGATAAAAATAGATCATCTCTACCTAAAATATCTAGAGGAACTTCATTTAAAACAGTAATTGACTTAGCAATTTCAGAAGGTAAATCATACTCTATTTTTTGCGTTACAGCTGTAACCTGATCCACATATGCAGGTTCTTCAGCTGTTTCTCTTGCTTCTTGCTCTCTTAAAGCATCATCTCCCATATAATAATCAGCAAGCTCTTGTTTAGGTTGAGCTTTTTTCTTTACGCCATCTATTTTATTAAAGGCTGTTTTATTAGCAACAGCTTGATAGTATGATTTATCAGCAGAAGATATTGTTCTTTCTCCAAATAAAGGACCTTCATTTATACCATGCTTATCCTTAGCAAGTTTAGTAAGACTTGCTACTTCCTTTTTAAAATTATTGTAATCAATAATATTTAAAAATTTATCTATTAGTCCTTTAGCTAGGAGAAAGTTCTTAGTAGAAGTATAAGAGTTCTTAGAATTAACTTTATATGGTTTACATCCTTTTTTCATATCTTTTAAAATGGTGGGGTGCTACAAGTAGTGGATTCATCAGTATCATCTTGAGTAGATTGTTGAGTAGATGTTGTAGAAAGATTTTGACCAAAGCCTTCTGAGTTTATAACAATTTCTTTACCACTAGCTAATGCTTCATTAATTTTAGCTGTAATTTGAGCTTTATTCTCCTCAAGATTGGTACCGGTGATACCAAAATCCTTATTGGTAAGGAAGAATATAACATTCTTATTATAATTATTCTTTAAGCCATTAATCATTGCTGGAGTTACCTGTTTATTAATACCATCTTCAGAGTAAGTAGCATCAAGTAAAAAGATCCTTTTGTTATCTGTAGGTCTAATATAAGGTTGTGTATATATACTTAAAGGAGCTGCTGCTAAGGCTAGTAACTGATTCTTTGTTTTTCTATAATTATTTCCACGGTTTAATTTATTCCTTACAGAAAAACTATTGATCTGATTAAAGAGATTAAATAATCCTTGAAGGGCCTTTGTATCCTGTAGGTTTTCATTCAAATATTCTCTCTCAAAGTTTTTAAGAGCAGTTGCCATTATGTTAAGATAATCTTCTGTAGGCATTATCTTATTGAATGAGAACTTGCTTGAGTTCAGACCTGACTGAAGGAACATAAATATAGGAAGTTGCTGAAAGAAATTACTGATATAGCTGTTAGCCTCTGCATTCCTTAATGCAACAGCTTTTTTAATATCTCCAGTATTAGCAAGTTTTTTCCAAATTAAATTAAATTGTGATGAAAGACTTTTATTTATTTTTTTAATTGCCTTTAATTTAAGATTTTTACTTAATAAATTTCCAGTAACATCCTTTAAAGAATCTGGCATAATCCTATTAAAAAGGTTCTCAACACCATTATTATATAATGAGTTAAGTTCTGGATAGTTGTCTTTTATAATAAAGAATTTATCTGCAACAGTATATTCATTTGAAACAAACATTTGCCAATAGTTAAATGTATTAAGAAGAGCCTCATTAAGAATTAACTTCTCATAAGCCCAAGTAGTAAGTTCTTCATCAGAAAGAGTTTTACCAAGATTTGTATTTTGAAGACTCTTTTTTACACTCTGGAAGTGACGTGACTTCTTTAGAGCATCTGTAAAAGGCATAGCTTTCTTTCTTAAAAATTCTCTCTCTAGAATAATCTCCACAAAATCATTTGCTGTTAAATCTATTACAGCCATGACTGGAACAGGATAGAATCCTCTTGCAAAGAAATTATTTGCATTCTTGGTATCATAACTATAATTATTATTTACATAATCATTAGTAACTTCTTCTATGCTTTTTACAGGAGAATTATTATTAAATAATTCAGTTATAGATACCCCCTTATATGCAGAAGCCCCTTCCTTATACTGCTTTAATTCAGATGTAAAAGCTTGTAAAGAAATAGCATTCTTAAATTTATTACCAAAATTTTCTTCATCATACCCTGTAATTTCTCTTATCTTCCATTTATTTTTCTTTAGGGTATTATAGATAAACTTCTCAAGCTCCTTGTTAGTTCTAAACTTGAGAACAGTTTCTCCAAATAATTTTTTAGCAAACTTTAATACAGGAAAGAACATAGAAAGCATACCGCTTTTTTGTACAGCTTCTAATGTTTTTCTACCAAGAATGTGATCTTCTTCTGCCTCTTTGATCATCATTAACTTAGAATATACAGTTTGACTATCTACATTAGTATTAGTATCAACATCTATACCCTTTTTAATTGTATCAAAAGGAGAAACAAGTTTCTCTATATATAAGTATTGCAAGAAGCCGGCAACCTGTTTTGATTTAAGCTCATTGTTTTTAGTATCAATAGAAGAGTAAGCAACTTCTTTAAGTTCTTCTTCATTTTCAAATATACTATCAGTTAACTTCTGATTTTTCATATAACCTTTTAACAAGTTACTTAATCCCCAGAAACTAGTTGTAGAATATTTTGAGTTTGCACCTATAGGCGTATTTAGAGCCGGAGCTATAGCATTTTCTCCTTTAAATAATACAGGTTCATATTCATTTATATTATATTTTTGATATACATCTATTAGCTTAGATTTTTTATTTCTTTTAATTGCAATATATTTCCTTATTAAAGGATTGTTTATAAAGTAAACAATATGACCAATAGGAACACCCATCTCTAGCATAATTAGTATCTTAGTGATTCCTTCAGTGTTTCCCTGTAGGTAGGCTATCCAATTATCTTTAGCAGCATCTACAGCACCATTGGCTAGCTGTGATAGAATATCAGCAATTTGATTTATCTTATTTGCATCAAGGATTTGTGATACAGAAATAGCTCTAATCTGTTTAATAGCATTTCCATACTTAATATAATTATGAGGAAGCTTTATAGTAATGGAACTGGTTATATCTATCTTTTCAGGAGAACCTTTCTGATTAGGTACTTTAACTGTTTCTGTTATAGTAGGCTCTAGTTCAGCACCAATCTTATTAAAGATACCATTTAGTGGTACTTCTAATGCTATAATACTTAAAGAGTTCTTTGCATCAAAATTACCTTGTCTTTTATCTTTGTTATAGTGATACTCAAAAGCTCTTGTTGGACTAACGCCTTTTGATCTACCTGCAATAGGCTTACCTGTCTTTATGGATACATTAAAGTTAGCAAGATCATCAGCCTTTTGAATAACAGACTTAAGTTCGTCTGCATAAGGTTTAATAAGATAAGTACCATTTGGTAGGAGTAGTGAGAATGCCATCTCAGGACTTTTTTGTACATTAATAATACTACCTACAAGAGAGTTCATAATCATTGAAGCATAGTTATTTTTATAGTCCATAAGATCACTCTTACGCTTTGTGTAGTAAAAAAGTTCTGAATCTGCATTATATAAAGATTCTAGAACATCTTGTATACCATCATAGTCAGTAGCAGTAGTACCCTTTATTTCTTTCTCATATATATTATAGGCAGATTTAGCTTTTGGATTTGTCTTTAAGAAGTAAAGAGCTTTCTCATCAGAGAGTGTAGTTAAAAGCTTTCGGGAATCTCTAGTTGTAAAAGATTTAATTTGCTCATCTGTCATGTTGATATGCTTAGCAACCCTATAGATACTCTTTCTGAATTTATCAAGAGAATTATTAATGTTTAACTTATCAGCTTTACGGTGCTTAAGTACAGCATCCACTTCTTTTAATTCTTGTTCAATCTCTTCTTCAGTCATGGTATCTTCTAAAAGAGTACCTTGTCTAGATATAAACTTTATGTAAGTGTTAAGCTTATCAACGTCAAAGTCACCACCAGCTTTGGCAATTACTTCAGCCGGTATAATAATTATATTACTAGCAGAAGCAGGAAGGAAGTGCCACACTTCACCAAACTCTGTAGAGTTAGGACCCTGACCAGGAATCCTGAGACCAGATATTTGAATCTTTTCTCTATTACTATCTGAGTTAAGCCATGCATCTAACTTAATCATTTCATTAAGTCTCTCAAGACTAGCTTCATCATCCAGAACTTTAACCGGTTTCTTAGTTTTTTCATTCAGAATAGGTTTACTTGTTTTAGGATCTATAACTATTTTATATACAGCGATAATACCATCCTCAACATATTCACCCTTCTCATTCTTTTTATAATACTTTGTCTTATAAAGATTAGCATAATTATCAGTTATAGCAATCTTTACCTTCATACCTATAGTACCGCTTGGAGTACCTATATAACCTTGAAGATCTTTATCTGTATACTTATTTTTTTCTTCAGCGGTAAGGTTCTTACCACCTCTGAATTTTTGCATACCGGCATTGGAAACTTGTACCAAGGGATCACCAGTAACCTTAAGCCTAATCATCTTCTTATTCACAATAGAGAATAAAAACTTCTCAAGACGCGCTGCAGCAGGGCTTATGCTAAGTTCTGGAAACTCATCCTCTTTTGATACATCTAATATAGCAAGATCTTCTTCTGTATATCCTTCTTGACCTTCAAGTTTCTTTTTTAAGTAAGTAATAAGATCTGTAGCAGTTCCTTTAAATTCCTCACCCTCTTGAACCCAACCCATATCATCAAGAAGATCAACACCCATCTGTGTAACAAGTTTATCTAAATGAGTAAATACTGTATTTACTCTTTTATGACTAGGACTTTCCTCTTCTTTTTCTTTTTCTGATAAAGCATCCCATTTTTCTTTTGACATGTTGACATCAACAGGAACTCCACCATTATATAAACCTATATCAAAAATCTTTCTGTATTGAGTAGATAAAGTACCTTCTTCTTTGTACTCTTTATTAACCTCTGTTTGGTTCTTAAGATACTCCATAAAGAAAGGATTCTTTGTAAACTTGATCTCACCAGAAAGGAATCTAGGATCTAACTCAGAAGTATCACCAGGCATGAAAACAGGATCACCAACAGCTACATTACCATTAGCATCTAAAGCATTAGACTTAACAAAGCTTCTCTTAGCTGCTGTCGGCATCATTATGTAATCAATATCCTGCTCCATCATCTGGTCATGAATAGCTTCAAAAGGAGTATCTTTAATAAAACTCGGTGTAAGCGGTACGAGGGAGAACTTATCTATGCTTTGAACAGCTAATATACCCTTACCTAGCGCTAATGGTCCTGCAGAACCTTCCTTAAGAACAGGAAATAATTCAGCAAGTTCTTCAGGACTAATATGCTCACCATTTATTTCTTTTTGATAAGCCGCTTCTTGAGCATCGCTCCAGTTATTCTCTGACCACTTAAGAGCTCTATAGAAGTCAAAGCTAATCCAACCTTGCCCATCAGCATTCTTTATTTTAGCAAAAGCTTCCATAGCACCACCAACAGGGTCATCAAAAGTTCCAACTTCTCCATTACTCTCTCCGTAAAGAAGTACTTCTAGTTCTCTACCTTCAATACCTCCTCTCTTTATAAAATTTCTCTTAAAGAGATCATGTAAAGGTTTATATTCAGAAGCTCTTACTACGCTTTCTTGTATTACAGCTTTATTACCTATTCTACTTATAGCTCTTGCTTCTTTTTTATTGATCTTACCATCTTTAATTTTCTTTGCTTCATATTCTCTAGGAACATGAAGATTCAGCATAGCTATAGCAATATCATCTGAAAGATTGATTTTACCGGGAGAATTATAGGGAGAGGTTCTTTTTGAATACTCATCCTTAGCATGGTTAAACTCATAAGCATTTCCAAACTCAATAATCATTTGCTCCTGTGTATGCAAAGTTCCATTTACAGCAAAAGACATTATAGTAGCCTTTATAAGAGCTTTAGTAGATACATTCTGAAGGACGCTTTTATCTTGTATGTTTATTGTGACAAGTTGATTTAAGAAATCAGGAAACTTATCACCAAATATTCTAACATAATCTTGCTGCATTATCTGATCTGCAACAGCATTAAAGTAATTCCAAATCTCTATACCAACAATTTTTCTAAACTCTGGGTTAGTATTAAGGAGATCTTTAAGGGTAACTGTGTCTGATAGTTGTGGTAAGAACTCAGTAAGGAGTCTTTGCTTAATATCTATACCTTCATTATTCTCAAGAATATCCTCAAAAAATTCAAACTTTCCAGCATTTTCAAAACCTTGTATATGCTTCTTATAAAAGTCTTTTCCTTGTTCGGGCTTTAATCCTAATTCTACAGCTTGTTCTGGGGATATTCCTTTATTATACATTGCTATCCTTCTTAACTCAGCATCCAGTTTAGGAATCATTATATTATAAACTTCAAGCATAGGATTTACACTAGTTAACCAATTATCATTGGTATCTATTATAAAAGCATCACTATCTATGAATAAATGATTTGATTTTTTATTAGTATAGGTATTTAATTTTTTAGCTTTTCCTGATATAAAAGTATTCTTATCACCATTTGCTACACCCTCCATATAACCAGCTTGAAGCATTGATGATATATCTTTAACAAATCTATCGGTATTTGTCATATTAGCAGATGAAGTTCCTTCAGTTTGTCTATCAATAGATGTTTCAAGTTCAGTTATCACCTCATGTTGTGCACCAGATAGGATAGTTATTTCATAATCATTATCTTCATTTTTAGTCTTTGAAAAAGGATCATATAATGAATTTAATACTATAGAAGATCCTGCAGCTGGATTATTTCCTGGATACAGATGAGAAACATAACCAAATTCTGAATTCTTATCTCCAAATTCTTTACTATCAGATGCAGAGTTTAAAGCGTAAGCTATCCTAGTGAAACTACTATTCTGAGAGAAAACAGACTGAAGTTCTCCATCAGAGGTATATACCATTTGGTTTGATGATTCTGTTCCTAGATCTGCTTCAATTTGAGCAAGAGCATTTATTGTACCTACAAGAGATGGAAATAGCATAGGTTTTGGCTTGGGTTTACCATCTATAATAATTTCACCTTCAAAATTATTCTTCTTACTTAGAAACTTAATAATATCAGATATCTCTATATTCTTTTTATAAGCATGCCCTATAATATTATATATCTGCTTTAAACCACCACTAATAACACTTTCTCTTAATCTATTTTCTGCTTCTGATTTATCTGAAAAATAAATTCCAATAGCTGATAAAAAATCAGAAGCTTTCATTTTAGGATTTAATGTATAAAAAACATTTCCATCTTTATCTTCTTGCTTAGTAAGAAATTTACTATAAACTTCTGAAAGCTTTATAGTATTCTGATTCTCCTTATTTACAGTAACAAAGATACTTGTATCCATACTAAACTTAGAAGGCCATATTTCATTTTTGATAGCAAAGTAGCGAGCACTTATTTTACCACTAACAACATTGGTTACACCTTTTTCTGTTGTAAACATAGTATTAACAAGATCTGTTCTATGTGAATTCAAAGCATCTGTTAAAGCAAACCACATTCTGCTAGCATTTTTATTTACCTTAACTTCATCAGGATTTCCCATCTTATCAAGAAGCTGATCTACAAGAGGATTTATTTTAAGTTTCTTTAATTCAGAAAGCTTATCGTATAATCTTGTTATACTTTGTTGTCCTCCTATTTTTTGCATAAGAAAATCAAAGAAAGATACCCATTCAATAGGTTCAGGAAAACCAAGTTCATTTAACTCAGTAACTCTTACACCTTTTACAAAATTTTCTTTAACAAGACTGCTTAAAATATATACAGCATCTATTGTAGCTAGCTTACTAGCTTCTATTTCATTAGCATTAACTCCTCCAAGTTTTGTAAAAGGAGCAGGAGATTTATCATCTTCATCCTTAACATTTATAGCATTCTTTATTACATCCTTAAAAGTACTGTTATTTAAGTGGTATGCTATAACACTATTATCAGATACTTTATTATCTAGGATACCATCAATACTACCATAATTAGTAAGGGCTTTACTCAAGGTATTTACTAAATTACCAAGAGTATCTGCCTCACTTTTTAATATAGTTTTCTTTAATTCATCTGTTTCTTTTTCAACTTTCTCATTTAATTTTTCAAGCTCTTCTGTAAGTACTTGAGCTCTTTCCTTAAGTTGTTCCTTTACAACATTATTATAAAGATTTTTAATCCATCTAGGATTTGTAAATATCTCAAAGGCTGCACCATAAGCTTTCTTGGTAGGATCCATGATAAGCTTATTTACTGTGGATGATATTATACCATCTATACTTCTCCCTAAAAGGTCTATTTCTGTAGGATACAAAAGTATATTACCATCTGTATCATAGATAGCTCCTGCATTAAGAGTTCCAAACTCTGCGTTCTCAAAACTAGGAGAGTAATTATTAAGGTCACTAGCATCCTTAGCTGTATAAAGAACATTGAATGCTTCACTTAATGGACCAGAGGCTCCTGGATTAGAATACACATTTACAGGAAGTACTCTATGATATAAAGCTTTAAGTGTTTCCCAGATCACTCTGAAGAATGTCTCAAGCTTACTAGATTTCTCATTCTTAACTTTAAACTTACCACCATTCATGGCATAAGTTCTAAACTCTTCAGCAATGAACTCTTCTATATATCTTCTATGTTGTTCATTCTTTACATCAAGATCTTTAAACTTTAGGGTTACTTTCTCAATATTATTTACACCAGGACCACCTACTTTCCTAAGAACAGTAAAAGATCCTGATAAGCCTGTTACAGCTTTATACATCCTAGTTCTTTCTGCATAGGTCATGTATAGTTGACTGAATGCATGCCAGGCTTCATGATACACGTGAGTAGAATCAGATCCTTTAAAAAGCGTAATGCCAGCTCTTGAAAATGTAGCAAAGGCATCAGAGTTAATAATGTTCTGTAATTTTATTACAGGAACTAAGGGCTTTCCTGTAACAGAATCCTTAGCTTTTAATATACCGCTTTCCTTTTGCCAAACCTCTCCTGCAGCTTTTTGTAATCTATTAGCTCTACTATCAAGTAATCTGGATCTATCAAAACCAGTTGTATTTATTTTATTCGGATCAAAACCAGTTTTCTTAACTGCTTCATTAGACTTATTTATAATATCATTGATATCTTGCTCATCTTGTTCTTTACTCTTAATTAGATCATAAGTAAAGAATCCATTAATAATCAATGGTGTACCTGTAGTCTTATCATAAACAACTTTAGGTATTACATACTGTGAGATGAATGGTAAGTATTCTGCTTTCTTTGTAGTAAGCTTATTCTCAGATATTGTAACTTCTTCATAGGTATTGCTAGCAGCTTGAGCCTTTCTTATAGAGAAGTATGCTCCCTTAATTTTAGAGGATAGAGCTTCTTTTAGAATTGCTTTTGCTTGTTCTTTATCTTGAAGATCAAGAGGTACATCATTTACAACAATAACCATAGCACCATTTGAATGGGATACTTTAACTTTTGATGGAAAAGTAAACTGATGAAATAGATTTTGTTTTCTCTCTGCTGAAACAGGTTCTCCATTTTCAACTAGATCTTCTGTTAATAGATCTATTAAAGTATCAAGTAACCCTGGATTTTTTTCAGCAATGAGTGTTCCCTTTATAGGGATTGATGTAGGATAGTTATCAATGATAAGACTATAAGGAGCTTGTAATACAGATTTTAAAGCTTTATTAGAAATCTTGAATTCAGATAAAGGTTTTTGTAAACCACTCTTTTGTTCTTTGGTTAATTTATTTCCTTGAGCATCTGCACTAATAGTATCCGGATCAGTTATACTACCAGCAAATCCACCGGTAATATCACTAAGAACCATCCTATTACTGTGTATATCATCGCGATATTCATTAAGCTTTACAATTTCCCTATCTACTTTTTGAGAGAATTCCTTCTCTGCTTTTGCAGTTTCAATAGCAAGCTGTGCTGGATCAGTGATTTCATTCTTAAGAGCTGCAATAACGGCTCTCATAGAAGAATCAATAAACAAGTCTTTTGTGTCAGCCTTGTTCCAATTTCTTTGTGGAAAAGCTACAAGTCTTCCTTCATCTTCTGTTGTTATCTTATATTCATTATCAAAATATAAGTAGTTGCCTTTATTATCAACAACAACTTGAACATAGTTACCTTGCTTTAAAGTTATTCCTGGAATATTCTTTTCAGGATTGGAGATATTTTCAACAAGCTGTAGCCTTAACTTAAATCCTGTATGACCAGAATACTCCACACTCTCAAGTGTAGGATCTTTCTCTGTTTTTGCTTTAAGGAGATTCTCCTGAACTCTATAGTTAAAATTAAGATTAGGATCAGATTCATTTATACTCTTTCTATTATTTCCAGATGTTGCAAAAAAAGTATTAGTGCTTAACATTTTCCTAATAACTTTTACTACACTATCTGTAAATTCTAAAATAACACGCTTCTTAGAATCATAAGAAAGATTATTATTTATCTGAGCTATTGTTGGTGTATACTGTATATTTAATATTTTAGCTGTAAGATCTATAGGGTCTTCAGCCGCCTTAAGATCTTTTACAAATTTATAAACAGGATCCATAAGGAATCCTTTCTCAAGTAATTGGGAAACATACTCTGGTTTAAGTTTAAGAACTTCTAGAAAAAGTTCAGGAACCACTGCAGCAATACCTAAAGCTTTGACTGTATTCTTATCATCAGAATGCATATTTTCATAAACAGCCTTCATGAAAGGGGCAAGCTTATAAGGAGTGTTGTTGTTTAATGATTCTTTTATGGATGCATTAATAGCATTTCCAATGCTTATGGCTAGTTCTTTATTATCTTGTATACTACAGATTTCCATATCAACACTTATTTTTCTTAATATTTTTTAAAGCAGCATCTAATGATAAACTATCATCTAAACTTGTAAGTATAGAATTTGTTACAGTTTGATTTATTTTAGCCATCTCAATGTCTACTTGATCTTTTACAATACCTTTTCCATCTCTTAACTCAGATACTTCAGATATATTAACCGTTACCATTACACCATCAATAGATCTTAAAGATACTGTTTTATCTGTAACATTTGTGATGTTATAAGGTACATTTTTATACATTGCATCATACCCTTTTTCCATAGCAGATAATAAGATTGGCTGAGAGATATTCTTATTCATCTCAGACAAAGTCATCTCCTGATTAATAGGATTTTCTATAGAGGTCTCATCTACAGGGAACTGTACAGGAGCCTGAGCTTTTATAGGATTTTCTCTAACATATGTAAGGCGCATATCCTGATAACCGGATTCCATAATCCTAACCTCAACAGCAGGCTTTCCTCTAAAGTCAACAAGAACTAATCTTACATTAGGCTTGCTTCTATATATGTCTGTAGGAATACTTGAATCAAAATGATATTCAGATGTAACTGGGAATGTTCTACCATCATCTAAAGTAACTTGATAAGAGTACTGAGCTCCCAGATCTGTAGGGAGATCTGCAGTAAGAATTCCTGTAAGTATCTTATGATTCTTAAGCTCCTCTACAGCAATATTAAACTTGGCAGGTATAGGAAGATCTGTGAAATCTTGTTCTGTTTTATCCTTCTTTCCAAAATCCATAAGATTTTCTCTAAGAAGTTTAGCCAACACTACATCAGGATCAAGACCATAGCTGTTAATAAAGCGCTCTCTCAAAGCTTCATCTCTATTAACTTCAGATAAAAGAGCTTGTCTAGCTTCCTTAATATTCTTTGTAGTTATTCCATCAGGGTAGCGCTCTATTAATTTATATACCTCATTGACAATAGTATTTTGATTTAAACCAATAGTGGTTAACACATCTTCACTCATAAAGGTATCTGGAGAATGCTTGCTATCTTTATCTGTCCAAGCATTCATATTTACATCAGTAAGCTGACCTTCTAAACTCTCTGGTATAAACTTAGTTCCTGCAAGTTCTTCCATTAGGACAATGGTTTGGTCAAAATCAAGATCAGAAGCACTTATTTCAGAAGGTCTTCCTGAGTACATGTAATTAAGAAGATCATCTTTTGCATTATCTCTTTGTTGAGAATTTAACCAGTTGGTCCACCATAGCTTTATCAATATGCCTTGATTAGATAACTCCTCAGCAAGAGAATCTATTACTTCTTTATCTTGTATAATCTTACCGGTCTTGGTCATAAAGTCCCAGTTACCAGTTTCAGGATTGAATGTAGCAACACGGCCCCTTTTGAGAGTTGCTGTATATACAGGACCTTCAACAGGAACTGTCTTCTTACGCTTTTCAACTACACCAAGAGCTTTTAGATCTTTCTTGTATTGCTTCTCTAATTCACCAAGTCTCTTAATCATTTGTTTGGTAATCCTTCTCTTAGCACTATCCTTCTTCTCACCTTTTATTCTTTGCTCAAAACCCGCCCTCTCTCTTTCTACAGAGTCATTATAATCTTTCTCAAGTTTCTCTATAGGGTCAACAACAGGTTCCTTAGTCTTAACAGGCTTTTCTAAAGCAGCTGGTTCTGCAGGTTTAAATGTATCTCTCTTCTTAGATATAGCAATAAGTCGAGCCTCTGTTGAAGCTCCTGGAAACTTATCCATCTGATCCATAATAGCATCCAATTCTTTTTCTGATACAGCATCTTGGATCAACTTGTTCCAATCAGTTTGATCAGCCATCTGCATTTTATAAAGCTTTATCTCCTGAAGAGCTTTAGGATTAGTTTCTACATACTCTTTTAAAGTTTGATCTTTAGCCGCATCACCAGATTCGATATCTGCTAAATGCATAGCCTTAAGATTATCAGCTAGGGCTTTAGGATAAGTATCTAACACAGCTTCATCAAACTGCATAGCAGTCATAGCCGCATCCGCATCTTTCTTTATTTTAGCTAATTCCTCAGGACTTTTAATCCGGGTCTCTTCCATCCAATATTTGAAAGCTTGCCATGACTCATCAGCTTCAAGATATCTATCACCATCACTAAGATAATCTACTTCTTTACCAGTGGAGGGATCTATGTAATGATCAGGAGTAGGAAGTTTTTCACCTTTATCAAGGGCTTTCTTATACTCTTCAATGAATTCATCAGGAAGTTTTAATCCCAATTTACCTAATGTATTGATGATTTCATTTTCATCATTCATTGCATGGAACTTGTATATATTCTCTCTTATTCTTTGTAGCCTATCTTCAGATCTTGCACTCTTATCTAAGGCTTCAAATAATCTACTTTGAACATTTAAGAATCCCTTAGGGCTATTAAGAACATTTATACTATGAGCAAGTCCTTGCATCTGATCTTTCATCTCAAGGTTATCAGTAAGGATACCAAAAGCTTCATCAGTTTTATCATTAAAAAGAATAGTATCATTCTTCTTAGCAAGATAAGTTAGTATCTTTTGGAAATCTTTCTTAGCCTGTCCATAGACAGCTTGCTTATCTAGGTAATCTGTAATATTTTCTGATGCTATTTTATCTTGAGCAGCTATTATAGATTCCTGGAAATTTTCAAATAACTCTAGTTTCTTTTGTGTTACTTTCTTTATAGATTGTTGACCCTCAAGTTCTCCTAATGCTGATATCTCTCTTTTAAGAGTACCTATTTCCATTTTAAGATTTGGAAGAGTCATTAGAGATTGAAGACTTTGAGAATCCCCTTTTGCTATTTCACTAGACAATGCTGAAAAAGCATCAACCATCTTCTTTGTTCTTCTTCCATACTCATCAAAAGCAGACTTAGCAAACACAAGATTTCTCTGTGCTTCTTGCCATGCTTTATGAGAGATAAGTCTTGCTGTATACTCAGGAGTATTAGGCTTTACACCTGACATATTGAAGAAATTAGGAAACTTACTAGCTACTTCTTGAAACTCGTCTTTTATTCTGTAAGCTCTGTCTACAACAGCATCCATATGTGTAATAGCAGCTGCTGCATCTTCCTCATTTTCTATTCCAATATTATATTTTTTAAAGGCTTCCAATGCTTCTGAAGGAGTTAAGTTTTTATAATCCTTAAGTTTCTTCATTGCAATATCAAATCTTCCTCCTTCAGCTAAAGCTGCTATATGATGAAATTCAATAGCAAACTGAGAATCACGAGCCCCTTTAATATCTCCGGTAGAAGCTTGATTTACCATATCAGTATTCAGAGCATTGTTCTTTACTGTAGTAGCTGCATCACCATACCAAATTTTTATATCATTATTAATCATGTTATTAATAACATTTGCCTCAGCATCTACAGCAGCTTCTCTCTCTGCTTTAATCTCATCTCTTTTAGTTTTACTTTTTAATCTC
>Ga0307380_10004074_pt1 | contig 19913 bp, 20 predicted proteins | sample UN3MG_FD_202239 | JGI IMG/M metagenome (GOLD analysis project Ga0307380, IMG submission 202239) | Soil microbial communities from Risofladan, Vaasa, Finland - UN-3 | ecosystem: Environmental > Terrestrial > Soil > Coastal area > Acid sulfate soil | place: Finland: Risofladan, Vaasa | collected... | reverse complement strand
TGGGCTACGGACCCGAAGCGAGAGAACAGAAGGCAAGCGACAAAGCAGCTTCTGAAAAGGCATGGGAGAAGTTCAACGAGTTCAAGTATGCCAATGGCGGCATCGTGGGTTATCAGGAGGGCGGACCGGTCATGCATCCCCAGCCCACACCTCAGGGACCGAACATGGATGCGATGGCGTTGCGCGAGGAGACCAAGATGGCGATCCTCGGTCAGCATCCCCAAGCTCAGCAAGTGGTGGCGTTGTTCATCGAAACCTTCGGTCAAGAGGCTTTTCAGGCGCTTCAGCAGGAAGTGATGCAGGAACAAGCCCAGCAAAGCCCCATGAGCGGCCCCTCAGGTGGCCCGCAGGGCGGGCAAAGTCAGTTGACCAGTGGTCCCGGGGGCGGTCTCGCAGACGCGATCCCGGCCACCATAGAGGGGCAGCAGCCAGCCCGCCTCAGCGACGGCGAGTACGTGGTGCCGGCGGATGTGGTGTCGGGGCTTGGCGACGGCTCTACCGCAGAAGGTGAACGTAAGCTCTCGGACTTGGTGGCTCAAACCCGTCAATCACGCACCGGCACCAAAACCCAACCGGGGCCGGTGAGGGCTGACATCATTCCGCGATGAGCAACCTCATAGTGACGATGGTGCCGACCCAGTTCATCTGGAATGTCTGGAGCGAGGTCGAGCCAATCCTAGAGACAGCGGTCGAAAACAGTTTTGGGCGCTACGAAACGAACGATATCTATCGAGAAATCCTAGAGCAAATCCAGCAACTCTGGATCGTTCAGGACAAAAACCTCGATAAGATCATCGCCACGATCACCACGACGATTACCCAGTATCCCCGGAAGAAGTATCTCTCGGGGATTTTTGCTGCCGGTGAGCGGGCTGATGAGTGGATCGAGGAGATGATGCGGATACTCGACATCTTCGGGAAAGAGAACTCGTGTGACGGGTTTGAGATCATTGGCCGCGCGGGCTGGGAGAGAAAACTGAAACATCTGGGTATGACCAAGCTCTTCACGACTTTACAAAAGGATTACTGATGGGCAAATCATCTGGAGGCGGGCAGTCCCAACAGCCTGTCCAGTCCACAGTCACCCAGTCGAACCTTCCCGAATACGCGCGCCCCTATTTCGAAGATCTCATGAGCCGGGGGCAGACGGAAAGCCAGCGCCCTTACGAGCCCTATGGAGGCGCGCGTCTTCAGACGTTTGCGCCGCGCGAGCAGGCTGCTTTCGGGATGGTCGAGGACTTGGCCCAGCAGGGGACGCCGCAGGCGCTCCAGTTGGCTGGCCAGACAGCAGGCAACGTGGCCGGCTATCAGCCCGGGTTCACTCCGTCCCAGTTCCAAGGCGGCATCTTCGATAATCAGGCGGCTTCCCAGTATATGTCGCCTTACCTCGATCAGGTGCTCAACCGTCAGCAGGATCGCACCATGCAGCGCTTCAATGAGGCGCAGGGCGGGCGCGATGCCCGCGCCGTGCAGGCTGGAGCCTTTGGCGGATCACGAGCCGGTATCGTGGATGAGGTCGCCCGGCGTGAGATGCAGATGCAACTTGGCGACAACGAAGCTCGGGCAATGGATGCGGCCTACACTCAGGCGCAGCAGGGCTTCCAGTCGGATGCGGCGCGCTCGTTGCAAGCGCAGCAGTATGGTGAGCAGTCACAGCAGTACGGAGCCGGGCTGCAACAGGGCGCTCAGGGGCTCAATCTGCAGGCCGCAGGACAGCTTCAGGGCATCGCCGGTGCCGGCGACCAGATTGCGCTGCAGCGGGCTCAGGCGCTCGGCATTGCCGGCGGTCAGGAACGCGGGCTTGCTCAGCAGGGTCTCGATATCGGTTATCAGGATTTCGTCAATCAGCGCGACTTCCCGAGGCAGAACCTGCAGTTCCAGTCTTCACTGTTGCGCGGGGTGCCGGTCAGTGCTCAGTCGGAAGTCACGCAATATCAGGCACCGCCCAATCCGGGCACCCAGCTTGCCGGGCTGGGGATCACGGCACTCGGTGCCTACAATGCCTTTGGAAGGCCGACATCATGAACCTGATCGAGGTCCAGAATGCTCTGAAGGGGCTGCCTGATCAAAATCTCCAGCAGGAGATGCAGCAGCCGCAAGGGAACTACCCGCCCTTCCTCGTGTTGACTGAAATCAATCGCCGTAAAACGATGCGTTCGGAGCATCAGGCAAGGATGGCTGGACAGGCTCAGCCTCCGTTGTCCGAAACCCTTCCGGCGGCAATGGCCCCTTCGCTGCCACCGGGGGGCGCTGCCGGGCAGGGGGGCGGGGGTAACGGGATGCTGCCCACGAAGGTGGGCGGGGCACCCGGCCCGGATTACGCGAACCCACCGACCGCTAATCCGAGGAACATCTCCGCTCCCCGCGCCTATGCCAGTGGCGGGATCGTGGGGTTTGCTGGCGGAGGGGGCACCGGAGTGGGCGTGCCGAGAGGGTTCATGAGGAACCAGTACGGACAAGTGGTTCCTGCACCGCCTGACCTTAGACGACCGATAAGGTTTGCGGCTCCTCAGGGGGCTCGAAACGACTACCAGCTTGGTCCGGCACCTCTGTCTGATGAAGATGTTCGCGCTCTTCGTGAGACCGTTCCCTACGAAGCGCCGGACTACACGGGCGTGGGGTTTGGCCACAATGAAGAGGCGTTGCCGGGGGTGTGGCGAGGCACGATGGGCACCGGGACTACAGTTCGTCCTCCGACCTCTCCTCGCGGCTCCATGACGCCTATACCTGCTCAGTCCAATCGCTATCAGAGCAAGTTTCCGTACACGGTGCGTGATCCTCTAGATCGGATGCCGGGTATTGATGCGAGCCAAGCTTATGTGCGAGAAGGCAGGAGTGCAGCCGGCCCAACCGGCGCAGGGTCTCAGATGCCTCCAGCCGCCACTCCTCGCGATCAATTTGCACATGTCGTCCCATGGGCCCGTCAGAAAGCCAGCAAGGATTACGAAAAAGGCATAGCGGCGCTGAGAAAGAACAAGAAGCCGGAGCGATCTGCGGGGTGGATGAGCCCGGAAGCGGCGAAGCGCAAACTTGCCACCCTCAAGGCTTTTCACAAAAGGCATGGCGGCACTCCGCCTCCGGGTGTGATGGCACGTTTGGAGGCTTTTGCGGCTGGAAGAAAGCTGACCGATCCCACACCGCATGACAAAAGCGTTGCCGCTTTGGAAGGCGCTGAACGTGCCCGTATCGAGCAGGCGGTTCGAAATGTTGAGGGGCCAATGCGGAAGGAGTTTCTCGCCAAGACTGAGGCGGAAATGATGGCGGGGCTGAACCCCAACGAGAAAGCGTTATTGGGCCAAAACATCTTTGGTGGTCCGCTACAAAAGCCAGAGACTGCGGGTGAGAGGGCACGCAAAATTGCTGTTTCAGCCGCCGCCAAGAAGAGAAACGTCAGCACCTCCGGCGGGATCACTGGTGGTGGTGGTGGTGGCGGTGGTGGTTTTCTGGAGAAATACGACGCACTCAATAAGGTGACCGCCGGAGAAAAGGATCTCCTCGCGCCGATCCAAGCCAAGATTGAGGCGATGGAAGCGCGTGCGCGCGAGCGCAAAGGCACCGCTGGTGGCATGGCGATGATGCGCGCCGGTCTCGGCATGATGGCGTCCCGCTCGCCCTTCCCATTCGTTGGTATCGGTGAGGGTGGTGAGAAGGGGCTGCAACAGTATCAGGAGAGTATGAAGGATATCCGGGGCGACGAGATGACAGCGCTCAAGCTGCACTCAGCAGTCGCCTCAGCCCGGATGGCTGAGCGTCAAGGGAACAAGGGCTTGGCGATGCAATGGCATAAGGTTGCTGAAGGGCTCAGGGGGCAAGTGATCCGCGCCAATGCCGCTCGCTCGGGGGGCGGTGGTTTCTTGCAGAAGCTGGCCCTGAAAATGATGACCGACCCTGAAGCCTATAAGGTGGATAGCATAGCTAAAGCCAAAGTCTATTTAGCAAAGAATGGGCATAAACCATCTGATGCTAATGCTAGGGTCGTAATTGAGGCCGCGAAAGCCCACAGCTTTAGGCTCGCAGCCGGCCACGCTCAAAAACTTGGACTTTTATCTCCAAACTAATTTGCCCCCGCGTCGAATAGGCCGGGACCAATAAAGACATCAATCACCGGAGCCTCGATGGCAAAAGTAAACTTGCCCGGACTTGGCGAGCTTGATCTCCCAGATGTCGCGGGCGAAAACGAACAGCGGCAACAGCCGCCTTCCCTAACCACTCCCCCTGAAAAATCAGACGACAACACCAATGCCCTTGGGCACGTAGGAGAGCTTTTTCAACGCATTCCCGGAGGCGTCGCCTCCACGTTCCTTAGCATGGGCGAAGGTATCCTCGGCCTCACCGATGTTTTCAATCGACGTGTGCTGGGAGACACCCCGGAGGAAGCGGCAGGCTCAACCACAAATGAGTGGATAGAAGAGCTTCGACAGGCGCGCAATCACGTCAATACCAAGGGCTGGTTCTCTCCCACCAAGGGATATGAGAACAGCACAATGGGCGCGCTGGGGCATGGGCTGGGGTCTCTTGCAGGCATCGTTGGGACTGGTGGCACAGGAGCCGCATTCAGGGGTGCTGGTCTTGCAGGTAAGTTTTTCGCCAGCACACGGCTCTCGGGTGTTGTGGGTATAGGCGCTAGTGAGCAAGCAGACCGGCAGCGTGACGCTGAGGCCCGGGGGATTGTGATCCCTCAGAATAAGAAAGATCTCAGCACCTTGCTCGCCGGCTTCGTTGTGGGCCCGACCGAACTTATGACCTTCTCAAAGCTTTTGGCTCCGCTCATAGGCAAGACCGAGGTCCACAAGAACTTCTTCCTCCACGCGCTCGGTTCCCTTAGACGCGCTCTCGTCACTGCCGGCACCGAAGGCGTGCAGGAGGCGGGGGCCGCAATTCTGCAGGACGGCATTGCCAAGGGGCTCTACGACCCGAGCATCGATATCTTCAAAGACAAATGGAACGAGTTTGGCTTGGGTGCCGGGGTGGGTGGTATCGCTCATCTGGGTATCGAAGCGATCGCCGGCAGGAAACTGCGTCGTGCCATGCGGAAGGGGAACGCGGAGGCCAAAGCGAAGGTTCCAGAACTCCGCGAAGCGTATGAAGAGACGCTTCGTGAAGCTCGGGATTACACCCACATTCCTCCGGGGGCGACGATCCCCCTGAAGGATGACGAAGGCAAGATGATCTTCAAGGACGCGGCTGAGTGGGCCGGCACAGTAGCTGATGTTGCTGGCTATGATCTCCCGCTTGGACCCTATCGCGCTATCCAAGCCGGCAAGGACACCTATCAGGTAGCTGGTCAGGGAAACCAGATTATCGGTGGGCATTTGTTCACGAAGAAGGATGCTGATCTCGCCGCCGAGACATTCAACACGCGCCAAGAGGAAATCGCTACGGCGCGCGAGGATGCCGGGCTCAACATGCGTTATCGCCAGCAGGCAGCCCTCTCCGGTATGGAGCCCACCAAGGCTGTTCTCGAAGCAACCCGGCAAGTTCATCAGGCGGCTGGCCTGTTCACGGCACCCGAGGTCAAGAACAGCACGGTCCAGATGGTCAATGCGTGGCGGGCCAAGACGGGTCAGGATCAGGGCACGACGTTCTCGCTTCGCGACATGATAAAGGCGAAGGTACCGAAACGTGAGATCACTCAGTACCTGAAGAAACGCCTCCGCCCTGACGCGCCTATCCAACTGAGCAAGGCCAAGCTGTTCGAGGAGATTGCCCGGCTGGCTGATCAGCGCAAGCTGTTCCACAGGGAAGACCCGTCATTCAGGCGCTTCCTCGACACCATCGTGGGGGAAAACCAGCTTAGCGATATGAACAAAACGCAGCTTGCCACCGTGGTGGATGTGCTGCGGCGTATTCCGGTTCAGGATTATCGAACCGGGCTCTCGGTGGTCACTGATCCCACCTACAGCCCCGAGGAGTTTGAGAAGGCGGTCGAGTTTTATCGCGGCAAAAGAAAGAAGCCATCGCTGGAGGATATTGGCGGGGCGATCGGATCAACAGATCAAACCAAGCTGCAAGATATCCAGAATACGATAGCCCGTATTGGGGCCGCGAGGATGGACCCGGAGACCAGTGAATATATCGTCCCGGAGCCACAGGATCGCAGGCCGATAAACTTCATCGACGCCGAAAACAAAACCGAAATGAAGAAGGAGGTCTCCAGATCTCCCGATGGTCGTGCGCCGATTTACGCTACCGAGCCGGTATCCCCCGAGGAAATGTCGAAATGGGAGCGGGTTGCCCAGATACTGGAGCGGCGGCTGCGTGATCTTGGTTTGACGGAGTACGGCGTCAAGTCGGTTGATTTCATTCGCCGAATGGGTCGCATCGAAGCCGGCGATCTTTCGGTGCGTGGTGAGATCACCAACAGCGATGGCGTGGTTATGGGGCGTGTGATCCGCGTCGCCATGGAGATGATTGAGGCAAAGAGCGGCTCCGAAACCGATCTCGCGAAAGCTGCCGCTAAGGTGCTCAACCACGAAGTCGTTCACGCTTTGCGCACGCTTGATCTGATCACCGATGGCGAGTTCGAGGTGGTTGCCAAGTACGCAGCCAAAACCATCAGGCCGGGGGCAACCGGCCCTGAGGGGCATCCTCTTCAGGGCGAACCTCTGACATATCTTCAGTGGGCTGTCATAAATTACGCCGAAACCAGAGACCCCATTACCGGGCAGTGGAGGCGAAAAGAAAATGCGCCGGAGCGCGCCGATATCGAGGAGGAAGCTTTCGCCGAGGTCTACCGGGCATGGGCGGACAATCCTCAAACGATGTCCGAGCGGATCGGTGGTATTTTTGGCCGGATCACCGAGTTCTTTAGCCGGTTAGGCAACGCGCTTGCGGGCAATGGTTTCCGCACCGCTGAGGACGTATTTGAGGCGATTAGCTCAGGCGAGATCGGTCGGCGAGAGCGTGGACTGGTCAGGGCTCTCAGCACCATGTCGCCACAACGCGCCGCTGAGTATGGCTTTATCGATAAGAAAGACCTGCAGCGCCCGATCGGTGACGCCCCTGACGATTTGGGTGAGACGACGCCGGAAGAGCAGCTTCGCCAAGGTGTTGTCCCCGACAAGAATGGTGTGGTAGAAGATGAAGATGGCCAAAGACATTCGCTCAGAGAAGCCGATTATGCAGCAGATCGAGGAGGCGCTCGAAGAGACCGTCCTGTCGATCGTGGAGGAGAAAAACCGCTTGAGAGACCTCCAGTTGAAGCAGATGGATCAGTCCGGCTCTTCCACTGGTCAAAGCAAGAAGGACTTGCTGCACTAGATCCCGTCCTCAACGGCACCGGGCACGCTGGCGAAGAAAACCGCCGCAAACGCACCTACCCTGATCTCTGGGAAGACCGCACGTACTATGGCATCGCCATAGGCGAGACCGGCGGCTACGTCAAAGAGTTGGCGCTCGGCCCCAATCTCTACATCGCCGGGGTGCCGGCGGAAAGCCTCTACGACTTCAGGAACGATCCTGACAATTTCTTCGATATTGCACGCGAACAGTTTCCTAATGATTGGCCGGGGCAAGTCACACTCTACGAGCGCCTGATCAAGGAAGCCGACTACTCTGGCTACTGGGCCAAAAACAAGCCCGGAACAACGCCGCAAGGTTTGACGGCGGCAGTCTTTGAGCCGCTTGAGGTTTCCCCCAGCGAGGAGAATTTCGAAGCTCAAGTCATTGCTCGCCCCGAGCCGAGCGAACGTCTTTCCTTGCTCGGCCACGATGGCGATCACTACTTTGCCGGTCGTCATGTTCGCGGTCAACTTGAGGAAGCGACTAGCCCCCATTCACGAACCACATTGATCTATTTGCCTCCGTCCGTGTTCCTTCGAATGGCGCACCACGGGAAAGATCACAAAGCTCAGGCTGAGGTTGACGATCTTCTTGAGCAGGGGGCCGCTTTTAACTCTCTGCCAAGCCTGATGTTCTCCTACAATCAACCTGACAAACGTAAGGCTCTGGTTGTAAGCCATGATGGCCGGCATCGATCTCGCGCTTTAGAGCGCGCTGGCGTCAAATTGATGCCCGTGCTTTTCACCAGCACCCCCGCTTCACGAAGCGCGCTTTATCCAGACAGGGAGCCGATGGGGGCGGTGCGTTGGGGGCGTGAGGATACTCATTGGGAGCCTTGGCCTGAAGTCCTGCAAGCGCAAGGCAACAGCCCCCGCCCGCTTGATACAATCAGTTTCCCTGACAGCGTTATCTTTCCCCATGATCCCGGGAGTGCCGCCCGGTTGCCTACCCGATCTTGGGAAGCTGTTGTGGATGAACCTGTGGAGCAATTTTCCACACTTGGCACCGACACGCGGGACAATCCTCCAGAAATTAGGGGCACAGGGGGGCGTTCCGGCACCCAACGCACCATTCGGGATGTAGCGGCTTACCTTATGGATAAAGGGGAGCGGCTTGATCCAGCCAACCCTGAGCACAGAGCGCTCGCAGCCCAGCGGGGAGCGGAAGAATATCTCTATCAGACGCAGCAAGCCAAAAGCGGCAAAGGCTGGTATGGCAAAGATCTCTTTCTCACTTTCGGGTACCTCAACACTCTTCCCGAGCTAAAGGGGCTCCTCGCTTTTGACGAAGATATTCGCCGGCTCTGGGTTGTTCTGGCTTCAATAACCTCCGGCGGCGTCAATCCCGTTCTCAACGTAAATTCCGCAACCCGGCTTTTGTCCCATGCAGTCGATCCTGTGAGGCCCGGAGCCAATCGGATCGAGTTCTTAAGGGATATGCCTCAACTGCAAGAGGATGGCTCTAGCTGGCCGGGATATGGCGGAGCCGACCAGCGCATAGAGGTCTTGAACCGGATGATTGGTGAGCTTGGTCTCGCTGGCGCAATGAAAGAGCTTATCTCATTTAAGACACCTGAGCAGCTTCGTGAGATGCGTCGTGAGTACAGCAACTGGAAGGCGGGGATGCCCAAGGGCATTCGGCTGGACCACAAGAGCCCTCTTTACGGCGTCCATATGTTCGGGCCTAAGTATGGCAACTTCTCGATGAGCCTGATGGGAACTCCGATGCCCGTCATGGACAAATGGTTCACTCGTGGCTTTAACCGGCACTTTGGACAACTGCTCGCGGAGGAAGGCAGGCCGGGCAAAGTAAGCAGCGAGGGCATCATCGAAAGCCCGCGTAATCCCGAAGAACGCGAGCAGATGCTTGATTGGATTATGCAGGTTGCCGAGAGGGTCGGGGATACACCTGAAGAGACGCAAGCAGTGCTTTGGTTTTTCGAGCAACAACTGTATGATGCTCTTGGTGTTCCCAGCAACCCAATGAGTTTGAGCGATGGTGGACAAACTTACCTCGAAGCAGCAGGAAGAAGCCTCCCGGAACAACGGGGCTCGGATAGCCGATTTGGCTTTACGCAAATCAGCGCTGGCCAACCGGAAGTGGCGGGAAGAGAACAACCTGCCGGTGATCGGCAAAGTTACGATGCTCCCGGCGACGCCGAAGCGGACATACCCTTTGAAACCTTCTCCCGACGAGACCTCCCCCGAGGAGGAGAGTTCGAGGGCTCAAGCGCGGCGGGCGAACGTCCACTTCTAATCACGAAGCGTGGTCAGCAGCAGACATTCTTTGCTAAGACCACTTCCGGGACGGCCAACGGGCCGACAAAAAACGCCGCCTATATTCCCATCCTCGATCTGAACGACGCGGACGAATTTTCGCGCGTTTACATGGGCTATGTCGGCGGCAATTTCGATCGCCACATCGCCGGCATGATCCCCGGCTTCCAAGAAGTTCAGCAGTATGTTGGTCAAACCATCGCCGACCTCTATGACGGGGGAGCGACGATGCTGGATATTGGAGCGTCCGAAGGTGCCTTCATCAAAGCGATCTCGGCGCTGACCCAAGGCAGGATCAAGACCTTGGGGCTCGACCCCAGCCCCGAAATGCACGGCACCTTCCAGCGGGCCCCAACCCCCAAGGGGGCAAAATATCGGGTTGAGGCATTCTCCAATGCTCACGAAGAAGGCGTCCACCTCTGGGACGAGGGGCTTGTCCCGATCTTTGGTTTCAGGCCGGTCGAGAAATACGACATCGTTCACGAGGCGATGACGTTTCAGTTCATCAACAATCGCCGGGATGTCCATATCGCTCGCGTCAAAGAGTTGATGAAATCCGATGGTATCGCGATCTTCGAGGAGAAGTTTGTGCCGGGCAGCGGCTTGAGCAAGAGCCGGTTTGTCGAGAGCGAAGAGTTCAAGATCGGGTACCAGTCACGCTATTTCGAAGAGGCCGATCTCATTCGGGATCTGGAAGAGGTGATCACTGGCATGGCCAAGGATCAGATCGCCCCCGGCAGCTTCGAGCGCATCCTCAAGAATAACTTCGAGAACGTGGCCCAGTTTTGGGACAGCGGAAACTTCAAAGGCTACATCGTCTCCGACAGCGTTGGTGCGTTTTCCAACTTCCTCGATGCACTGCCGTCAACTGACAGCGAGTTTTCGACGATCGACACGCCACGCATAGTCAAGGGTGATTTCAACCTTCAGCTTCCCGAGAACGAAGATTTTGTTTGGGCAGAACGTGAATATTTCTCGAAGCTCCCATACGACGCCTTCCATGTCGTGCCGAGCAATGTCACAGGAGCCGACAATTACGGGCAGATGATGTTCATGGGCAAGCCCCGTCACGTTGTGCTCTTCAAAGGCTATCACGATGAGTTTGATATCGATGAATATGGCGGCGGCGCAAATGGTTTCGGCCACGCCCATATCGCTGCCGGTCACGCCAAAGAGATAAGGGGTCTTGGATACCCAAGTCTGAGGGCTCTTGTCTCTGATTTCGTGAACCAGATGTGGACCCAGCGCAATAACCCCGCTCAGAAGCAGGCAGATGGCAGCTACAGAAAACTATTCTCCTCTGCCGAAGACAGCCGACGCGGCACCCACGACCCCACGCTGGTGGTCCTTTGGCAGCATCCACAGCATGGGCCGATCAGAATGGTCTTGGCTCCGAAACTCCTCCGGGGTCACCCCATCCTGTCGGTCACTACCCTGTATCCTGTGGATGTGAACGCGCCGGACGCGATGATCTCCAGCCGCCCGGCGATCCAACCACAGATCAACGAACGCGCCAGCCCGGCTGCTTTGGAAGCGGTTAAGAAACAGGGCCGTCCGATACTTCGTCTCAAGCCGGAAGCTCGCGAAGAATATTCCAAGAGACAGGTCATCGACAGCCCCGAAGAAGAAGCCATTTACCAGCGCACTGGCAACCGCGATCCTCGTTACACATGGGGTGAGCGCTTTCTTGGAGCTACGCAGACGCAGCCTTTCGTGCGCTGGCGTCAGCGTTGGCTTAACAAATATGAGGCAATCGGGCGGATCGGGTTGGTTGCCGCCAAGCAGCGCGCGGCAGAAACCGGCAGGCCACTCAATGATTACCTGATGGCTGATGTCGCGGCTATGAGTTCAGCGCTGCTCAGTGATCGTGCTGCCGGCGTGGCGGCGGAAGCTTTCAAGACCGGGGTGCCGGTGTACAGAGACGGCTACGTCCGCGTGGTGACCGAGAACCCGGTTGACGGGTTCCATCAGCGTGGGCTGGTCGATGTTCTGGGACGGGTCATGAAAGATGGCGTGACTGCTCAGTTCGCCCTTTACAGTCAGGCTCGACGCGCCTCTGGCTCGCTGAGGCGGCGCGGCATCGGGACGGGGCAAATGACCCCGGAAGCTATCGCTTTGGGTCTTCGCAAAGGCGAAGAGTATCCTTGGTTCGCCGATGTCTTCAACGAGTACCAGCGCTGGAACTCCGCCCTCGTCCAGTTAATGATCGACAGCGGCGTGATCGATGAAGCCGCTGGACGGATGTGGATCGAGACGTGGGACTACACCCCGTATTACCGCCAGCTTGAATACGGAGAAAGCGGCGGACGTGGGGTTCCGAAAATCTTCAACTCCATCGCCAATGTGACGCCCCCAAGGCGTATGCGAGGTCTGCCCGAGGGGCAGGGCGCGCCTTTCAACGACTTCATCGAGAACGTGACGCGCAACGCCATGTCGGCAATCACCGCCAGCATGAAAAACATCGCAGCCCAACGCGCTGTCAGAGATGCCCAGCATGTGGGCGTTGCGCGCCGGGTGCCGCCCAACTCCGGGGTCAGCGACACGGTAACGATCCGGGTCCGGGGCCAAAACCAGATTTACCAAATCACTGACCCCCTATTGTTCGCGGCGTTGACTTCCGTGAACAGTCAGAGCAAACCAATCCATCCGTTCCTGAGTTTTCCGGCTCAACTGCTGAGAGGGTTTGTCACTCGGGAGCCCGGATTTATTGTCGCCAACCTGTTGCGTGATACGCTTTCGGCATGGGCCACTTCGGGCCGCACCGATATCCCCTTCGTTGAGACTGCTGTCGGCTTCGGTGAGGCGCTCGGAAATGTTGGGGCAGCACGCTCCCTGCGTCGATCGGGCGTCTATGGCGGCTTTGACTTCAAGGGCGACATAACAGATGTCGCAAAAACCTTCAGGGGGATCAACAATCGCAATCCGGCAGTCCGGCTCTGGAGGGCTCTTGATCACCTGACCTCGGCATCCGATGCGGCGACACGCGCTGCTGTCTACTCGGATGTGCTGGCAAAAACCGGCAACGAGGCGCAGGCGACCTTTGAGGCGCTGGAGGTGATCAACTTCTCCCGGCGTGGCAACAGCGATCTCATGCGCTACCTCTCCGGCATGGTGCCCTTCTTCAATGCCCGCGTCCAAGGACTGGATTTGCTTTACCGCGCCGGGACGGGTGCCGGGGTTGGCAAGGGCGTGGGTGTTAATCGCAAGGAAGCGATGAAGAATTTCTATCTGCGCGGCCTCTTTATGATTGGGATGAATGCGCTCTATACCCTTTCCGTGATGGACGACGATGCATGGAAAAACGCCAACCCGGAGACCCGAGACCAGAACTGGCTCTTCGGCACCGGCAAGGGACATCAGGCGGTCAAGATGCCTATCGCCTTCGAGGTTGGTCTTCTGACCAAAACGCTCCCCGAGCGGATAATCGCTTATTTCATGGGCTACGACACCCAGCGCGATCTCGAACAGGCAGGCTTGCGAAACTTCATGGCCACCCTCGGCATGAACCCGATGCCTCAGGCTCTGAAGCCGATCTTCGAGGTTTGGATGAACAAGTCGATGTACACCCAACGACCCATCGTCGGCGAGTATCTCCAGAACCTGCAAAGCCAACTTCGTTTCACCACCGGCACCTCCGAAACAGCCAAGGCGATCGGCGACACGGCGCTCATGCGAGCAATCGGTATGAGCCCCGCAGAGCTAGATCATCTGTTCCGTGGCTACACCGGCACCCTCGGAGCATATGGGCTGTTCATGCTCGATGAAGGGTTGCGAAGCGTGGTTGATCTGCCGACAGGCCAACGTCCAGCGATGAAGCCGGAAGACTGGCCTTTTGTGAAGCGCTTCCTGACGAAGGAATTGCAAACCGGCAACCTCGCTCTCTTCTACGACTTCCGCAATCAAGCCCGACAAGCGGCACGATCAGCCCATGAGCTTGCGAAGACGGGACGGTATGCGGCCTATGGCACGTTGACGGAAAAAGAAAGAAGAATGATTGCTGTCTCCGGGTACACCGAGGATCTGGCGCGTAGTCTGGCGGGACTGAGGAGCGCGCGAAGGGTCATCAATGATGACACCACGATCGACAAGGAGCCTAAGCGTAGATTGATGGACGAAATCCGCCGCTTGGAAATCATGATCACGGCAGACGCGAAACGTATCCGCCGAGAGGCATCAAAATAGTGACCGAAACATTCAAGGAGCGCATCGTCAGGCAGCCTCTTGTTTCGACCATTATTGCGGTTGGCATGGTTGTCGTTGCACTCACCGCCATCCTCTCTTTCACCGAGAAATACCGTCCATGGCCCAGCCATGACGAGCTTGATAAGCAGGCAGAGGAGCACAAGAAAGCTCTTGCGGAGATTGCAAAAGAACAAAAAGCCGCGCACAAGATCAGTTACCAAACGGCGATCTCGTATTGGACTGATCAACGCATCCAGTTGCGTGTCCACTTAGGAGAGGCCCGGCGCGACAAAGACGCCAATACGGAACGGCTGGTCGAGCGGGACTTATCCGAGGTCGAAGCCAAGCTTTCGCGTCTGCGACGGCTCCTTGAGAAGTTGAACTGATGCACCTCTGGCTACTACTTTGTGTCTACACGGTGAGCGGCGTTCAGATATCCTGCGAGCCCACCATCGCCAAGCGGTACGGGGTGCCGCTGACTTACGCAACGGAGCACCAATGTCGAAGGGCTGCCTATCAATACGCCGTTATGGTCAAAAACTTTCGCGTGCGTGGGGGTCATCTGGTCCGCGTCAAGAACGCCAAGTGCATCAAGTCAGCCCGGGAGTACAGGATATTCAGGAACCGATAATGTTTCACCCTCATCCAGCAATCCTGAAGCCGCATGCTTACCGAGCCATCAAGCTTGATGTGCATGCCTTGAGTGTGGGCTGGCAGATCACCAAGGACGGGCTTTATGTCAGCGGAAAGATCGAGGATACAGGCCGGCCCCCCTCCACCGTGCGGCGCATTTGGACTGACTTCGGCGAGAGCATCAAGCACTGGGCCTTCATTCACAGGGTGCCGGTGGAGTTGATCATCGCCACGGCGGCGACAGAGACCGGCGGAGATCCGAGCAAGGTCCGCGAGGAGCCCGGATACATCTCCGACAAGACAACACCACATCGGGTCAGCCCGGGACTGATGCAGACGCTGATTTCGACCGCACGGTTCACGGTCGGCACTGTTGACGGATCAGCGATCGACCGGGAATGGCTGCTGATCCCCCACAACTCCATCCGCGCCGGCACCTCTTATATCGGCGGGCAGCGGGTCATCACCGACTTCGATCCGCCCAAGGTGTTCGCTGCTTACAACGCCGGCAACCTCTATGCGGAGTTCGGCAAGAAGAACCGCTGGAAGATGAGGCAGTATCCCATCGGCACCAGCGAGCATGTTGATCGGGGCGTGAGGTGGTTCAATGACTGCTTCACGATGTTCGAAGAGGATGGAGGAGCCCCGCCAATGTCCTTTTACGCCGCACTGAATAACTGAAGGAAACGACCATGGAATGGTTCAAGGGTAAGAAGACGTATATCAGCGGTGGGCTTGCCATTCTCGCCGCCCTCGCTGGTTTCCTGACTGGTGAGATAACAGCACCTGTTGCAATCGGCGCTGCTTGGGCCGCTGTCCAGACTTGGTTCATCCGGGCTGGTGTTGCCAAGGCCGGCAACGGCGCATGACGACTGTTGTTCTGGCTATTCTGGCGTTCGTGCTGCTGGGTGGGGGCGGGCTCGCCCTCATCCGGTGGCGCGCGCGTCAGCGTGGCTACGAGGAGGCCAAGAAGGATGCGGCAGAGCGCGCTCTCAAGCAGGCCAAGGACGCCCAGAAGATCGATCGCGTGGTCAGTGGCTTGAGCGATGAGGAGGTGGACAATGAACTGGGCAAAGACGCTCTTGATGCTGCTGAGCATCGCAAGCCTTAGCGCATGCGTAAGCCCTCCCATCGGCGACGGATGCCTCGTGTTCGGGACGAAGTTTCGGCCTTCACCGAACTGGAAAGAGAGGTTGACGCAAAGCGAGAAGAGGTGGGCGCTGGCTCACAATGTCAAAGTAGATCGCTTCTGCGGCAAGGAAAAATCCGAGGCCGACCCTTCGCCAAAATCCTTATCTCTTCCCGTCGCGGAGCCGAACGCCTAAAAGATAAGATCAAGGGGTTCATGGTGGGCTGGAGGTGGGACATATGAGCGTCAGCTACATTACCAAGCCGGGCTGTATCGTCGAGGACAGCGGGATCTACGAAATGCACTGGGCGACCCTCGTGCCCCGGCACACCTACACACGGCGCGCCACCCTCGTGAAGGGGAAGCGCGCCCCGCCCGGCCCGAAAGGGTTCCCGGGTCTACTCTGGATACAGGTGGTCGATACCAACCCGAACGACTAGGGTCAAACCCTCTCCGACAAAAGCTCATAAATCTTCGCATTCACTTTTTCTTCGATCTCATCGATCATCGATCGAGCAGCGTCAAGCTCGCCATATAACTCGTCGAGCACCGCTTGGTCTTCAGGCTGGAAGGCCACCACGACACGGCGTTTCTTCGCCTCCTTGGCTTTCTTTCTGGCGTCGATAGCCCGCCTGTCTCTCCGGCAGCTAGGGCAGTACGCCTTCTTGAAATGCGTGTCGATATCCCAACCATCTTCCAACATCCACTTCCTGACGACCGCCGGAGGTACGCTCCGTGGTCCCGACTTGCTGCGCATGACGCTGCACCCATTGCCGTTGCAGCGAACGCTTATGTAGGTCTGGATCAGACCGTCTTGGACGGTGGTGGTGCCAAAGAAACAGGTGCCCTGCATTTGGCGCGGGCGCTGTAGCTGACTGGCGTCGCTGAACTCTAGGAGTTCGTGGCGTGGGTAGTCTTCTGGATCATCCATCGAGCATCTCCCGCGCCGCCTGTGTTGCAGCTTTTAGACGTTTGTTCCATTCACCCATTGAGATGCTGCTGCCGTCTGGTGGATTGATTGCAAACACGGTACTGACCAACACCTTCTCAAGCTCAGCCACGCGGGCACGCAGCGCCTTGATCTCGGCTGCCATTTTCTCAATCTCTTCCACTTCGTAGTTCTGCATTTCATACATCAGCCGGCTCCTTGGTGTTGGCGGCATGTTCAAACTCCCTGAACTTGCGCCGGGCCTCAACTATCGTCTGGTAGTTTTTGTCGCTGTCACCTGCGTCAGCGAATGACAGAAGTTTCCCAAGCACGCCCACCGTTATCTCAAGCTCCGCCACGCGAGCGGTCAGCTTATCTATTGTTCTAGCAGCGAATAGCATCTGCTCACTGCCAGCACTTTCCGCACGCAGCATCTCGATCTCACCTTGGGCACGGTTAACAACTTCAGCACCTTCGTCCTCGTGTTCTTCGGCAAGATAGCGCCCAAGTCTGTTAAGATCGCTAACGGTGTCAGTCATCGGTCGGCTCCTTGTTGAGAACGAGTGCCGCGCGACACCGGCGCAGGCCGTTGTTTAGTGCGTTTGTAGGTGCTTGGGATGCCCACCAATCCACGGCATCCACCAACGGCTCCAGTTCACCCACGCGGGCACGCAGCGCCACGATCTCGTCTGCCATTTCATCAATCGGCATAGGCCGCGCCGCGAAAATGGCATTGACAACCCTGCCCCAAGCTACAAACGTATTCGGGCGACTTGCGCGTTCTTTTTCCATGTTTGGGATCGGTGCGCCATTCCATGCTTCAAGCGCAATTGCCGCAAAGTCGATGCCGTTAATGATGCCAGTTTCTTCCATGTCAGTCATCGGTCGGCTCCTTGTGCTTTAGTGCGCGGATGCCGTCGGCAATATCAGATGGCCTAACATGGAAACTGCCGTCATCCGCCACCTTAGCACACCGCTCAATAGCAGCGTTCTCGGCCTCGCGGATGACCCGCGATATTTCGGCGTGTTTTCTAGTACCAACCATTCTGTTCGCTGCAATGATAAGAGACAATTCAAACGCCCGGTCATCCGGTGTCATCGGTCGGCTCCTTGTGCTTTAGTGTGCGGATTTCATGCGCATAGCTGTCCAGTCTGGCCGCTTCGTTCAGACTGAGCCCGCCACTGTCAGGGTATCGGGCGTGCCACCTGTGAATAGATGCGGCTTTCTTCTGGATATGTGCCGCATCCTCCTCCCGCACGGCGTTCTCGGCCTCGCGGATGGCTTCTATGCAATCATCTCGTCGTCTTGCTGGGCAATCGCGAGCATGTCTGCCGCCATGAACTTTCTTTGTGCAACCGTTGTGACGGCAGGGGAACCATTTTTGCGCCCGTTCCTCTGGGGTCATGGCAGCCCCACCATCTCTACGGCACCCTTCAGGTAGTCGGGCTGCCACTTGACGTAGGTCTCTTCGGTGGTTCGGGTGCTGCGGTGTCCAAGGAAGCGGGCGGCTTCCACGAGGCTTCCACCCTTATGGAGGAGCCGGGTAGCAGCCGTGTGGCGGAGAGTGTGGGGCGTAACGCTTGTATCAGCCAACCCCGCCGCCTCAACCACTTTCGCCCACGCTCGTCTAAAGCTACGACACCGGTATCCGACTGTATCGCAAACGACCCAGCCATGACCCGAAGTCGAAGAGCTTCTGGTTTGTCGATCTTGTGCTTCATCCAAAACTTGGCGGAGTTCCTTCGAAACAGGCAGAACCGCACGACCCTTGCGGCGTCCTGCGCCTCGAAGATAAGGAGATGCAAAATCGATAACGTCGCCATTGATGTTCTCCCACCGGAGATCGAGGATCGCCTCTTTTCGCTGACCTGTCAAAAGTGCCAGCTTGATATAAAGCAGGACGTGTGGCCATGGCTCCGCCGCTTTCAAAAGCTGGACGATCTCGCCCTCATCCAAGACACGGCTTCGTGGTGGTGGACTTCGCATCTTGCTGATGTGAGGCACCACCGAGGTGTACCCATTCGCGGCACCCCATCTCAGGGCGGCAGCGAGCACGCCTAGCTCACGGTTGATGGTGCCGGGGGACGCTTGTCGGCTGGTGGTGTAGCGCGCCACAGCGCCCGCTGGGAGCCGTTCGGCGTCCATGGGTCCGAAGATCGGCCCGAGATGCTTCCAAGCATGGAGCGCGCGCTCAGGGTTGAGGGCGGCGTGCTCTAGGTAGAGATCACGATAGTCCTGAAACAGTTCCCTTATCTTCATCGTCTTCCTCCTCCGTTTCCCGTGGCTTCGGTCTCACAGTGTTCATGATCGCAGCCCAGCCGGCGATATCCATATGGCTGTCTTCATGGTCTGGACTGAACATCAGGCGCGAGAACTTTGTCAGCGTCATCATTGCGGCCACATCGTGTCCACTCAGGTGTTCGCCAGTCCCCCCAAAATCGCGACCCGCAAGCCAGATCGTCCAGAGCTTGGCGATCGTCTCGCAGGAGACCCTGCTGCTGCCATAGACTTCAGCGCGCTCCTGCACGATGTCCCTTACTCGCTCAAGGAACAGGGTCTCAAGTCTGGCTTTCATATCAGCGACCTAAGGAAAAGCTGCCGGGTTATCAATGGGCTCTTCAATGGGCTCTTCGAGGGGGGCTGGTCCTTCATTGTAGAAATCCTCCATCAAACGCTTAAAGGCGAGTTGGGCTGACTTGTTGTCTCTGAGATCAGCCCGGCTCTTAATCCCAAGGTGCGCTCGAAGCGCTTCGGCGGCGAGGTCAGGGGCTGCATCGAAAGTGAGATCGCTGTCCACTAACCACTTCTGGAAGTTTGGATCGTTGCAGAGCATAGCAGCGCTTTGAACCAAACGCTTGCCCTCGACCACCTCATCCGGCACCACGATCTCTTCGTTGTCAGCGATCCGGGCCATCACGAGCATATAACGTGAGCCCACCCAGTCCAGAATGAACTGTCGGTTCTGAGGGTCAGTCGCCTCTTCGGTTTTGATCCTTAGCGTGACCACCCAGCCGGCTTTATCCTGCTTGGCAGCCATCTTCACCGCCTCAAACTGGAAAGCAGTGTCTTTGATTTCCAATGGGTCGGTAGTTGTGAAATCACCCGTCATTTCGTTTCTCCCTTACTGTCAGTGAGGGCGCGGACGGCTTTGTAAATGCCCTCAGTCTGTAGCTTCTGCCGCCTCGGCGCGCTTCTGCTGGACAATTAATTGTTCTGTCAGTTCAGCCACGCGGGCGCGCAGCGCCACGATCTCATTCAACAGCCAGATCAATTGATCTCCAGACACATCACCCCTTTTGATGCCGGCTTGGATAAACTCGAATTGGTCAGCAGCCATCGGTCGGCTCCTTGGCGAGTGCGGACAATCTGAAAATTCGGCTGTCTGCTTTCAACATCCATCAGACCACTCCCTGAAATGCGTGTCCGCCCAGACATATGGATCGATGCCGTTGACAACCCAAAAGCGGTTTTCGTCGCCTATCA
>Ga0307380_10004073_pt1 | contig 19922 bp, 17 predicted proteins | sample UN3MG_FD_202239 | JGI IMG/M metagenome (GOLD analysis project Ga0307380, IMG submission 202239) | Soil microbial communities from Risofladan, Vaasa, Finland - UN-3 | ecosystem: Environmental > Terrestrial > Soil > Coastal area > Acid sulfate soil | place: Finland: Risofladan, Vaasa | collected... | reverse complement strand
CTGGCGGTTGCGCGGCAAGATCATTTCCGGGGCCGGGTGGAAGGAAAGATTCGGGCACCTGCCGGAGACCTTCCGGCAGGCGCAACGGTCGGCCATTTGGGTCCACGCGGTTTCGGTTGGAGAGACCCTGGCGGTCGCGGGTCTGGTGCGCGCCCTCCGCCAGCGGTACCCGGAGCGCAAAATCTTCTTGAGCCACGTGACGCCGGCGGGACGCGAGGTGGGTGAAAAACGGTTGCCGGAAGTTGCGGGACGGTTCTTCCTGCCGCTGGATTGGACTTTCGCGGTGAGGCGCGCCTTGAATCACATCCGGCCTTCCTTGCTGCTGATTGTCGAGACCGAGCTCTGGCCCAATCTCACGCGCGCGGCTCAGGCATCGGGAGCAAGGGTCGTTTTGGTGAATGCCCGGCTTTCCGACCGCTCCTATCCCCGGTACCGGCGGGTGCGTTCGTTCATGCGTCGCGTGCTCGAGAATGTTGACCGCGTTTTTGCCCAATCGCCGGGGGATGTTGAGAGGTTTCTGGGCTTGGGCGCAAACCCCGAAAGGGTTCTGGCAGCGGGAAACTTGAAGTTCGATGCTTCGCCGCCCGAAACCGGCGATCTGGCGAAACTGCTGATCGGGGCCCTGCGAATCGCGCCGCGCGGCCCGGTCTTTGTGGCCGCCAGCACCATGCCGGGTGAGGAGCAGTTGCTCCTCCCTGCCTGGCGGGAGGTCCGCCGCCGGGCTCCGCAGGCTCTGATGATTCTGGCGCCGCGGCACCCGGCGCGTTTCGAAACCGTGTCGCAATTGCTGGCTCGCAGCCAATTGCCCTTCGTGCGCAGGACGGAATTGGCGATGGATCAGGGAAGGATGGCTTCGCAGCTCGCGGCACCCGCGGTCCTGCTTCTTGACTCCGTCGGTGAATTGGCGGGAATCTTCGGCGTTGCGGACGTGGTCTTCATGGGCGGAAGCCTGGTTCCCACAGGAGGCCACAACCTGCTCGAGCCAGCTTTCTGGAGTAAGCCGATCGTGTTCGGGCCGCACATGGAAAACTTTCGTGACGTGGCGGAGCTATTCTTGCAGGCGGGCGCAGCAATACAAATCCGCGCTCCTGACGAGCTGGCCCGGTCGGTCGTTGAGCTCGTTGAGAATCCCGGCCGAGGCCACCAATTGGGCGATGCCGCGAGGCGCGTAATCGATCAGGAATCGGGCGCTACGGCGCGCGTCCTTGACCACTTGAAAGAATGGTTGGGAGAGGGCTCTGCCGGCAACGCTTCCACCCCACCGAGGAGCGTGGCACGGTGAATCGCATGCTTTGGCCAATGGCTGCCGGTTTCAAATGGGGCGTGGCGCTGCGCGCGGCCGCCTATCGCCGAGGGTGGCTCAAGACTCGCCGCTTGTCGCGGCCGGTGGTGAGTGTCGGGAACTTGACGGTGGGTGGAGCGGGAAAGACTCCTCTGGTCAGGTATGTCGCGGAGCGGTTACAGCTCAAGGGCTGGAAACCCGGGATTCTCACCCGAGGATATGCGCGAAGACCCGGGCCGGAAATCGTCCTGCTCGAGCCAAAGGCTGGGCGCGCCGCCGACCCCCGCGAAGTGGGCGACGAGCCCGCGCTGCTGGCGCGCTCCTTGCCCGGCGTGCCCATCGCTATCGGAGCGAACCGTTTCCGCGCCGGCCGCCTCGCCGAAGAGCGATTCGAGGTGGACGTCCATATCTTGGACGATGGGTTCCAGCACCTGGCGCTGGCGCGCGACCTCGACGTCGTGGTTCTCGACGTCACTCAGGAATTGTCGGACCGCGCGTTGCTCCCGGTCGGCCGATTGCGTGAGCCCTTGTCGGCGCTGGCGAGAGCGCACTGGGTGGTGCTGACGCGAGTCGAGCTGGGAGACCCGCGCCCTCTGGAGGAACGCGTCCGTGCGCTCAACCCGCAAGCCGCGATCTTCCACGCCCGGACCGTCTTCTGCCGCCTGGTGGAAGCTCGGAGCGGAACAGCGTATTCTTGGCAAGGCTCCGAGGGCAAGCCGGTGGCGGCTTTCTGCGGAATCGGGAATCCGAAAGGGTTTTTCGCGGACCTCCGCCAGTGGAATTTTCGCGTGGTGACGGAGATTTCGTTTCCCGACCATCACGTTTACACTCCGGCGGACCTGCGACGGCTCAAAGAGCGGGCGCGGGAGCTCGGCGCCGCCGTCCTGGTGACGACGGAAAAGGATGTCATGAACCTTCCCTCGAGCTTGGAATCGGAGATTCCCATCCTGGCATGCGTCACTCGAACGGAAATCGTCGAGGCGGACGCCTTTGAAAAGACTCTTCTCTCAGCTTTGCAAGCCGCGCGAGGGGGCGAGCGGTGACATCCGGGGCAAATCTCGCCAGTCCGTCAGTTGACGGACGGGCCGACCCGCAAAAGATCATGGTCCGCGCCACCAACTGGATCGGCGACGCGGTCATGTCGTTCCCGGCGCTGGAAACCCTTCGAGCGCGTTTCCCCAAAGCGGAGATCGTGGTGGTGGCGAAATCCTGGGTCGGCGAACTGTATTGGCATCACCCGGCCGTCAGCCGGCAGATTGTTTACAGCCCGGAGGGTCGCCATCGCGGTCCGGGGGGCTTTTGGAAGCTGGTTCAGACGCTGCGCGCGGAACGATTCGACCTGGCTATTCTTCTTCAGAATGCTTTCCACGCCGCCTGGATGGCGTGGTGTGCGCGCATTCCCGTCCGCGTGGGCTACGCTCGGGACGGCCGGAGCAGCCTGTTGACCGACGCCATCGAACCTCCGCTGCCCGCCGCCTACGGTCATCAGACGCAGTACTACCTTCAACTCCTGTTTCGCGCGGGACTGGCCGACAAGCCTGAGGCGGTGCGAGAAATCCGCCTGGCCGTGCAAGAGACGGAGAAAGCCTGGGCAACGCGGCATCTGATCAAGCTGGGACTCGGGGGGCCGCGCTTCCTGGTGGGGTTGAATCCGGGCGCGTCGTTCGGGCCGGCAAAGAGATGGCCGGCCCAGCGATTCGCTCAACTCGCCGACCGGCTGATTGGAGGACTTCACGCCGATGTGCTAATCTTCGGCTCCCGCGAGGAGAGACCCTTGGCGGAAGAGATCGCCCGGGCGATGCAGCATACCCCAACGGTCCTGGCGGGTGATACCAGCCTGCGCCAGTTGATGGCGACGCTCGCCCAATGCCGGCTGGTCATTACCAACGATTCGGGTCCGATGCATCTGGCGGCGGCGCTGGGGGTGCCCGTGGTGGCCGTCTTCGGCTCCACCGACGAACGGGCCACCGGCCCCGTGGGCTCGCGAACGTGGGTCGTGAATCACCCCGTCGATTGCAGCCCCTGCGGGCTTCGCGAGTGTCCCATCGATTTCCGGTGCATGAACGGCCTCACCGTGGACGACGTTTATATGGCCGCGCTGATGCTGGTCCGAAAGCTCCGTGTGACGCATGAAGGATAAGAGTAAGAAACGCATCGGCGGCGCTCGGCGACAGAACAGGTTTGCCGCGCCGGGGCGCGCCAAGGCGGCGGTTTTTCTGGACCGTGACGGAACGGTTTGCGATGAGGTTGGGTACGTTAATCATCTCGACCGCCTCAAGCTTTACCCATGGACGGCGGAGGCCGTCCGCAGGCTCAATCGCGCCGATATCCCGGTCATCGTGGTCACCAACCAGTCGGGCGTGGGGCGCGGGTATTTCACCGAGGAACTCGTGCGGCAGGCTCACCGCAAGATTGCGGCGCAGCTTGCCACTCAAGGCGCTCGAGTCGACGCCTTCTACTTTTGCCCTCATCACCCCAGCGCGCCGGTGAAGACTTACCGAGTCGATTGCCGATGCCGCAAGCCCTCGCCGGGCATGGTGGAGAAGGCGGCGAAACGATTTCCTATCGATCTCAAATCTTCTTACGTCGTCGGCGACAGTTATCGCGATATGCAGTTGGGGTTCAACATCGGGGCGCGCACGGCTCTGGTGATGACCGGCTACGGACGCGGAGAGTACGAGTATCACCGCCACCGATGGCCGCGAATGCCGGACCTGATCGCGGAAAACCTGCTGGAGGCGGTGAACAGGATCCTGGCGGAACCGGCGCCTTCGGCCCCCGCCGCATCGCGGCGCACGCGGAAGCGCAAAAGCAGATGAAAATCACCGCCTCAGACCGGTCGGCATTGCTCTCGGCGATCGAGAACTTTGCCGCTCAGAAGGTCGTGCTGCTGGGCGATCTTGTGGCGGACGAGTTCATCTACGGCGAAATCGCCCGGATCTCGCGGGAAGCTCCCGTCCTGATCCTCAAGCAGCGCGAAAAGCAGATTGTCCCCGGCGGCGGAGCGAACGCCGCCAACAACCTGGCGGACCTGGGAGCGCAAGTCATCCCGGCGGGCGTCGTCGGCGACGACGAGGCCGGCGAAGCCTTGATACGGTACTTCCAGCAGAAGAAAATTCCGACGCGATTCATTCTCCGCGCGCGGGATCACGTGACCGCAACGAAATCGCGCGTCCTCGGCGGCCTGCTTCACTGGCAACGGCAGCAGATCGTGCGGGTCGATCGTGAGCCTTCGCGGCCGCTGGGCCGGGAGGTTCGCCGTCGCCTGAGCGCCCGCGTGGCGCCGCTGCTTCGCAAGGCGGCGGCTCTTCTGATCTCCGATTACGGATACGGGACGACGAGCGCCGAAGAGTTGCGTTTCCTCCGGCGGCTGGCGAGACGCCCCTCACTGCCCATGACCGTCGACTCTCGATTCGATTTGCTGAGCTACTCGCACGCCACCGCGGCGACGCCGAACGAACCCGAAATCGAGGCGGCGTTCAATCGCAAGATCGGAAACGATCGCGACCTTCTCCACCGCCTGGGCCGGAGAGTCCTGAACAAACAAGCGCTCAAGGCGCTGCTCGTCACCCGCGGGCGCGACGGCATGGTGTTGTTCGAGCCGCGCCGCGAGCCCTTGCACCTCCCGATCTTCGGCTCCGACCAAGCCGTGGACGTGACCGGCGCGGGCGACACGGTGATCGCCGCGTTCACGCTGGCCCTGGCGGCGGGCGCAAGCTTCTACCACGCCGCTCAACTGGCCAACTGCGCCGGAGGCCTGGTGGTCATGAAGCGCGGCACGGCCACGCTGACGGCCCGCGAATTGAGGGAGGCCATTCGCAACGCGTGAGAGACAAGTTCATTCCCCGGTCTGAGGTTGTGGCTTTGGGCGAGCGCCTGCGCCGGGAGGGCCGGCGAATCGCCTTCGCCAACGGATGCTTCGACCTGCTGCACGTCGGCCACGTCCGCTTCCTCGAGGGAGCCCGAGAGCAGGGGGACGTTCTGGTGGTGGGCGTCAACAGCGACCGCGCCGTCTCCAGCCTCAAAGGGCCCGGCAGGCCTTTGCTGCTGGAAGGGGCGCGGGCGGAGTTGGTGGCGGCACTCGCCGCCGTCGACCACGTCGTCATCTTCGACGATTTGACCGCGGAAGGTATTCTTCGCGACCTGCGCCCTCACGTGCAGTGCAAAGGGACAGACTATTCGCCGGAGACGGTCCCCGAGCGCCAGGTGATGGAGAGCCTGGGAGGAACGGTCTGCATCGTGGGCGACCCCAAGGGCCACTCGACGCGCGACATCCTGGAAGGGATTGCCAGGCGTTCTCGATAGCCGCTTGACGAGGTCCCTCCGAAGCGGCCTTCCGTGCCGGGAATCAGAATGCCCGAACCCCGTCAGCGTTTTCTGGTGATTCGTCTCAGCTCGATCGGCGATATCGTCCACGCGCTTCCGGCCGTCGCCGCCCTGGGCGAAACGTACCCCCAGGCGGAAATCCATTGGGCGGTTGAATCCCGCTATGCGGCGCTTCTGGAGGGCAACCCGTTCGTCCACCGGGCCGTGAAACTCGACACGCTCGCCTGGCGCAGGAAACTCACTTCGCCCACGGTCATCGAAGAGATCGTTCCAGCCATCCGATCGCTCCGCAAGGCTCGGTTCGACGCCGCCCTCGATTTCCAGGGGCTCTACAAATCAGCGCTGATCGCCCGGCTGAGCGGGGCGGGTGTGCGGCTGGGGTTCGCCGAAAATTGGCTGCGCGAGCCGGCGGCCGGCGCCTTCTACACCGAGCACGTTGCGCCGCGCGGCCGTGGGCACGTTATCGAAATGAATTTGGCGCTGGTCGAGCGACTCGGGGTTCGCCGCTTGGATAGGGCGGGCTGGCGGTTTCCCTTGCCTCAAAACCCGGCCGACGACGAATATATCGGGCGCCAGATTGCGGCGCTCGAAGGACGCGAGTTCATCGTCATCAATCCGGGTGGCGGCTGGATGAGCAAATGCTGGGCACCGGAGTCCTACGCGGACCTGATCCGGCGCCTTCCGCCGGAGTTTTCCGGCGAGGTGCTTCTGACGGGCTCTCGGGACGAAGAGGAGATGATGCGGGGAATTATCCGGCAATCCGGCTCGCCCAGGGTTCGAAGCATCCCCACGACGATCCTGCAATTCATCGCCTTGGTGAGGCGAGCGAAGCTTTTCCTCGGAGGCGACACCGGACCTCTCCACCTAGCGGCGGCAGTGAGAACGCCCATCGTGGCGATCTACGGCCCCACAGACCCCATGAGGAATGGACCCTTTTCCAAGGATGACGTCACGTTGTGGAATCGGGAACCCACTACCTACACGCGCCGAGCCGAACGCCCCGCGTATCTGCAGGGAATAACGGTGGATTCGGTGGTCGAGGCCATCCGCAAACGCCTGGCGAGGGCACATGGATAAAGGCTACGCGGCGTGGGCCGCCCGGTGGCGGGTGCCCCTGGGATTTTTGCTGGGTGTTGCCTACCTGGTTTTCTGCCAGCCGACTCTGCCGCTATTGGCGGCCGGCGGGCTGATCGCCTTTCTGGGTCTGCTGCTGCGCGCCTGCGCGGCAGGCTATCTCGACAAGTCCCGCAGCCTGACGACCGGCGGCCCCTACCGCTACACGCGGAATCCTCTCTACGTGGGAAGCTTCTTGCTGGGTTGCGGCTTGGCGATTGCGGGCGGGCGTTGGTGGTTGGCCGCGGCCTTTGTGATTTTTTTCTTGCTCATCTACTGGCCGGTGATGCGCCGAGAGGAAGACTTTTTGCGCCGGCAGTTCGGGGAAGCGTATGAGCGCTACGCGGAGGCTGTGTCGCTTTTCATCTCCACACGGCGCGGGCCGCGCCCCGAGGGCGAGGCTTTCCGCTGGGAGCAGTACCGGAAGAATCGCGAGTACCAGGCCGCGATCGGCTACGCCGCGGGAATTCTGTTCCTGATTCTGAAAATGGCTTTGCGGTGAATGCGGCTGAGGCGGCCTGAGCCCGCGTTCCCGCGTCGAATGCAGCGGAATGAGCAGATCCTTTCGTCTCGCGTTGACCGGTCTGGTTGCGGTGATGCTCGCCGGCCCGCGCCCAGTACTCCCGCAAGAGGAACCCCCCGCGCCTTTTGCCCCGGGCGAAACGTTGACCTATGACGTGACGTGGTCCATCTTCCCCGCCGGGCAGGTGGTGGCCAAGCTCACGCGGCTGGAAGGGGATTCGCAAGGCGCCTACGAAGTGATTACCACGGCTCGGACCACGGGCGTGGTCGACTTGCTCTTCAACGTCCGCAACGAGTTTCGCTCGACCTTCAACCCCCAGACGCTCTGTTCGCGCCGAATCTGGAAGTGGATTAACGAGGGCCGGCGACACCGGGAAATGCACATCGTCTTCGATCCGCTCCGGCGATTGGCCATCCGGGACGAGCGCGATCCCACAAAACCCCACGACCCTTCCCGGCACGCAGAGAACGAGATGCCCGAGTGCGTGGCCGACGTCATTACCGCCTTCTATGTGGTGCGCCGCCGACCGTTGCACGTCGGCGAACACCTCACCTTACCCATCAATGATGGCGCCAAGACGTACGACGTCGCCATCGAGGTCCAGGAGCGGGAGAGCATTCAGACGCCCCTGGGCACCCGCGCCGCGGTCCGTGTGGAGCCGAAGGTTTTCGGAGGACTCTACAAGCGAAAAGGGACCATGCAGATCTGGTTCAGCGATGACGAGCAGCGCCTTCCCCTTCGCATCAAAGCCTCGGTGGGCGTGGGGACCATCACCGGAAATTTGAAATCCGTAACCACCGCGCCCGCCGCCGATTCTCAGTCCGAATGAGCGCCCGCAGAGAGACAGGGAATACTCAAACCATGCGGTATTTTTCGGCCAGGAGCCTTCGGAATCTCGATTGGTAGATGAGGTCGTAGGTATGAGCTTTGTCGGGAAACAGATTGAGGGCGAAACGGCGCGTGGCGGCGACGAGCTCGGAAGCTTCGTCCAACGGCATTTCAGACTGCCGGATCACATGGGTCACTAAATCGACGACGATCTGCAGCCGCCGGACCTTGCGCGCTTCGGCCTGGATTTCCGCCTCGCTGGGCATCCGATCCCTTTCCCGGACGTTTTGGATAAACAAACTTCCCCGTCGCCCCCTTTCAGTTATTATAAGCCAGTGCCGCGTTAGGCAAGAAAGTGACTCACGGCGCGGGCCGTCATCCTGAGTCCGTCAGCCGACGGACGAAGGATCTGTTTGTTAACTGCCTGAATGCACGCGAGATGCTTCGCTCCGTCCGTCAGCCGACGGACTTCGCTCAGCATGACATGCGCGGTGTCCGTGTATCACGTATTTCGGGAACGCAGCACTACGATTCAGCAGCGACGTTTCCGACGCCCGGTTTTTTCCGGCACACAAGTTCCCTTTTGCCACCGATGTCCAAAAAGGCGAGGCGCAAGAACCCGAGCAAGCTGGCCGGTCGTTGGCGGAGGATTCGCCAGGTGCTGGGGGATTCGCTCGTGAATTTCATCAACGAAGACTCGCTGATGGTTTCCGCCTCGATCGCCTATCACAGCTTGTTGTGCATCTTTCCTTTTCTTCTCCTCCTCATCGGACTGAGCGGGATCTATATCAAGCACCTCGAGCTCGCCGGACGCCTGGCCGTGGTCCTGGACCGTGCGCTGCCCATGAAGCCCGACTTCATCCTTCAGAATCTGCAGAGTATTTCGCGCTCCTACGGACCCATCAGCGTCATTTCCATCCTCCTTCTGCTTTGGAGCTCGTCCGGAATCTTCCTGCCCCTGGAAAAGGCCCTCAACCGCGCCTGGGATATTGAGGCGGAGCGCAGTTGGTGGCGAAAGCGGGTTCTGGCCCTGGAGATGGCGGTGATTCTGGGATTTCTGATCCTGATCTCTTCGGCGCTGGTCGGCGTGAACGTGTACATCCACAACTGGCTGCGGCAAAAGGTGCTCGATCTGCCCGCCGCCTTGATCGACCTTTCCTACTACGCGCTCATCGTCGCCATTACGTTTGGCATGACCTTCGCCATGTTCCTCCTGTTGTTCGAGCGCCTGCCGAACGCCCGCTTGCGGTTTCACCAGGTTTTCCCCAGCGCGCTGGTGACGGCGGTTTTCTGGGAAGCGGCGCGATCGCTTTTCACTCTCTTGCTTCCCCGGTTCAATTACCGCCATGTCTACGGGCCCATCGCCCTTTTCGTCGCCCTGATGACCTGGGCCTATATCTCCTCCGCCGTCGTCCTTTTCGGCGCCCAGGTTTCACGGTCGCTCTATGGCACCCTGGAAGCCAACTCGGATTCGGAGGAATAACCACTCCCGCCGGTCAGTCAATCACGCGGTTCATCCCGGTAGGTCCGAACGAAGAGCGAAGAACCCCTGATCTCCACCGTAACCGCACCGGTCTGGCCGGGGTCGACGATCCGGACTCCTGGCCGCTGAAATCCCTCGACCTCCGCCCCTTCCGGCGGCTCATCGGAAGTGTCGCTATCCGCGCTCGCGATGGCCACCCGAGGAGAAACGTGTGCCAGGAACTCGGGCAAGAGTGAAGAGTCTGCCCCTTGAATTGCCGCAAAAAGCGCCAGCGCTCTTATGAAACTCCCGGAAGCCAGGAGCTCGCGCTGCGCGTCACCCGTGATATCGCCGGCAAGCAGGACGCTCGCTTCGCCTGCCGAGACGCGCATCACGAGGGATTCGTCCTGAGAACCGCCGCCTGGAGTTGATGGTTGCGCGGGCGGCCAGAGGATTTGGATCTTGGCGCCGCCGAGCAGGATGACATCGCCCGCCACCAGTCTTCTGTCGGGAATATCGCGCGCCCAGACTTGCTCGAGCAGCGCTTCGTAACCGGGCGTGGGCGCATTCGAGCCGTGCCAGAATTCCCCCACCCGAAAGTTCTTGAATACCGTCGCCAGGCCGCCCACATGGTCTCCATGAGAGTCGCTGAGCGCCACCACGTCAATCTTTTTCACTCCGCGCGACCACAAGTAAGGAGAGACAATGGAGTCACCCGCGTCCCAGCGACGCCCTCGAAGTGTGCCTTCGCGGCCGCTGCCCGCGGGGCCGCCCCCGCCGTCAATCAGCATGGTGGTGCGGTCGGGAAAGACCAGAAAGAAAGAGTCGCCTTCGCCGCAATCGAGGGCCGTCACCTCCAGCGCTCCGTGAGGCAGGCGCGGCGCGAAGGGATGGACCGATATCAGCACAACGAAAAACACCGCGCCAACCGCCGAGGCCCGAAAGCTGCGGCGGAATCGTCCGATGGTGAGGGCCGCCATCACCAGTGACAGGACAAAACCCCACGAGACCCACGCCGGCGGCTCGGGGATCCGATACGACAGCCAGGCCGGCAGGCCGTGAAGGTCGGTCAGGGTGAGAAGACCGCCGGCGACGATCCCCAGAACCTTGGCCGGCCAGACCGCGAGCGCCGGCAGCATCACGGCAAGCATCACCGTCGGAATTCCAAGGGCCAGGAGCAGGGTCAGCAAAGGAGTCGCCAGGGCGTTCAGACCGATTCCCGCAAACGTCACGCGATGGAAGCTCTCCGCCATGGGCAACAGCAACCCGAGTTGGATGATGGCGGAAAAGACCAGCACGGTCGCCGCCCACAACGCCGCGCTCACGGGCGCGCTCACCAGCCAGGAAGCGGTTGCCGGATGCCGGGAAAGCTTGCGGAATCTCTTCCGAAGCCAGCCCGCGAGGCCCCGGAGGTCAAGGCGAAATTGGGCGACGCGCGGCGGCAGCCGCAAGTCCCGGCCCACGTCTGCCAGCTCCCGCAGGCCGCGGCGAAAAGGCTCCGTGGTGTGTTCGAGCACGGGCAGCGCCAGCCCCGCAATCAGCAGCACGGCACTGAAGGAAAGCTGGAATCCCGATTCAAACAGCCACGCCGGCCGTTGGACCAACAGGATCAGCCCCGCAATGCCGATGGCGTTCAACGCCGAGCGGTCGCGATAAAGAAGTCGCGCCAGTACGTACGCGAAGATCATCAGCGTGGCGCGCTGCGTCGCCGCACGCTGCTCGATCAGCAACGTGTACCCGAACAAGACCACGAGCACCAGCGCCGACCTCCAGAATTCGTTGATGGGGAACTGACGCAGGAGAACCGCCGCAAGCAAGGCCAGCAATCCCACATGAAGACCGGAAATCACCAGAAGGTGGTAAAGCCCGCTGCGGCGGAAATCCTCGATGGTTTTTGAATCGAGCGAGGAGCGGTCGCCGAGCAAGGTCGCCTTGAGTACCGAGCCGTATCTCCCCTCCGCCGCCCAGGGCGGATACATCCGGTCGATCGCTTCGAGCAGGCGCCGGCGCGTCTTCTGGATCACTTTCCCGATCCCCGGGGTGTTTCGATCCCGGAGCTTCTCCACCAGAAGCGGATGTTTGATCGTGCCCACCCAGGTGACGTCCTGAACGGATTCCATCCAGCGCTGGAAATCAAAGCCTCCCGGGTTGCGGTAGACGCGCGGCCTGCGCAGAAATACCAGGGCGCGTAAGGAATCTCCGTAACTGAGGTGGAGGGAGTCGGCAACGGAAAGGCTCTCGAGGTCGGGCGGCGCCTGGAGGCGCAGTCTCACCTTGCCGGTGACCGCATGACTGTGCCGGAGGCTTTCAATCCGCGTCACCTCCACATCGAACTGCTGTCCGTAATCGGTGCGCAGCGGTTCGGAAACCAGCCGGCCCTCGATTCGGACCGGGTCCGCGAGATCGCCACCCGCCGCCGCCAAGCGGCTGACGTGATTCGAGGGAAAGCGAAACGGGAACAGGAATGATGCCGCCGCGCCGGCCGCCACAAAACCCAACAAGGCGAGCAGCGCGGAAAGCCGGGTCCATCCTCCGCGCAAAGCCGCGAGTCCCGCCAGCAGGCACAAACTCGCCGAGGCTAGAAGCAGCGAGATGTCCAACCACGAGGCGGTCCGGGATCGAGCGAGGACGATCCCCAGGCCAAAGGAACATGCCAGTACAAGAAACGGGCTTCTCAGGAACTCGGGCCGTCCGTGCGGGTCAGCTTCACGAGGCATTCGATGTGGTAAGTCTGTGGGAAAAAGTCGAATATTTCAACGGAAATGAGCCGGTAGCCTCGCGATGTAAGATAGGCCAGATCGCGAGCCAAGGTGGGCGGGCTGCAGGAAACGTAGTGGATTCGCCGGGGACGGCAATTCACCAGGGGCTTCAACGCCGTCGCGCCCACTCCGGCGCGCGGCGGGTCGAGAACCACCCCATCGGCTTCGGTTTGCGCGAAGCGTCGCAGGAAATCATTCGCGGTTTCGTGAGCAACGCGAACGTTGCCACAACCATGGGCCTTCGCATTCGCCTCGAGGTCCCTCGCCGAAGCCGAATGGGCCTCGACAGCCACCACCCGTTCGAATCGCCGCGCCAGGGACAAAGCAAATAGACCCACGCCGGCAAAGATGTCCAGAGCCAGCCCGCCGGACATATCCCCCGTCACCGCTTTCACCAACTCGGGAAGCAGAAACCGGGAAGACTGAAAGAACGAGCCGGCGCTGACTCGATACCGGAACGGCCCCACCGCATATTCGAGCGCCGGGTCGCCGAAGACTCGTGCGCCTTCATCACCCTCCACGGCGACGCTGATCACAGGCTTGATGCGGCACAGCAGATCGCTTGCCAGCGCCTCATTCTTTTTTGAGTTCCGGCCGCCGCGCAGGGTGACCATGACGCGTTCGTCCTGGTCGTCGGCAAGCAAATCGATCTCGCCAACCTCACCCATCCGGCCCGCCCACTCGGCGGAGCGGAGTCCCCGGAGCACCTCGTTCAGCCGGGGCGAGAGGATCAGGCACTCGACCACCGGGAACAAGCGGTGGGACTCGGCCTCGAAGAAACCCAGTTCCACCTGTCCATCCGGCATGCCGGCGACCTTCAATTGCGCCTGATTCCGATAGCTCCAGGGATCCGCCGCGTGGACGGTGATGTCGGATTCCCACTCGATCTTCCCCAAGCGGCGTAATGTTTCGCGCAGGATTTCGACTTTGCTGGCGGTCTGGCGCTCGGAAGGCAGATGCTGATAGTGGCAACCTCCGCAACGAGCGAAGTACGGGCAGGGAGGAGAAATACGCTGGGAAGCCGCTTCAAGAATCCGTATCGGTCGGGCGTGGACCACGCCTTTTGCGGTCCGAACGCTCTCCACTTCGAGCCGCTCGCCGGGCAGAGCGAAAGGCACCAGAACCGTCCGCCCCTGAGCGTGTCCCAGGGCGGCGCCTCCATAAACCAGTTTTTCCGGAACCAACTCGAATGACACGGTGTTTCCGTTTCGAGATCTCAGAGATAGAACAGGCTGAGGCGCGGGACCCGATAGTATTCGAAGAGGCGCTTCTTGAGAAACTGGCGCTCCAGGGATTCGATCTGCGAGCCGGACATCTTGCGACGGTACGCGGTGAGTCCCCGATCGACCTCGCGGTGGAATTCCGCAAGCAGCTCCACCGAGGAGGCCCGGGTCAGGAGCGCCGTCAATTTCTCCTCGAGCGCGGTCAGGAAAGTCTCGAGCTCGTTCAGATGCGTCGCGGCATCGCCAGCGTGTCGCGCGGTGATTTCACGATGCTCGGCTGCGGTGGTCAGCAGGTCGGTTGCCAGATCGGGCTTGCCGTGCTCCTGCCAGTGGCGGCCCGCGAGCTCCAGAGCCTGGGCATTGCGATTCATGTAGGCCAGGATTTCCTCCGGGGGAAAGGGAGGCGCCACCGGTTCAGCGGCTTTGGAGAGCGAGCCCCCTTCAGCCTCCGCCGTACTGACTTCCTCGGCCGCGCGGTCGACCTCTTGTGAACAATAGGCCAGGCTATTGACCATTCGGAACCGCCGGGGGCGCTTCTTGAATTTCTCAAACGACCGTTCGATTCCGCGTAGGACCGCATCGAGCGGCCGTCCGGCTTCCTTCCAGGATTCGATGAGCGCCCAGTCGAGCGGAGAAAGCAGAGTCGGGGTGCCTCGGCAGCGGCGAAAACACTCTTCGATTTCCGTGAAGTAGTTGAAGTAGTTTTCCACCGCCATGCCCCTACTTGTGCCCGTCAGCCGACGGGCAGGTTGCGCTCGTAAATGATGCGCAGACCTTCCAGGGTGAGAGAGGGATCGACCGGAGGTTTGTATTTGGAAGCGGCGGCGACGAGCGAGGCTTGCCCTCCCGTGGCCACGACTTTGGTCCTGTCTCCCAGTACGGTGTAGAGGCGGTCGAGGATGCCATCCACCATTCCCACCGCCCCGTAAAAGAGGCCGGACTGCATGCTGCCCACGGTATTCGTCCCGATGATGCGCTCAGGCTCGCGGATTTCCACGCGCGGCAAGCGCGCCGCCTGGCGAAAGAGGGCTTCCGAAGAGATTCCGATGCCCGGGGCGATCACTCCCCCCAGGTATTCTCCCTTTTCGGAGATGGCGTCAAAGGTGACCGCCGTGCCGAAATCCACCACGATGCACGGCCCGCCGTATTTCTCGAACGCCGCCACGGCATCGGCAATGCGATCCGCGCCCACTTCCTGGGGATTGTCGTAGTGAATTGCCATGCCGGTTCGAACACCCGGTCTCAGGAAGATCGCCGGCCGGTGAAAATACTTCGTCGCCATCTCCTCCAAGACCGAGTTGAGCGGCGGAACCACGCACGCGATCATCATGTCATCCATCTGTTGGGCGTGAAATCCATCGAAAGCGAACAAGTTGTGGATCAGGATTCCGTACTCGTCGGCGGTCTGGCTGCGATTCGTGGACAGTCGCCACTGACCGCGTAACTCCTTCCCCTCGAAAACGCCCAGCACCGTATTCGTATTCCCCACGTCAATAACCAGAAGCATGGATTCAGCCTATTTAAACCTTCTCCGTCTCATCGGCTCGTGCCCGAGAGACGGCCTTCAGCCCTCGGGTCTATTTTACTTCGACGATTTCGCCCGAGACCATCACCTCTTCGCGCCCGTCCTCGCGCCGAACTCTGAGCGCCCCGCTGGGCTCGAGCCCCGCCGTCGTGGCGAGGAATTCCCCCGAGTTCGAGCGCACTCGTACCTGCTTGCCTTCCGCGTAAGTTGAGGCCGCGGTCCACCGCCGGGCGATGGCGGCGCCTCCCTCGTCGAGCAGGAGGTGATATTTCCGTTCGAGCTCCTTGAGGAGGACAACGAGAAGGTGCGATCGCGAGTAAGTCTTCCGACCCTCAATCCTCAGGGAGGTGGCGATTTCCCTCAACTCCTCGGGCATCTCGTGGTGATTCACGTTGATCCCAATCCCCACGACCACGGCGTGCAGCCGGTCGACCTCGGCATTCATTTCCGTCAGGATGCCACACACTTTTTTCCCGTTGACGAGCAAGTCGTTGGGCCAGCGGATGTCCGCCGGCAGCCCCGTCGTCGTGCTCACCGCCTGATGCGATGCAACGGCGGCCATGAGAGTAATCATGGGCGCAGCGGCGGGCGTCAGAGCGGGACGCAGAACAATCGAAGCATAGATGCCGCTGGATTTTTCCGAAAACCAGTTGCGGCCGAAGCGCCCCCGGCCCGCGGTCTGTTCCTCAGCCAGGACCACGGTGCCGTGCGGCGCACCTTTGGCGGCCAGGGCGAGTGCCGCGTTGTTGGTCGAGTCCGTCCGAAAATAGTGAACGATTCTGTGCCCGATCTGGATGTCGCCAAGCTCAGGCCGAATCAGGCTGGGGGCGAGGATGTCAGGAAGTTTCTGGAGCTCGTAGCCGCTCGAGGGATGACCTTTGATCTCCACACCCAGGGCGCGGAGCTTCTCGATGTACACCCAAACCGTGGAGCGGGTGACGCCGATCTCGGAGGCAATCTTCGGGCCCGGAACAACCACCGTGGCGTTCTTCACCAGCAGGTGGATCAGCTTATCGATTTTGCGGTCCGTGGTTCCGGTGGACATGGGGGTAGAGGAGTCCGTCAACTGACGGACTCCCGCAGGCGGCCTGCCCCGGCATTCTCGGGGAGCCCGCCCCTACACAAGCTCGATCAGAAAATGAATGTCCGCGGCGGGCGCCGAATGCGTCAGCGCCCCCACCGAGATGTAATCCACTCCGGTCTCCGCGTACTCGCGGATGTTTGCCGCGTCGATCCCGCCGGAGACCTCCAGGCTTGTTCGCCCCGCCGCGCGCCCCACACACTCTCGGAGCTGCGCGGGCGTCATGTTGTCCAGAAGGACGCGGTCGGCCCCGGCAGTGAGGGCTTCGTCGAGCTCCGCCAGGCTACTGACTTCGACTTCGATCTTCATGCCCTGCGGCCGATTCTTTCGCGCACCCTCGACCGCCTGCCGAATTCCGCCTGCCAGCCGAAGGTGATTGTTCTTGATCAGAATCCCGCCATCCAACCGCAGGCGGTGATTCCGAGCGCCACCAACCCGCACCGCGTACTTTTCAAGGACCCGCAGGCCGGGAAGCGTCTTGCGCGTGTCGAGGAGTTGGGTCTTCAGCCCGGCGAGCTGCGCTTTCAATCGCCGCGTCTGGGTGGCTATGCCGCTCAGGTGCTGCACAAAATTCAGCGCCACGCGCTCTCCGGTAAGAAGCGCCGCAGCCGGACCCGTGATCCGGGCCAGTCGAGTGCCGGCGCGAACCTCCGCGCCATCCTCCACCATGGCCTCCCAGCGCGCGGCCGAATCGAGGGCCTGGAAAACTTCCGCCGCCACCGGCAGGCCGGCGACCACAAGGTCTTGCTTGGAGACCAGCTCGCCGCGTGCCCTTGTGCCTTCGGGGATGGTCAGGCGCGTCGTCAGGTCACCCGCGCCCACGTCCTCCTTCAACGCCAGGCGCACCTGGTCTCGCAGCTCATCGGGGGAAAGCCCCAGGGGCATGGAGGAGGCCGACGCTGCACTCGGACTGACGGAGCTCACCACAAATCAGTCCAGCCTTTCGATGGAATCGAGAACCTTCCGATAGTGGAGAGACAACTGGGAATGGCGATGCTCGACGCCCCGAACCACGTCGCGGGGGGCACGGGTTCGAAAATCCTCGTTTTCGAGCTGATTCTTGACGCGGGCAAGCTCGCGCTCCAGCTTCTCCTTCTCCTTTTGCAGCCGCGCACGCTCCGCGCCCTGGTCAACGCCTTCTTCGTGGAAAACGCGGAGATCGAAGGACGGAGCGACGCGCACTCCGCCGGTCGAAGGCAGCCGGCCGCGGCTGAAGTTGACCGCCTGCAGCCCCGCAAGCCGCAGGATCGTCGCCTGGTGGGCGCGGAAAAGTTCCAGCAAGCGCAGGTCTTCGCTCGCCACCTGGGCGCTGGGCTTCTGTTTCTGCAGACCCAGCTCCGCCTTGGCGTTTCGCGCCGTGACAATCAAGTCCTCGACGGTTTCAAATTGTTTCTCGGAGACGCCATCGCTCACCCGCCCGCTCACCAGGTCGAAAGCGGTCAAGGAAATCGACGGCCCGCGGCTTTCCCGGGGCAACTGATGCCAAAGCTCCTCGGTGATGAGCGGCATGAAGGGATGCAGCAGGTGAAGTGAGGCTTCGAAAACCCGCGCCAGATTCACCCAGGCGGCCGGCAGCTTGTCGCCTTCCGGGACCGCCGTAATATCCGGCTTGACCCATTCGAGATACCAGTCACAGACCTCATGCCAGAAGAAGTGATAAATCTTGAAGGCCGCCTCGTGAAACCGGAAACTGGCCAGCGATTCATTCATCTCGCGCGTGACGGTGAGCAGCCGCGAAAAGATCCATTTGTCGGCCAACTCCAGGTGCTCGGGACCGGCCACAGGCTCGAAGCCCACACCCGGGATGGGGGTGAGAGACTGGCCGAGCTTGGCGCGCAACGGCTCGGGAAATTTCCCGAGGTTCATGAGGATGAATCTTCCGGCGTTCCAGATCTTGTTGGCGAAAGCGCGGTAGGACTCCACCTTGTCGATGCTGAAGGCGATGTCGGTCCCCGGCGCCGCGCTGATGGCCAGGGCGAAGCGCACCGCATCGGTTCCGAACTTCTCCGTCACATCGAGCGGATCGATGACGTTCCCCTTGGTTTTCGACATCTTCTGCTTTTCCGCGTCGCGGACCAGAGCGTGGATGTAGAGCTCCCGGAAGGGAACGTCATTCATGAACTTCATGCCCAGCATGATCATGCGCGCTCCCCAGAAGAACAGGATGTCGAAACCCATGATCATCAGGTCGGTGGGATAGAAGCGGCGCAGGTCTTCGGTTTCATCGGGCCAGCCGAGGGTGGCAAAGGGCCAGAGTCCCGAACTGAACCAGGTGTCGAGGACGTCGGTCTCGGCGCGCAGAGGCGCGGACTTGCACTTGGGACATGCCGCCGGCGTTTCCCGCGCCACCACCACCTCGCCGCAGGCGTCGCAATACCACACGGGAAGGCGGTGCCCCCACCAGAGCTGGCGCGAGATGCACCAGTCGTGGATGTTGGCCATCCAGTCGAGATAAATTTTCCTGTAGTTCTCCGGAACGATGCGGATGCGTCCTTCCTCCACGACGCGGATGGCGGGCTCGGCCAGGGGTTTCATGCGCATGAACCACTGGGTGGAGAGCAGCGGCTCGACCACCGTCTTGCAGCGCTGGCAGGTCCCCACGCTCAAAGCGTAGTCCTCGATCTTCTCCAGCAGCCCCTGCTCGCGCAGCTCCTGCACCACCGCCTCGCGCGCCGCGTAGCGGTCGAGGCCTCGATAAGGACCGGCTTCCTCCGTCATGCGCGCTTCGGGATCGATCACCACAACACCCGGCAGTTTGTGCCGCTCGGCGATGTCAAAGTCGTTGGCGTCGTGCGCGGGGGTCACCTTGACTGCGCCGGTCCCGAATTCCGGGTCCACAAAATCGTCCGCCACCACGGGAATCACCCTTTTCAAAAGGGGAAGCACAACCTTGCGGCCGACCGCCGCCCGGTAACGGTCATCGGCGGGATTCACCGCCACGGCGGTATCGCCCAGCATGGTCTCGGGGCGAGTGGTGGCGACGGTGAGGTGACCCTCGCCGCCCTCGAAGGGATAGCGGATGGTCCAAAGCTTGCCCTGCCGCTCCTCGTGAATGACCTCCAGGTCGGACACTGCCGTCCCGCAACGCGGGCACCAGTTCACGATGTACTTCCCCCGGTAGATCAGTCCTTCCTCATAAAGGCGGACGAAGACTTCCAGCACGGCGCGCGAGTAAGCCGGATCCATGGTGAAGCGGTCGCGGGTCCAATCGCAAGAAGCCCCCAGACGCTCCATCTGATTGCGGATCGTGCCGCCGCTTTCTTCTTTCCATTTCCAGCAGCGTTCCAGGAATTTCTCCGGCCCCATTTCCCGCCGCCGGCGTTGCCCTTCGCGCCCCCAGGCACTCAGGGCTTCCGGTCCCGGCTCGAGGTGGGGCAGGGCTTCGCGCCCCAGTTCGCGCTCGACAATCATCTGCGTGCCGATCGAGGCGTGGTCGGTGCCCGGCAGCCAGAGGACATTCTCGCCGCGCATGCGGTGCCAGCGCATGAGAATGTCAATCTCGGTGTGCTCCAGCATGTGACCCATGTGGAGCGAGCCGGTGACGTTGGGAGGCGGGATCACCAGGCAAAACCGCGGGCGCCCGGCGTCGTCGCCCGGGCGGTAGAGATTCATCTCCACCCACTGGCGCGCCCAGCGGGGTTCGATGGTTTCAGGCGAATAAACCTTGGGTATTTCGACTTCCAAGCGCAGTCACTCCCCGACGTGCATTTAAGCGGCTTGAAATCAAATTACTATAACGGCTGAGAAAAGGGGAGTCAAACGTCCTGACGCGATACTGATGGCAAGATGCGGAGCAGGCG
>Ga0307380_10004072_pt1 | contig 19923 bp, 15 predicted proteins | sample UN3MG_FD_202239 | JGI IMG/M metagenome (GOLD analysis project Ga0307380, IMG submission 202239) | Soil microbial communities from Risofladan, Vaasa, Finland - UN-3 | ecosystem: Environmental > Terrestrial > Soil > Coastal area > Acid sulfate soil | place: Finland: Risofladan, Vaasa | collected... | reverse complement strand
CTTGTCTGGTAAGACCCTCTGGGAGATCCCGGATCCGTACCCGAATTGGGGCGGCACCATGGTCACCGACGGTGGTCTGATGTTCTACGGCTCGCTTGGTGGCGACTTCCGCGCGGTCGACCGGAGTTCCGGTAAGGTCCTGTGGAGCCGCAAGCTGGGTTCGGGCATCATCGGCAACCCGATCACCTATAAGGTCGGTGGCAAGCAGTACGTCGGTGTCTACTCGGGCATCGGTGGCTGGATTGGCCTCCCGGTTGTCGCTGGTCTGGACCTGGACGACAAGTTCGGTGCCATCGGCGCGACGGCTATGACGAAGGCCGCTGGCCTGAGCCATATCCCGCAGGGCGGTGAGCTCAACGTCTTCCGCGTCTACGAGTAATCGATAGCGGAAACGTGTAAACTAACGGCGCCCGATGCCCTTGCGGCATCGGGCGCCATTTCCTTATATAGCGCTAGAAGATTAGACACCCAGGCGGGTTTTGGCCGGTGGATCTAGGTCCTAGCGTTGGTGCCCGCCGCTAACAAAGCGATGTAGGCCCGTGTCCCCCCATAGAACTGTTCTCACGGCCTTGGCCGTATGTCTCCTTAGTTTCGGCAGCACGGCCGTCTTGGCCACCGAAAAGACGTCCATTCAGCGCGACCTCAATAAGCCATATGAGGAGCTGACGCCCAGCGAGCACATCGCGATCCGCGCCGCCGCCAAGGCGGCCTATAAGGGCAAGAAGCTCAAAGTCCTTAATGTCTGTGCCGATCCCGGCAACATGCCGCTGTCGAGCATCCAGCGAGAGGGCTTTCAGAACAAGCTGGCCGAGCTCCTTGCCGAGGCCACGGGCGCCCGCATCAAGTTCTACTGGCAGCCCTTTATCGAACGCGGCCTGACCCGCTCGACCTTCGACGACCATATGTGCGACGTGATGTTCGACATCCCGTCGAGCTATGAGCGTCTCTTGACCACCGTACCCGTCTACAAGACGCCTTACGTGCTGGTGTATCGGAACGATAAGGGCCTCAAGCTCACCGGTCTCGACGATCCGAAGCTTAAGGATCTCACGATTGGCGTGTTCCAGACATCGGGCGTGCGCGCGGCGCTTGCCAAGCGCGGCATCGTCGAGAACGTGAAGCTTCAGACGCAGACCCATGACGGCGATCTCGTGCCTGAGAATCAGCCCTGGTATGTCATCCAGCGCATGCTGGACGGCGAGTTCGACGTCGCGGCCGTGTTTGGTCCCTTCGCTGGCTGGGTCGATATCAAGAAGGGCGAACCCGTCACGATTCTGCCGATCAATCTCGACGACGATACCGTGCCGCTCGAGTTCGAGTTGGCCATCGGCGTGCGCAAGACGGATGTCTTCCTCAAATATCTCCTCGATTTTGCGCTCGAGGACCATGCGCAGGATGTCGAGAAAATCCTGAACGATTACGGCGTGCCGCTCGTCCAGTGCAGCAAATGCGTCGTTGCCGGCGACCTGCCGGCCCATGGCAGCTATATCAAGCTTGCCGACCAGAAGTTCGAGGCGCGTCCCGACCTTGCTTCTCCCGACCAGGTGGTCACGCAAGAGAAGCTCGAAAGTTGGCTCGCCGACGGGGCCGATCCCCAGCAGGAACTGAGCAATGCGCTAATCGGCAACGATCCCGAGCGCATCAAATTCCTTGTCAGCAAGGGCGCGGGCGTCGACACGCCGGACCTCCAGGGCTGGACACCGTTGACCAGCGCGGCGCGGCAGCGCCACGACAAGACCGTCGAGCTGCTGATCGAGCTTGGCGCCGATCCGAACCAGGCCGACGGCAATGGTATGACGCCGCTCGCCGCCGCGCTCATGCGCGATCACGTACCCACGATCGAGACGCTCATCGCCCACGGTGCCGACCTTGAAGTCCCTGGCCAGCAGGGCTATCGGCCACTGGCTCTGGCCATCGCCGATCAAAAATATGAGGCGGCCAAGACACTGATGGAGGGCGGGGCGGATGTCAGCAACGCCGCGGGCGACCAGGGTCTGACGCCGCTGATGATCGTTGCGGCGCAGACTGGGCCGGCGGAAGGATCGATTTTCCTTCCGGGCAGCACGCGGCCGACTGATGTCGCCAAAGCCTTGGTCGATCGCGGCGCCAAAATTGACGCCCAGGCAAACAACGGCATGACGGCGCTGATGATCGCCGCGTCGAGCAACAGCGCGCCGATGATCGGTCTGCTGATGGATGCCGGGGCCGATCCCTCGGTCAAGAACGCGCAAGGCCAGACCGCTGAGGATGTGGCCAAGCTGAACGACAATCAAGAGGCCGCCCAAGCCATAAGGGTGCTTTCAAGCTCACGCGCCGCCGCGACGCAAGACCCCACGAGCGGCGATAGCGGAGGCACCGCGAAGCAGTGATGACAATGTTTGCTCACGTGCTGAGACATGCGGGGGCCGCGGCGTTAGCCGTGGCCTTCTGTCTTTCTGCGTTCGCTACCGTCAAGGCGGCGGACTATCCCGACTTCAACGACGCCTCGGTGACCAAGCGGACGGAGCAGGTCATCTCGGAACGCTCCAAGGATGGCGTGTTCGTCTTTCACGATCCCAAGCTCAACGCCGATCTCAATCTGGTCTACGAGAAGATCAAGGTCATCCGCGGCATGAAGGGCTATGGCTGGTTCGCCAACGCCATCTTCCACGACAAGGACGAACCGAAGAAACAATACGCCATCGACTTCTGGTTCAAGCCGCAACGCGACGGCGACAACCTCGATTTGATCGACATCCGCGTGCAGAAGGGACCGAAGCGTGAAGGCGATGGCTACATTATGATCACCCGGCTGCCGGTGGCGTGGTGGTGGCTTCCGGTGCAGGAGCATCCCGGCGACATGGAGGTTGTCCGCGCCTGGCATGTGATGAGCGCGATTCACAACTACATCGCCGAGCACAAGGACAAGGAAGGAGCGCTGGAGTTCAAGGACGAGAAGACCGGCAAGACCATTCCACTCGAGTTCGTCGAGATGCATCAGCCCATCCGTCACCTCAAGAAGGAGGGCGAGTATTTTGCTTGCACCGACTTCCGCCGGGCCGGCACCGATAACCAGTATTACGACATCGATTTTTGGGTCGACGAGAAGACCGGAAGGCTCAAGGTCAGCAATGTGAAGATCCACAAAGTTCCGGTCCAGGAAGATGGAATCTGGACGCAAGAGGATCGCTATACCTTCGAAGGCATGGATTTCGAGGTGACCCAGTGACCCGCCCGCGAGTGACCGTTGGCCGCGGGCTCCAGAGCCAAGGAAAAATGACGCATGATCGCTTTGCCGCCCTTGCGCTGCCCGGTATTTGGATCATGACACTGTGACGATAAGGCCGTAAGGTTCAAGAGATCGCTCCCTTTTTTCCCGAGAGGGGGCAACGCTCCAGACAGCATGGGTTCACGGAGGATAACGCCATCGCGACCGTGAGGGACATTGCGGCGCGCCGTTCTGAGGACGGCACAAGCGGGCTGAACGGTCCTACGCCGGGGTCTGCGCCTGCCGCCTATTGGCGTTCCCTTCCCATGGATAGTCAGGACAAGACCCGAGCCGGACGCCTCTTTGCCGCCGCGTGCCGCCCAGCGCGTGCCTGCATTTTGGCCGGGCGCGCGTTATTCCGGGTTCCCCCGGCCGGGTCGCCGCCGACTTTTCTCTTCGATAGTCTCAACCAAAACTGCAACTAGGGTAAGGAAACGTAACCGTGCGCAAATTCATCACTGGAGTATTCGCGTTCGTTATTGTCGCCGGCATGAGCGCGGTCGCGTGGCAGGCCGGCGCCATGGAAGAGCCGGGACAGTCCGAAGCCGCGGCAGCTGACGCCGCTGCCGACGCCACCGCAGGCGAGTGCTGCGAGAAGGGCGACACCACCCCGCCGCTCGACCTCATCGCCAAGACGCCCAAGGGCGGTCTGCACAATCCCTATAACGACGACGTTGCCGCCATGGAGGAAGAGGGACACAAGAAATACCTCTCCTATAGCTGCAACGGCTGTCACGGTGGCGGCGGCGGCGGTGGCATGTGCCCGCCGGTCACCAACGATGCCTGGGTCTATGGCGCCGATGACGACACGGTCTTCCGTCTGATCGCGCTGGGCAGCGACGAGCTCCAGAAGCAGGGCTACAAGCGTGTCCGCAAAGAGGTCGTGGTCGGTCCGATGCCGCCCTTCGGCGGGATCGTCAAGACCTCCGACGAGCTGTGGAAGGTCATCGCCTTCATCCGGGCGAAGAACCCGAGCTCGATGAAGCGGGTCAACACGCCGTCTCAATAGCTGGCTGCTGAGGCCGCTTCGAGGTTGCAAGGCCGTCAAGCCGCAAGGCTTGGCGGCCTTTGCTTTGCCGGACATGAAAGGCTCTTTACGAAGACATGAAGCGTGCATGAACTCTTGGCAATGTTGTTGCCAGTCTATGGAAGGCGCCCTGCCAACCCCTTATATCTCTGCGGTATTCAGCGTCTTAAGAGATGTCGTTCGGTAGCCATATTGTGCGGTGCGCATTGCCAACCGGCGGCTTCTTTGAGACATAGAACACAATCGCACATGGGTCTTCACAGGGCCCGGCAATAACGTCGCGTTCTAGGGAGGTCCAGACCTGACTATGCCCCTGCTGAGTTGGCAAGTAATCGGATTGCTGCATGCCGCCGGCCCCATCGTCCGCGTCGCGGCCGCCGGTCTTGCCGTGACTGTTCTTGCCGTCGCCATGTTGAGCGACGCCGCCATGGCTGAGCCGGCCGACGAGCCGGCTGCCGACGCCAAGCCCGCCAAGGAAGCGCCTGCCGCTGCACCGGCCGATGCCGCTGCGCCGCAGATTAAGAACTTGCGCGTCGTCTATCTCGGCAAGGAATACGATGAGCCGCTGCCGCTCTCCTACGCCGAGAAGCTAATCCCCGACAAAGGCATCCAGGGCGCACGCCTGATGCTCAAGGAGGCGAACCAGGCCGGAAATTTCGTCGGCCATTCCTTCGAGCTGATTGAAAAGATAGTGCCGAAGGACGGCGACGTGGTGGCCAAGGCGAAGGAAGCGCTCGCTAACGGTGAGCGGTTCTTCATCGCCGACTTGGAGCCGGACGATCTTCTCGCCGTGGCCGATCTCCCCGGGGCCAAGGATGCGCTGATCATGAACATCCGCTCCAGCGCCACCAAGCTGCGCCAGGAGGAATGCCGCACCAACGTCTTCCACATCATTCCCGACTATGCCATGCGCGCCGATGCCATTGCCCAGTACATGATCTGGAAGAAATGGCCCAAATGGTATGTCGTGCGCCGCGACACGCCGGAGGACCAGGATTACGCGGCGCAGGTGAAGCGCTCCGCTTCGCGCTATGGCGGCAAGGTGGTCGAGGATCACATTTACAGATTGCCGCCCGGCGCGCGCAATCTCGACTCGGGCTTTCAGCAGGTGCAGCAGCAGATCCCCATGGAGACGGAGAGCGCGCCGGACCACGACGTTCTCTGGGTCATCAACAGCGACGACGATTTCGGCGACTATCTGATGTACCGCACCGCGTTGCCGCGCCCCGTGGTCGGCACGCAAGGCCTGCAGGCGACCGCCTGGGACAAGTCGTATACCGAGTCCGGCGGCATGCATTTCCAGAACGCCATCCCGCGCCTGGCCGATCGGGCGCCCGTCGAGCGCGACTACACGGCCTGGTTGGGCTTCCGCTCTATCGCCGATGCCGCCATGAAGTCGGGCAAGACCTCGCCTAAGGCGGTGCGGAAATATCTGCTCTCCGACGACTTCAAGATCGAGGCCTTCAAGGGGCAAGCGTTGAGCTTCCGCACCTGGGACCACCAGATGCGCCAGCCGATCATTCTCGGCGGCGGCACGCGCGTGCCGGTCACGACCTCGCCGCAAGAGGGTTTCCTTCACCCGAAATATCTCACCGACACGCTCGGCTTCGACGAGCCCGAGACCAAGTGCAAATTCAAGTGACCCCAGCCCAAAGGTAGACCTCCTATGACCCGCATCAGCCTTGTTACGGCCTGCGCGACGGCGCTCCTCCTCTCGACCGCTTCGTCTTATGCCGCGACCATTTTCGTTTCGAACGAGAAGGACAACACGATCACGGTCGTCGACAGCGAGACGCTGAAGACGATCAAGACCATCAAGACCGCGCGGCGTCCCCGCGGCATCGTGCTGAGCCCAGACTTCAAGGAGCTGTTCGTGGCAGCCGGCGACGGCGATATCATCGACGTCATCGACACCAAGACCATGGAGGTCACCCGCACCCTCGATAGCGGCCCGGACCCCGAGCTCATGGCGATCGACCCCGCCGGCAAGATCATCTACATCGCCAACGAGGACGACAGTCTCGTCACCATCATGGATATCGAAAGCGGCGACGTTCTCGCCGAGGTGCCGGTCGGCGTCGAGCCGGAGGGCATGGCGGTGAGCCCAGACAGCAAGTACACCGTGGCCACGTCCGAGAGCACGAGCATGGCGCATGTTATCGACAACGCGACCAACAAGCTCATCGCCAATGTGCTGGTGGACTCTCGTCCGCGCGAGGCGAAGTTCACCCCCGACGGCAAGGAGCTATGGGTTTCTTCGGAAGTGGGCGGCACCATCTCCGTGGTCGACCCCGAGACCTGGAAGATCACCAAGAAGATCACCTTCGAGGTACCCGGCGTGCGGCCTGAGCAGCTTCAGCCCGTGGGTATGGACTTCGCGCGCGACGGCAAGATCATGTTCGTCCCGCTCGGACCATCTAACCGGGTCGCCGTCATCGATACCGATAGCAAGGCAGTGCTTGAATACATCCTGGTCGGTCAGCGGCCGTGGCATGGCGAGCTCGGCCCCGACGGCAAGAAATACTACGTGGCCAACGGCCTCACCAACGACGTGACGGTGATCGACGTCGACAGCTTGAAGGCGGAGAAGTCCGTGCCGGTTGGACGCCTGCCTTGGGGCGTTGCCATCATGCCGTAGCCGGAAACGTCCGGCTTGCTAGTTGGCGCGCACCCGGCGGCCGATATATTGGGCCGCCGCTTCCGCCGCCAGCACCGCCCCCAATGAGATGCCGAGCGAGACCAGCGTCAGCTTGAGCGCGCCCGCGTCGCCACCGGGGACTTGCGTGAAGGTATAGATCAGGCTCGGCAGGGTCTGCGTTTCCCCCGGGATATTCGACACGAAGGTGATAGTCGCGCCGAACTCGCCCATGGAGCGGGCAAAGGCGAGGATGGCGCCGGCAAGGATGCCGGGCGCGATCAGCGGCAAGGTCACGGTCAGAAACACGTAAAGCCGGCTGGCACCCAGCGTACTTGCCGCCTGTTCGAGCTGCTGGTCGACCGCCTCGACCGAGATCTGGATCGCCCGCACCATGAGGGGGAATCCCATGATCGCGCAGGCGAGCGCCGCCCCGGTCCAGCGGAACGCCAGCACGATGCCGAAAGTCTCGTCGAGAAAATGCCCGATCGGCCCTTGCCGGCCGAACAGCAGCAGCAGCACATAGCCCGTCGCCACCGGCGGCAGCACCAGCGGCAGCAGAATGAACGCGTTGAGGAGGGGGCGGCCGAGAAAGCGGCCTCGGCCGATGAGCATTGCCGCGCCAATGCCGAGCGGCAGGCTCACCAAGGTGGCCACGGCGGCCACGCGCAAGGAGAGCTTGATGGCGGTCAGTTCTTCAGGGGTCAGGTCGAGCACGAAAGAAACTTAGCATCTGGGCGCGCGGTCCAGAAGCGTGCGTGCGCCGCTCGCGGACGTTAAGTGCCCTGAAAGCTCGTCGCGTGGGAGCCGGCCGCCGGGTCTTGGAGACGGAGGATCGCCTCTCTCACCTTGGGATCGAGCCCTTCGCCGCCCTGGTCCATATAGGCGAAGATCGCCTTGCGCATCCGTGGGTCCCAGAACTTCTTGATATGGTCCGCGATCCCCGGAACGACCTCGTCTTCCTTCTGATACTGGAAGAACTTGCCGATCTGGTTCGCCATGTAGACGAGGTTGTCGGGCTTCATGGTGCTAGGCGCTCCGTGGCTTTGCGGCGAGGGGAGGGTAAGGGCTACTCCGCCGCCACCAGGGGCTCGGCGATGCGCCGCGCCGCCTTCGACAGCTCCTCATACTCCTCCTGCCACTCCGACGGCCCGTTGGACGGCATGACCTGCACGGCCGTCACCTTGTACTCGGGGCAGTTGGTGGCCCAGTCGGAGAACTCGGTCGTCACCACGTTCACTTGCGTGCTCGGGTGATGGAAGGTGGTGTAGACCACGCCGGGCGCCACGCGCTCGGTGATCAGCGCCCGCAAGCTCGTCTCGCCGGTGCGGCTTTGCAGCTTCACCCAGTCGCCGTCGCGCACGCCGCGATTTTCGGCGTCATGGGGATGGATTTCCAGAAGATCCTCCTCGTGAAACACCACATTGGCGGTGCGCCGCGTCTGCGCGCCCACATTGTACTGGCTGAGAATGCGTCCCGTGGTCAGCAGCAGCGGGAAGCGCGGACCGGTCTTCTCGTCCGTCGCCACATATTCGGTGATGACGAACTTGCCCTTGCCGCGCACGAAGCCGCCGATATGCATGACCGGCGTGCCTTCCGGCGCCGCCTCGTTACACGGCCACTGCACCGAGCCGAGCTCGTCGAGCTTCTCATAGGAGACCCCGGCGAAGGTCGGCGTCAGCCGGGCGATCTCGTCCATGATCTGCGACGGGTGGTCGTACTGCATGGGATAACCCAGCGCATTCGACAGCAGCTGGGTGATCTCCCAGTCCTCGTAACCGTTGATCGGCGCCATGACCTTGCGCACCCGCTGAATGCGGCGCTCGGCGTTGGTGAAGGTGCCGTTCTTTTCCAGGAAGGTGGAGCCGGGCAGGAACACATGGGCGTAATTCGCCGTCTCGATTAGGAACAGGTCCTGCACCACCACGCATTCCATGGCGGCCAGGCCGGCGGCCATGTGCTGGGTGTTCGGGTCCGACTGGAGAATGTCCTCACCCTGGATGTAAATGCCCTTGAACGAGCCGTCGAGCGCGGCGTCGATCATGTTGGGAATGCGCAGGCCCGGCTCGGTATCGAGCGGCCGGCCCCAGAACTGTTCGAACATCTCCATCGTGGCCGTCTCCGACACGTGGCGATAGCCCGGCAGCTCATGTGGGAAGGAGCCCATGTCGCAGGACCCTTGCACGTTGTTCTGGCCGCGCAAGGGGTTCACGCCCACGCCCTCGCGGCCGATATTGCCGGTAAGCATGGCGAGATTGGCGATTGCCATCACCGTGGTCGAGCCCTGGCTGTGCTCGGTAACGCCGAGGCCGTAATAGATGGCGCCGTTGCCGCCGGTGGCATAGAGGCGGGCCGCGCCGCGAACGAGCTCGGCGGGAACGCCGGTGGCCTTCTCGGTGGCCTCGGGGCTGTGGCGCGGATCGGCCACGAAGGCCGCCCAATCCTGGAACTCGTCCCAGTCGCACCGCTCGCGGATGAACTGCTCGTTAGCCAGTCCCTCGGTGACGATGACATGGGCCAGCGAGGTCACGAGGGCAACATTGGTGCCGGGCTTGAGCGGCAGATGATAGTCGGCCTCGATATGGGGCGAGCGCACGAGATCGATGCGGCGCGGATCGGCGATGATCAGCTTGGCGCCTTCGCGCAGGCGCTTCTTCATACGCGAGCCGAACACCGGGTGACCGTCGGTCGGGTTGGCGCCGATGATCAGGATGACGTCGGACTGCTCGACCGAGTCGAAGTCCTGGGTGCCGGCACTCGTGCCGTATGTCGTCTTCAGGCCGTAGCCGGTCGGCGAGTGGCAGACCCGCGCGCAGGTATCGACATTGTTGTTGCCGAAGCCGGCGCGGATCAGCTTCTGCACGAGAAAGGTCTCCTCGTTGGTGCAGCGCGACGAGGTGATGCCGCCGACGGAGTCCTTGCCGTATTTCGCCTGGATGCGCTTGAACTCCGACGCGGTGTGCTGGATCGCCTCCTCCCAGGAGACCTCCCGCCACGGATCGGTGATCTTCTCGCGGATCATCGGCTTGATGATGCGGTCCTTGTGATGGGCGTAGCCGTAAGCGAAGCGGCCCTTGATGCAGGAGTGGCCGCGATTGGCCTTGCCGTCCTTATAAGGAAGCATGCGCACGAGCTCGTCGCCGCGCATCTCCGCCTTGAAAGTGCAGCCGACGCCGCAATAGGCGCAAGTGGTCACCACCGAATGCTCCGGCGTGCCGATATCGATGATCGACTTCTCGTTGAGAGTCGCGGTGGGGCAGGCCTGCACGCAGGCGCCGCACGACACGCATTCGGAATCGATGAAGAGCTGCTCCATGGAAGGCGACACCACCGATGATAAGCCCCGGCCGGCGATGGTCAGCGCGAACGTGCCTTGCACTTCCTCGCACGCCCGTACGCAACGTGAGCAGACAATGCACTTGGAAGGCTCATAGGTGAAATAGGGGTTGGACGCGTCGATGCCCGGGTTCGGGTGGCGCGCGCCGTCATAGCCATAGCGCACGTCGCGCAAGCCCACCGCGCCCGCCATGTCCTGCAGTTCGCAGTCGCCATTGGCCGAGCAGGTCAGGCAATCGAGCGGATGCTCGGAGATGTAAAGCTCCATCACGCCCTTGCGCAGGCGCTTCAGGCGGTCGGTCTGGGTCTTTACCACCATGCCGTCGGCGACCGGCGTGGTGCAGGAGGCCGGCGTGCCGTTGCGGCCTTCGATCTCGATGAGGCAGAGGCGGCAGGAGCCGAAGGATTCCACCATGTCCGTGGCGCAGAGCTTGGGAATCTGCGTGCCCATCTCCATGGCCGCGCGCATCACCGAAGTGCCTTCGGGCACCGTGACCGGCGCGCCGTCAATGGTCAGCGTGACCATCTTTTCGGATTTCGATTCTGGCGTGCCGTAGTCGATTTCCTGGATCAGAGACATTTGGGCTTCCTCATTCAGCAGCTTCGAGGCGCTTCTTGCCGGCGCCGAAATCTTCTGGGAAATGGTACAGCGCGCTCATCACTGGATATGGGGTGAACCCCCCCAAAGCGCAAAGGGATCCCCATTTCATCGTGTCGCAAAGGCCTTCGAGCACCTCGAGATTGGCCTCGCGGTCCTCGCCGGCGACGATCTTGTCCATCAGCTCCATGCCACGGGCCGAGCCGATACGGCAGGGCGTGCACTTGCCGCAGGATTCGACGGCGCAGAATTCCATGGCGAAACGGGCTTGCTGCGCCATGTCCACCGTGTCGTCGAACACCACGATGCCGCCATGGCCGATCAGCCCGTCGGCCGCGGTGAACGCCTCGTAGTCGAACGGCGTGTCGAACAGCGCGCGCGGGAAATAGGCGCCAAGCGGGCCGCCCACCTGGACCGCGCGCACCGGCCGGCCCGAATAGGTGCCACCGCCAATGTCGTCGACCAGCTCGCCGAGCGTGATGCCGAAGGCCGTCTCATAGAGCCCGCCATGCTTGATGTTGCCGGCGAGTTGAATGGGCATCGTGCCGCGCGACTTGCCCATACCGAAATCGCGATAGAACTCGCCGCCGTCCGACATGATGATCGGCACCGTGGCGAGCGACAGTACGTTGTTGATGATGGTTGGCTGGCCGAACAGGCCGATATGCGCCGGCAGCGGCGGCTTGGCGCGCACTTCGCCGCGCTTGCCTTCCAGGCTGTCCAGCAGCGAGGTCTCCTCGCCGCACACATAGGCGCCCGCGCCGAGCCTGACTTCCATGTCGTAGGCAAAGCCCGAGCCCGCCACGTTGTCGCCGAGGAAGCCCGCTTTGCGCGCCTCGTCGATGGCGATCTTCAGGGTCTCGAAGGCGTGGGGATATTCGGAGCGGAGATAGATATAGCCATAGGTGGCGCCCACCGCGATGCCGGCGATGGTCATGCCTTCGATGAGCACGAAGGGGTCGCCCTCCATGATCATGCGGTCGGCGAAGGTGCCGCTATCGCCTTCGTCCGCGTTGCACACGATGTATTTCTGGTGGGGTGGAGTCTGGGCGACGGTGCGCCACTTGATGCCGGTGGGGAAACCGGCGCCGCCACGGCCGCGCAAGCCCGAGGTGAGAACCTCTTCCACGGTCGCTTCGGGCCCGAGCTGAAGCGCCTTTTTCAGGCCCTCATAGCCTTTATGCGCTTGATAGTCCTCGATGGAGCGGGGATCGACGATGCCGCAGCGAGCGAAGGTGAGGCGGGTCTGGTTCTTGAACCAGGGATAGTCGTCCACCACGCCGATGCATGTCTCATGCGGCTTGCCTTCGAGCATGCCGGCGTCAATGAGATCGCCGACCTTGGACGCCTTGACCGGCCCGTAGCCGACGCGGCCTTGCGCCGTCTCGACCTCGACCAGCGGCTCCAGCCAATACATGCCGCGCGAACCAGTGCGCACGATCTCCACATCGAGACCGCGCTCCTTGGCCTCGTTGCGGAATTTCTCGGCGACGGCTTTGGCGCCGACGCATAGCGCGCCGGAATCGCGGGAGACATAAATGCGGGTCACGACTGTGCCTCCTTGAGCAGCGCGTCGAACCGCTCCTCATCCAGCGCTCCGTAGACGTCGTGGTCGAGCATCGCGGCCGGCGAGGAATGGCACAGGCCAAGACAATAGACGGGCTCCAGTGTGACGCGGCGGTCGGCGGTCGTGCCGCCCATGTCCACACCAAGCTTTTCCTTGGCGCGCTTTTCGAGTGCCCGCCCGCCGGAGGCCTGGCAGGACTCGGCGAGACAGAGCTTGAGCGTCCGCCGTCCGCCCGGCTCGCGCCGGAAGTCGTGATAAAAGGTGACGCAGCCATGCACCTCGGCGCGCGAGATATTCAGCGCCTCGGCGATCAGTGGCTCGGCGTCCAACGGAACGCAGCCAAACTCCGCCTGCAAAGCGTGCAGGATAGGGAGCGTTGCGCCCTTTAAGTGCTGATGCTGCGCGATGATTTCGCTCGCGCGCTCAGCCGTCCATGGTTCGAATCGTGACATTGCCCAGCCGCGTTTGAGGAGCCTTCAAAATGGGCAAAAACTCTTGGGAAATCAATAAAGCAGGCTTATGACCCGATCGGGATTCCTGATCGTATGACAAGGGGTTAGGCCCACATTGGGCGGCCTAGCTGGCGGCGCGGGACTTCGCCTTGGACCGCCCCGCCACGATAGGCCCTGACGGCACGGCGGCATTCAGGATCGGCGCGAGCTGTTTGGCCTCGTTCACCAGCGCATTGATGAGCGGCGTCAGCGGGTTGCGCTGGGGCACCACGAGGCCGATCGAATGGGACACCTCCGGCTCGACGATAGGGATGGCGCGCACCTTCTCCGTGAGGCCGAGCACCTCGGCAAGTTTCGCGGGCATCACGCTCGCCCATTTGCCTGTTCGCACATGGGCGAACAAGACGATGATGGAGTCCGATTCCAGCGTCGGCGCCACCTCGGACCCCTCCTGACGCAGCAGGGTCTCGATGATTCTCCGGTTCTGCATGTCCGGGGTGAGCAGGCAGAGCGGCACCTTGCCGACCTCGGCCCAGGTGACCTGGTCGCGGTCGCCGAGCGGACTGTCGGACGACGCCAGCAGCCGGTACTGCTCGCTATAGAGCGGCACGGTCTGCACCCGGCCCAGCGGCTCGTTGTCGAGATAGGTGAGCCCGGCGTCGATCTCCAAATTCTCCAGCATGCCGAGAACCTCGATGGAGTTCCGCGACCAGATGGTGAAGCTCACATCCGGATGCTGCGCCCGGTAGGGCGTTGTGATCATGGACATCATGGCCAGCGCCGTGGGGATGGCGGCAAGCCGGATATGGCCCGACAGGCCATGTTTCAGCGCGTCGATCTCCTGGCGCATGGCACGGGTGTCGCCGACGATCCGCCGCGCCCAGTCGAGCACCCGCTCGCCTTCCGGCGTGAAGCCCCGGAAGCGGGAGCCCCGCTCGACCAGCAGCACGCCCATCGTGTCCTCGAGCTGCTTGATCCCGGCCGAGAAGGTCGGCTGGCTCACGCCGCAGGCCTCGGCCGCATGGCCGAAATGCCGCTCACGCGAGAGCGCGATGATGAATTCGAGCTTGTCGATCATGCCTTACCGGCGCCGGGTCCAAACGAAGCAGGGAACCGGATTGTGGGGCCCCGGCGCGGCTTCATCAACCAAAGAAGGGGTTCTGGGCTGATTGCTTCCCTAGTCCTTTTCGGCCCGGAAAGTCTTGTGGCAGCTCTTGCAGGCGTCGATCACCGCCTTGAAGTCGGTTTTCCAGTCCGGCGAACCGGCGTCGAGGGCCGCGGCCAGCGCCTCGGCTTGGGTTCGGAGCGCGTCCGCATCGCCGGTGAATTTGTCCCACTGGCGCCAGATCTCGGGCTTGGCGTCGCTGTGGCCGCCATGCGTGCCTTCCGGAAACAGCTCGGGGATCTTCGCCGCGGTCGTCTCGATGTCGCGGGCGGCGTCGGCTGCCTTGGCCGCGTCGAATTTCGTTTTGCCCTTGGCCATCTCGCCGATGATCTTCATGTCGTCCTTTTGGCGCTTCATCAGGTCCATGCGCTCCTTGACGACGCCGGTCGCCCCTTCATGGGCAAGCGCGAGCGTGGGGGAGACGAGCAGGATGAGCGATGCGGCGGTGGCAAATTTCGAGATCATGCGGCTGTCCTCTACGGCATTTTGAGACGGGTTATGCGATGATGATCCTTATCATGCCGCGCCTTGCCCTTGGAGTCATCGTCGACACATGAGCGAAACGAACAAGATTCCGTCCCGCGCGCTCGTCGCCGATATCGGCGGCACCAATGCGCGCTTCGCCATCGCCGATCTCGTCACCCTGGAGATCAGCGCGGTGCGCCGCTTTCCCGTCGCCGAACACAAGACACTGGCCGAGGCGATCGGCTTTTACCTGAAGGATGTCGCAGAGCCGATTGGTCACGCGGCCATCGCCGTCGCGGCGCCCGTCACGGGCGATGCGGTCAAGCTCACCAACTCGCCCTGGTCCTTCGCCAAGGGCCAGCTCTGCGCCGCCGCCGGGCTGAAGCACATCCATATGCTCAACGATTTCGAAGCGCTGTCCCTGTCGCTGCCCCATATCGCCGCCGATGAGCTGCACCAAATCGGCGGCGCGGCGCCGCTGCCGCGCGGCACCAAAGCCGTGCTCGGCCCCGGCACCGGGCTCGGCGTCGCCGGTCTCGTGTGGTCGCCCTCGGGCTGGGTCGCGGTGCCCGGGGAGGGCGGCCATGTCACCCTCGGCGCCATGGACGAACGCGAGTTGCAACTGATGGAGCGGCTGCGGGCCGGGCGCGAGCATCTGTCGGCGGAGCGCGCTTTGTCCGGTCCGGGCTTGAGCAATCTGTATCAGGCCGTCGCCGCCGCCCGCGGCGACAATGTAGACGCGCTGACGCCCGTCGAGGTGGAGCGGCGCGCGCTTGCCGGCGAGGACCCGCTTGCCGAAGAGGCGCTCGATGTGTTCGTCACCTGGCTCGGCCGCGTGGCCGGGGACGTGGCGCTGGTGTTCGGGGCCCGCGGTGGGGTCTATCTCGGCGGCGGCATCGCGCCCAAGCTGGTGTCGCGGCTGGCCCAAGGCGATTTCCGCGCGGCCTTCGAGCATAAGGGCCGCATGCAGGCCTTTCTCGCGCCGGTCCCGATCTATGTGATCCTCGCCGAATATCCGGCCCTCACGGGCGCCGCGGTCGGCTTGCGCGCGGCTCTGGCAAACGCCTGACAAGTCCCTGAAACGATTCAGCCAATGGCGGCGGCAACCGCGCGCCCGACATCGGCAAGCGCCGCGTTCTGCGCCTCGCGGCTGGCGCTGCTGTCCGTGAGATAGGCCGCGATGAGCACCGGCACGCGATCCGGCGGCCAGGCAATGGCGACGTCGTTGGCGGTGCCCGCGTTGCACGAGCCGGTCTTGTCGCCCACGCGCCAAGCCTTCGGCAGGCCCGCCCGCAAGCGCGCATCCCCGGTCTTGTTGGCGATCAGCCAGGCAATGAGCTGCTCCTTGGAGCGCGCGGTCAGGGCATCGTCCACGAGCACCGCGCGGAGGTCGCCGGCCATGGCATTGGGGGTCGTGCTGTCGCGCGGATCGCCTGGCGCCACGTCGTTGAGCGCCGTCTCAGCGCGGTCGAGGCGGGTCGCCGTGTCGCCCAGCGAGCGCGCATAGGCGGTCACGGCGTCAGGCCCGCCGAGCGAAGCAAGCATGAGATTGCCGGCGGTGTTGTCGCTGAGCGTGATCGCCGCCGCGCAGATCGCCGCAAGCGTCATGGCGCCGCCCACATGGGTCTCCGTCTCCGGCGAATAAGTTACGATGTCATCCGGGCGAATCTCGATCTCCCGGCCGAGACTGTCCGCGCCCGCGTCGACGCGCGCCAGGATGGCTGCGGCCGCGAGCCACTTGAACGTGCTGCACAAGGGAAACCGTTCATCCCCGTTGAAAGCGGCTGTGAGCCCGGAGCCCGTGTCGAGCATGGCGACGCCCAGGCGCCCACCACTCTTGGCCGCGATGGACGCGAAGTAGCGCTCAAGCGCCGTGGACGCGGTCCCGGCGCGGGCGGAAGGAAGGGCCGACAGCAAAAGAGCAGCGGTCGCACCTGTGGTTAGCTGGCGGCGGGTGATCATGCGGCCGGTCTAGGCGACAAGCCTGGCATAAATTGGACTGGAGCGTGGTGAGTGCGCGCTCGGTCTGCGCGCGGCAGGCCTATTTGAACTCGACCTTCATGATCTCATAGGACTTGCCGCCGCCGGGCGTCGACACCTCGACCACATCCTTCTTCTTCTTCCCGAGCAGCGCCCGGGCGATGGGAGAGGTGATGGAGATCTTGCCCTGCTTCACGTCGGCCTCGACCTCGCCGACGATGCGGTATTTGACCTTCTCGTCGGTGTCCTCGTCGACCAGCGTCACGGTCGCCCCGAACATCACCTTGTCGCCCTTGAGCTTGGACACGTCGATGATGTCGGCGCGGGAGAGCTTGTCCTCGAGGTCGGCCATGCGCGCCTCGGTAAGGCCTTGCAGGTCCTTGGCGGCGTGATATTCGGCGTTCTCCGAGAGATCCCCGTGGGCGCGCGCTTCGGCGATGAGCTTGATGATCCGCGGCCGTTCTACGGACTTGAGATGCTTGATCTCAGCCTCAAGCGCAGTAAAGCCCTCCGCGGTCATCGGCACTTTATCCATGTCAGTCGAAGCTCCTAAGGGGTCCCCCTTGAGTAGTGTCAAGGAAGTGCCCAGTCTAAGTCAAGAATCTGTTGATTTTGACCGATTTTCCTAGGCCGTCTCAGCCGGCTTTCGCGGGCCTTTGCCGACATAGCTTTGCAGGGGGGCGACGGTCAGGCTGCCCTCCCGGAGGGCTTTGATAGCCTCGGTCACAGCCAGGGCGCCGGCCAGCGTTGTATAGTAGGGGATGTGGTTGATCAAGGCCGACCGGCGGATCGACATGGAGTCGGCCAGGGCCTTGGCCCCTTCGGTGGTGTTGAACACGATGTCGATCTCGCCATTGGTGATGGCGTCGACGATATGGGGCCGGCCCTCCAGCACCTTGTTGACCTTCTCGCAGGCGATGCCGTGCTCATCCAGGTGGCGCTTGGTGCCGCGCGTGGCGATGATGCGGAAGCCCATCTCAGTGAGCTTGCGGATCGGCGCCACCACCCGGTCCTTGTCCGAGTCCTTGACCGACACAAACACGGCGCCCGACATCGGCAACTTGGAGCCGCCGCCGAGTTGGCTCTTGGCGAAGGCGACCGCATAGTCGCGGTCGATGCCCATGACCTCGCCGGTGGAGCGCATCTCCGGGCCCAGCACCGGATCGACGCCGGGGAAGCGGGCGAACGGAAACACCGCTTCTTTCACCGCGATATGGTCAAGCTTCGGCCGCTTCAAGCCGAAAGCGGCCAGCTTCTTGCCCGCCATCACTTCCGACGCGATCCCGGCGATGGGCAGCCCGATCACCTTGGCCACGAAGGGCACGGTGCGCGAGGCGCGCGGATTGACCTCGAGAATGTAGATATCGTCGTTCTGGATGGCGAACTGGACATTCATCAGTCCCACAACGCCCAGCGCATGGGCCAGTTCCGCGGTCTGCCGTTCCATGTCGGCGATGATCTCGGGGCTTAGCGAATGCGGTGGCAGCGAGCAGGCGCTGTCGCCCGAATGCACGCCCGCCTCCTCGATATGCTCCATCACGCCGCACACGAACACGTCTGTGCCGTCGGCAATGGCGTCCACGTCCACCTCGATGGCGTCGCGCAAATACGAGTCGATCAGCACCGGGCTCTTGCCCGACACCACCACGGCCTCGGTCATGTAGCGGGCGAGCTGCGCCTCGTCATGCACGATCTCCATGGCCCGGCCGCCCAGCACGTAAGACGGGCGGATGACCACCGGGAAGCCGACCGCCTTGGCGATGGCGAGCGCTTCCTCGGCCGAGCGGGCGATGCCGTTATTCGGTTGCCGTATGCCGAGCCGCTCGATCAGCGCCTTGAACCGGTCGCGGTCCTCGGCCAGGTCGATGGCGTCGGGCGAGGTGCCGAGGATCGGCACATTGGCCTGCTCCAAGGCGGCGGCGAGCTTGAGCGGCGTCTGGCCGCCGAACTGCACGATGACGCCTTTCAGCGTCCCGTTGGCGGTTTCGGTGCGCACGATCTCCAGCACGTCCTCTTCCGTCAGCGGTTCGAAATAGAGCCGGTCGGAAGTGTCGTAGTCGGTGGAGACGGTCTCGGGGTTGCAGTTGACCATGATGGTCTCGAACCCGGTTGCCGACAGGGCGAAGGCCGCGTGGCAGCAGCAATAGTCGAACTCGATGCCCTGGCCGATGCGGTTCGGACCGCCGCCGAGGATGATGACCTTGTTGGCGTCGGTCGGCCGCGCCTCGCAAGAGGGCGAACCGGCGAACGCCGTCTCATAGGTCGAGTACATGTAAGCCGTGGGCGAGGCGAACTCCGCCGCGCAGGTGTCGATGCGCTTGTAGACCGGGTGGACGTCGAGCCCACGGCGAATGTTCGCCACCTCTTGCGGGTCCATTTTGGCCAGCGTGGCCAGCCGCTCGTCGGCGAATCCCATGGCTTTCAGCGCCCGGAACGAACCGGCGGTCTTGGGCAGCCCGTGCTGGCGCACCCGCTCCTCGGCATCGACGATCTCCTGGATCTGGCGGATATACCAGGGGTCGAAATGGCAGGCTTCGTGGATCTGCTCCTGGTCGAAGCCGAGCCGCAAGGCTTGCGCGACTTTCAGCAGCCGGTCGGGCGTTGGCGTGCCGAGTGCGGCGCGGATGACATTCTTGTCGTCGCCTTCGCCGAGCCCTTCGAATTTGTAGTCGTCCAGCCCCGTGAGCCCCGTCTCCATGGAGCGCAGCGCCTTCTGCAGCGACTCTATGAACGTGCGGCCGATGGCCATGGCCTCGCCCACCGACTTCATCGATGTGGTCAGCGTCGGCGCGCTCCCTGAGAATTTCTCGAAGGCGAAGCGCGGGATCTTGGTCACCACATAGTCGATCGTCGGCTCGAAGCTGGCGGGCGTCGCCTCGCCGGTGATGTCGTTGGCGAGCTCGTCGAGCGTGTAACCGACGGCGAGCTTGGCGGCGATCTTGGCGATGGGAAAACCTGTCGCCTTCGACGCCAGCGCCGAGGACCGCGACACGCGCGGGTTCATCTCGATGACGACGAGACGCCCGTCCGCCGGATTGGCCGCGAACTGCACGTTGGAGCCGCCGGTCTCCACCCCGATCTCGCGCAGCACCGCGATCGAGGCGTTGCGCATGATCTGATATTCCTTGTCCGTGAGCGTTAGCGCCGGCGCCACAGTGATGCTGTCGCCCGTGTGCACGCCCATCGGATCGATATTCTCGATGGAGCAGATGATGATGCAGTTGTCGTCCTTGTCGCGGACGACCTCCATCTCATATTCCTTCCAACCGAGGACCGATTGCTCGATCAGCACCTCGTTGGTGGGCGAGGCGTCGATGCCGCGTTCGACGATCTCCAGGAACTCTTCGCGATTATAGGCGATCCCGCCGCCCTGTCCGCCGAGCGTGAAGGAGGGCCGGATGACCGTCGGCAGGCCGCAATGGTCGAGGGCCTCGAGCGCCCGGGCGAAGGC
>Ga0307380_10004070_pt1 | contig 19929 bp, 20 predicted proteins | sample UN3MG_FD_202239 | JGI IMG/M metagenome (GOLD analysis project Ga0307380, IMG submission 202239) | Soil microbial communities from Risofladan, Vaasa, Finland - UN-3 | ecosystem: Environmental > Terrestrial > Soil > Coastal area > Acid sulfate soil | place: Finland: Risofladan, Vaasa | collected... | reverse complement strand
CAGAAGACCGAGCTCTAAATCGCCCGAAAGCCGCAAAATCGAGTAGTCTTCCTCGTTTATTGCGTATACATGATCCATATAGTTAGGGTTGAAGGTTGGAGAACGAATCTTTCCAGCGTTACTTTCAAGTAACAGAATCGCATCAACATGCCTAAAGCTGGAGTATGGTCCAAAAGATTCTTTTCCCTCAGCTTCACGAAGCTGTTCATTAGTTTTTAGCGTAGAGGAACTCCCAGCATCTACGACACGAGCATAGAAGCTTCGGTTATCAGAATCTATTCGGACAATCTGACCAAAAGAAAGAGTTACTCCCTGATTTAGGAAAAAAGAGACGGTGTCCCCTTTAACTTCGCGAACAAACCCAACAGGCTCAAATTCGGTCAAAACTTTCACCACCCTCATAAGGACGCGTTATTCCATGGATTTTGTCAGCAAAACTGCAGGAAAGCTCTTCCCTGCGAAGAGTCTCTAAGGTTCCATCATCCGACAGTGTTTTCTCAATTAAATCATAATATTGAAGAATTTTTGAGTTTGATGCTCCAGAAAATTCGTGAGCAAGCCAAAGGGTAACGGGATAACCTAAACATCGTGGGTCTTCGGAAAGCGACGTAAGGGGAGAAAGGAGATCAGATAGACCACTAGAGGTTAAAGACTCCATTATATCACAACGGAAAACATGTTGACTATCTTCACACAGCTTCACAAGAGACACGTCCCCATACAGATGCTCAGCCATATTTGCTTTTTTAACCGGATGATAAACCCAAAGGGAATATTGTGACAAAATACTTGTTGATGCCATAAAATCTCGCCCCTTCTCATCACACAACATGGGAGACTGTTTACTTACGGCGAGAAGATTAACCTTTTTACGAAGAGCCTCGTCGTATAGCGAAGTATGGAACCCTCGTTTTCCACCAAAGAAACTAGCACCATCCAACAAAACATAATCGCCTTCACCTAGTCCACGAAGAGTCTCCCCATGTGGATCTATACCCCCTATAGGCTCTTCGTGAAGAAGCTTTAAAGCCATTTCACTTTCCAGTTGTAATCTTCGGTCCATCAAGAAGTTAGAGCGGTAACGGCGGTCCCCAACTGCACTTACGATGCTTTCATCATAGCCCCAATTAACTTTACGGCCCTCCACAGAAGCGTACGCAACCCGCATCAGGTAAATGCCCCAGTTGTGGGCTCTCTTCAACGTTCTAGTAGAGCAGTCTACAGCCAAAAACCGTGAATCACAGCGTTTAACCTTCTTTAGAGGCTTAATTTTAGTCATGTCAGGTTTAGTTACAATCAACGGTTGCTGCTTAATATCACCGTAGCCTATTTTGCGACCCTCATCAACATATGCCTTAAGTTTGCTTTTCAGCTCAACCAAATCTTCTTGAATCTTACTCATATGCGAGTTTCTCCTCAAACACGAAGAGTCTTACAATTCAGCGCCAAATTAACTATCTTAAAAGACAGGCTATTTATTATCTTTCGTGAACCTGATAGTTTGATATTGTAGTCATAATTCTGTAACGTAGTTGATTTGAAGCGCCTTTTTTAGTGAAGAACCCCCGATCTGCTAGACGAGACAGATAAGTTGAGGCTGTACTCAGACGGATTGGTTCATTAAACTGTTTTTCATACGCCGATTGTAGTTCTTTTGAAGAAAACCAGCCTACAGGAAAATTTTTATCCGCAACTAAACGAACTTTCTCGATCTTAGGTATTTCGGATGCAGAGCGAGTTGCTTCAGGATTTACGGTTGGCATTCCCCCCAAAAGTTCAACCAAATCAAGTAGACGAAGAGCCTTATCTCGCGTAACCTGACCCTCAAAGGTTATCGTGTAATGATCTCCGTTATTGAAGATCTCTACGCGCATTTTTTTGGTAGGCATACCATGCACCAGTTAAACGATAGCGTTCACTAGTTATCTCTTCACAAGTTATAGATATTGTGGTATATAGTGCCCAGTGAAAAAGCTTAAAAATAGACTAAAAAACTAAAAAAGGCGAAAATTGCAGTTTATTAGGTTCACAAGCTTCACTATAGTTCACGTTCATAAAATAAAAAAAGAGAAAGCAATGAATTGGGTTTTCCAGTAGAAACCAAGGGGTTGTTTCTATACTTGTGAAAAGGCATATTCGAGCCTATTTCACAGAACAGGCAGTGAAAAACGTGAACTATACTAGTTAACTTCACAAGGTTCACATCGGAGTTAACAAGCAAGTTAACAAGGAAGACTCTTCGTCAATTAACATTTATTGTGTCCTAAAAAGGTACAGTTCAGTTTCAAAAGTTTTGATTATGACTCCGACCCCTTCATTTCCATTGCATCAAAGAAGTTCAGTTAGGATTCCTGTTAAGCCTTAAAGTTAAAAAGTTGTATATTTAAATCTAATTTTTTTGATGATTAATACTAAATACTAATTCGAGACATAACTTTCATGAGATTCTTTTTAATAATAATATTTACTTCGCAAATTTTGATTCTTTTCTGAGCTAAGCCGCGTAGAAACCTTGTTTTTTCCACGAGAAATATAGGGGTGCGAGAGTCTATAAACCCGCTTCCACATCTACAAACAACCTAAAACTGATTTTACCCAGAAAGCCTTGTCTCCCTTTAGCTTTTTGTGCAAACTGTCTACTTTTTTTTATGAGAGTTCTTATCTACTGGAACCGCAATCGAGGCAATACTTTCACTGTCTCTTAGAGGAGATTACCAGACTGAACAAAATTGATACTCTTGAAGACGTTTTCGATCGTTTTCTGAGTAATACCCACATTTTCAAAGACCGAGAAGTATTACGCCATGATTATATTCCAGACAAACTCCCGCACCGCGATGAGCAGATCAATTGTTTAGGTGGAATAGTGGCCCCCGTCCTGAGAGGTTCTCCCTGCTCCAACGCCTTCATTTACGGAAAAACTGGAACAGGAAAAACAGCAGTCACTAAATATGTTTTGAACAGACTTTCCTCTAAAGCACAGCAACTAGGAGCATCTATTGAAGTTTGTTACGTGAACTGCCGTCTGGCTGGTACTGAGTACCGAGTTCTCTCAAGCTTGTGTGACGCTTTAGATGTGAAAGTTCCTTTCACGGGTTTAGCTGTCGGAGAGGTCTTTGACAGATTTAAGGAGGGCTTAGACCAGCAAAGGAAAATTTTCATAGTTGTCCTTGACGAAATTGATGCACTGATAAAAACTCGTGGCGACATGCTCCTCTACGAATTAACTAGAGTGAATGAGACTCTTCGTCACGGTCGAACATCCATAATAGGAATTTCAAACGATCTCCGATTCAAAGAATTTTTGGACCCGAGAGTTCTTAGTTCCTTAAGCGAGGAAGAGATAGTTTTTAGACCGTACGACGCAACTGAACTCCAAGACATCCTCTGGAGGCGTGCTCAAATGGCTTTTGCCGAAGGCGCTCTACTAGATAGCGCTGTGTCATTGTGCGCTGCACTGGCTGCCGCGGAGCACGGTGATGCCAGACGCGCTTTAGATCTCCTTCGTGTTGCAGGAGAGTTAGCAGAGCGGGAGGGTGCAACTTGTGTTAGCGAAGCTAATGTACGAGAAGCAGAGAAGCGCGTGGAACACGATCGAATCGCGGAGGTTTTGGAAAATCTTCCATTACACTCCAAACTAGTCTTGTGCAGTGTTTACCTGTTGGGTAAGACAAAAGTTAGTTACACCATCACTGGGGACATCTACGGAATATACTGTGAACTCTGTGATCAGTCTGGTCTTTCGTCGCTGACTCAGAGACGGGTAAGTGGTCTAATCAGCGAGTTAGACATGATAGGATTATTAAATGCACGGGTTGTGAGCATGGGTCGATATGGGCGTACGAAAAAAATTCGGTTGGGAGTAGGCCGCAGTCTTGTTAGGAAAGTATTCACTGACAATGACCGTTTCCGGGATTTGGTGGGGTATGTCCCTAACTGTTTGTCGGGAGTTTAATGTGCCTAGCTATCTTTGTCGCCTTGGTTTTCACCAAGTCTCCGTGAAATCTATTGTTGAAATCTTCAACGTTTGGAGATTAACTACTGGCGCAATTCCCGGCGTAGGAACCAGCCCCATCTTTTGCTGAAAGTCTGTCTGTCTTTGCCATGCCCCCGAGTTCACTATGAGCGTTCCCCTATACTGGTTGCACTTTAGCACGTGAACATGCCCCGCATGAAAGATGTCCGGGATTCTTTCTATAACCATGAAATCCCGTTTTTCGGGGGCAATAGGAGTTCTCTCTCCATAAATGGGTGCAAGGTGCCTGCTCTGGAGCAAGAGTTTCATTGCTTTGTCTGGGGTATCGAAGCTGACGTTCGGGACGACCGCTGCGATGTCGTCTAAGCTCCGCCCATGAAATAGAAGTAATTCCACTCCGTGGAGGCTAACTGTGGAGGGGCTTCCAAGGGAATGTATTTTTCGTGCTTCATACAATGGTTCTGCGTAGTCTTTAGGTATGGCTGGTTGTGGTAACGCCTTTCTAGATGCATCATGGTTGCCAGGAATAATTATTACTTCGATGTAATCCGGAATCTGTTCGAGGAGTTTTGCTGCTTCACGGTACTGTTCATAAATGTCTTTTGTCGCCAGACTTTCCAGTTGCCCTGGGTAGATTCCTATTCCGTCTACAATGTCACCGGCTATGACCAAATATTTGATGTGGCCGGCGATGTCCCTCATGTTTCCGTTGCCGCTTTTTCCTTTTAGCCAGAGTATAAATCGGTTGAATTCTTTTTCCATGAATTTGTTGCTTCCCACATGAAGGTCTGATGTGAGGGCTGCGTAAACTGGAATTGAAGCTTTGTTGGGGGTCTTCTGGGGCACCTCTGGCAAGATGAAATCCTTTGCGATAAGTAGATCATTGTTTCCTTTTATTGCGTTTACACAAATAACTTGATCTAGAAGTAGAGAACGGGCTTTTTCGATGATTTCCTTGCCTAAATTTGGAGACACAAGTACGGTGGCGCTTGATTCTAGGTCCTCAATTTTCACGAAGAGTCTTTCTTTAGATTCAATTTTTTCCGTAACCATACCTATTATGTTAACCTTCGATTTGATCGGCGCCTTTAGTGCAACCGCTATGGGTACAGCATTTTTTACATCCATTCTTTTTCTAAGAATCTTCTTTAACCTTTCAAACCTGTCTTGAAAGTATTCCAGATATTCGTTGATGGAGCCTGTTGTACATATTTTTTTTGTTGGATCCATCAGAACTTTCACTTCATCTTCAACATCTTTAGCGTAAGGTCTAAAAGTATTCCTTGATTCAGAAGTGGTTGACACTGAATTGATTTGAAGAGGCTTTTCTTCTTCAACACAAGGCTCTTTTTTCATAGCCTCCAGAAATACACGGTCTATGAACAGAGGTTTTTGAGGCAAATCTCTGATTTTCCTAACAGCTTCTTCCATTAAATAGAGAGGGTCTTCTGTTTTAGCTACTATATTCAAGAATTCGAAAGCCTCTTTTTCCAGTTGGTATCCAGATGATATTGTGAAGGAAACGGCTTTCTGTAGCCTCTCGCCTTCACTCATAATTTTTGCCTCGTTTGGTTCCCTCTGTTGAAACGGTAATATGTGCTTCGTATCCTATTAATTCTGTTCTTTACTTTGAACGAAAATGTCTTTTTGGTTTTTCTTTCTTTAATGGGCGCGTCTATACCTGTTAGGATATTTTCCTATGTTTTAGATGTTTTTTGCTCAAGTCTTAATAATGCGTTTTGCTTTAAACTAATTTAATATCTGCTTGAGGATTCAGAGATGGATCTCCGCAAGATTCAAAGAACTAGTAGCGGAACCTTTTTCGTGTGTCTTCCTAAAGATTGGGCTGAGAAAAACGGGCTTGATCGTGGAACTGTTGTTTCCGTCACCGAAACCTCTGATGGACCACTTGTTATCAACCCAAAATATAATGTAGAGCGGACTCCTCAAGTGGCAACGATTACGCCCTCTCCTTTACTTGATCGTGTAATCATTGAGAAATATTTGTTAGGATACGACATAATTCAAGTTCAAGCTAAAGATAGAATTAGCCCCCTAGCCCGTGAACGGGTAAAACATGCGTCAAGTCGTTTGGTTGGTCTTGAGATTGTTGAGGAGAACCAATCCAAAATTGTTATGCATTGTCTCTTGGAGCCATCTACTTTCCCGCCAGAAAAGATTCTTCGAAGAGAATATTCGATAGTTTCAGGGGTGCATCGCGACGCTGTGGCTGCTCTTCTTGAGGGCGATGTGGAACTAGCCAAAAATGTTGTTGCACGGGACAACGAAGTTAATCGCCTGTATTTTCTTTTGGTACGGGTTCTTCGGACAGTTATTCAAAATCCGGGGCTGAGCGAAAAACTCGGTATTTTGCCGATAGATTGTTTAGATTATCGTTTGGCAGCTAGTTTGGTTGAATCTATAGGCGATCACTCTGCCTCCATTGGTGAGACTGTGATCAAGTTAGGTGGTACCAAAATTGCGGATAATCTTTCAGAACTTATTCTTCAGCTCCACAAGGTTGCCTACGAGTCTCACGAGAATGCCATAAGTGCTGTCTTTCATCATGATGTCTCTGTTGCAGAGTCGGTGCGGTCTGAGAGAGAGAAGGTTGAGGCTTTGTTTCACGAGATCGAAACAGCTATTCTCGATCTTCCCGCGGAGGTGGGGCGCCATCTTCTCGCCGTTGCTTCTTCGATACGCCGAATTTACGACAATAGCTTGGATATAGCTGATCTTGTCATACCAAAGCTTCCGTAATACGTTTAAATTGCTATGGTGCCTCTAGTTTTTTAGGGCAAGTAGTGTGGCAGAATGGAAGAAAAGGACCTAATTGAACAAATAAATAAACTGAAAAAGGAGAAAAACGCTGTAATTCTGGCACACATCTACCAGAGACCAGAGATCTATACGGTAGCGGATTTCATTGGCGATTCCTACGGGCTGAGCAAAAAGGCAACAGAAACCGATGCAGACATCATAGTTTTTTGTGGTGTTGACTTTATGGCTGAATCCGCTTACATTTTGAACTCCGACAAAACGGTTTTGATTCCAACCCGGCTGGCGAACTGTCCGATGGCGGCTATGGTCGATGTTGCTGGTTTGCGGAAATTGAAGGCAAAGCATCCTAATGCTGCCGTTGTGAGCTATGTCAACACAACCGCTGAGGTGAAGGCTGAATCGGATATTTGTTGCACTAGCGCAAACGCCGTGAAAGTGGTTAACTCTTTAGAGGAAGACGAGGTCATATTCGTGCCCGACTCCAACTTAGCGTATTACGTTATGAGGCATACCGACAAGAAAATTATCCCTTGGAACGGGTGGTGCTATGTTCACAACAAATTTTCTCCAGAAGGGCTTATCCGCGCAAAAGCCATGCATCTAGACGCAAAAGTTCTAGTTCACCCAGAATGCATCCCCGAGGTTGTGGATTTAGCTGACGAAGTTTTTAGCACAACTGGCATGGTCAACTACGTGAGACAGAGCCCAGACAAAACGTTCATCATAGCCACTGAGATTGGTGTGATAGAGCGGCTGAGGCTTGAGTTTCCAGAGAAAGTCTTTTTTCAAGCACCGCCTGGAGGAACATGCCTTCAGATGAAGAAAACTACTTTGGCGCTTGTTTTGGATGCTTTAGAGAAGGAGCAGTTTAAAGTCACGGTTCCAGAAGATATAAGGGTCAGGGCTAAGAAGGCTCTGGACAGAATGTTAAATGTGGCTTGACATCTTGGACAGGCAAAAACTTGTTGAACTAGCCTACCAGAAAGGAAAAGACCTCAATTTAAACAATAAGAATTATCTTAACTGGCTAGTCGCTTTTTTTGACAGAGAATACACTGAGGATGTTGGAGCTGGAGATATAACCAGCGAAGTAGTTCTAACAAAAAATGAACCCAGAAAGGCATTCTTGAAAGCTAAAGCGTCAGGAGTCATCGGCGGAATCGAGGAAGTAAGCTGGTTTCTCAGGAAGCACCGTCTCGAAGTAAAGGTTCACACAAAAGATGGTCAAACGGTTTTGAAGGGAGAAACAATTCTGGAGGTCCAAGGCGGACAAAAAGATATCTTGGCGACCGAAAGAATCGGCTTAAACGTTATGCAGCGAATGTCAGGTATTGCCACAGAAACTAAGCGTTTGACTGATTTGCTGAAAGGCTATAACACTAGAGTAGCTGCAACAAGAAAAACACCATTGAAATATCTTGACAAGAAAGCAGTTTTTTTGGGAGGCGGTTTAACTCACCGGTTTGGTCTCTGGGATTCTATCCTAATCAAAGACAATCACCTTGAAACGCTGAAAAGTGAAGGCGTAACAGATTACATCGAGACTGCAATAGCCAAGGCTTCAGAGTTTGCAGACAAGGTTGGTTTCATAGAAATTGAGGTAACTTCCCACGAAGAGGCTATAAGGGCGGCAAGAAAATTTAACGATTTGAGGCTGAAGAAGCCTTGTGTTGTGATGCTTGACAATATGACACCTACGGCAATCGAGGGGGTCATTGAGACTCTTCGTAAAGGCGGTCTTTATGATTCTGTGCTTTTGGAAGCCTCGGGTGAGATAACCCCTGAAAATATACGGGAGTATGCTGGAACTGGAATTGATGTTGTGTCTTTGGGATATCTAACGCACTCTGCAAGGGTCTTGGATATGAGCTTGGAGATGACGATTTGAAAACGGATTTCCTAGTTGTCGGAAGCGGCATAGCAGGACTGAATTTTGCCCTAAAGGCTGTCAAGTATGGAAAAGTAACTATTGTAACAAAAAAGGAAATCATGGAATCAAACACGAATCTTGCCCAAGGCGGAATCGCCGCGGTAACCCGAAAAGACGACTCAGTTCAGTTACATATCGAAGATACGTTAAATGTTGGCTCTGGCTTATCCAACAAACGGATAGTGAAACTTCTTGCTGAGCAAGGCCCAGAAGCTATTCGGAATTTGCTTTCTTTTGGAGTAAACTTTGACAAAGAGAACGATGAGCTTCATTTGACTACCGAAGGCGGACACAGCATAGCCCGAGTGCTGCATTCTGGAGATACGACTGGAAAAGAAATAGAGCAGGCAATGACTGAAAGCATCCGCGAAAACAGTGACATCGAGGTTTTCGAGAACTGCTTCGCCATAGACATTATCCTAAAAAACACAGAGTGCATCGGTGCAAGGATATTAGATATCAAAAACAGAGAGATAGTCGACATCTTTGCGCGGGCAACCGTGTTAGCTACAGGCGGTATCGGCTACATTTACCAGAATACATCAAACCCAGAAATTGCTACAGGCGACGGAATCGCCATGGCCCTCAGAGCAGGCGCCGAAATTGAAGATATGGAATTTGTGCAATTTCATCCCACAACACTGAACAAACTTGGCGCCCCACACTTTTTGATCTCAGAGGCTCTTCGTGGCGAAGGAGCAATTCTTGTGGATGCGCAGGGAAAAAGATTCATGTCTGATTACGATAGCATGGGCGAGCTTGCTCCTCGTGACATCATATCCCGAACCATATTCAACGAACTCAAGAAAGGCCCCGTCTACCTAGATATTCGCCATAAAGGCAAAAGCTTCATTGTAGATCGTTTTCCAATGATTTATCAGGAATGCTTGAAGTACGACATAGATATTACAGAAGATCTGATTCCGGTGTCCCCGGCTGCCCACTATATCTGCGGAGGCGTGAAAACAAACGAGTATGGGGAGACTACTGTGGCTAATCTTTTGGCTTTTGGCGAATGCGCCTGCACTGGGGTGCACGGGGCTAACAGGTTGGCGAGTAACTCGTTGTTAGAGTCTGTTGTTTTCTCTTCTTTGGGAGCAAAAAAGGCAAAAAAGTATCTGAAGAATGAAATTGAAGCACCGCCGCAACAAAAGGAAACCGTACTCTCTAACATAGAAACACAAGAATTGAACTATATTAAAGCAGAATTGAGAAAGACAATGTGGGACTACGTTGGAATAATCCGCACCGAGGAAAACATGAGCCGTATGCTTAGAAAACTGGAAAATCTAAACAAGAGATTGGATGCTCTTGGCGGGAGCGGAGTAAACACGCGGTTTCTTGAATTGAAAAACATGGTGACCGTAGCTAACCTAGTGACAAAAGCCGCTCACACCAGAAAAGAAAGCCGAGGAACCCACTACCGAACAGATTACCCAACCACCGACGACAAAAACTGGCTAAAGCACATCTGTTTTGAACAAAGAGAAGAAAAACTTCACATATCCTTCACATAGTGGCGCTCTTGTTTGATGTTTTTAAGAAACGCTCTCTTTTTGTTGATGTGTTCTGCATGCTTTTTTGGCAAAAGCGCTTTTAAGTATCAACAAACTCTACCATTTTGGTTGCCGGGGTGACAGAGCGGTAATGTGCCGGTCTCGAAATGACTCAATTATGGGTCAGAAGACAACCGGTGGTGCTTGGCGCCACATGGGTTCAAATCCCATCCCCGGCGCCATTACCTGTAAATCTTCTGCCAAACTGGTCATAAATGCGACTTTTTCTTTGGTTTCCGTTTAAGTTCGGTTCCGCAGACTTCGCAGGACTTGAACTTGTAATCTGAAGGATATTTGCGGTAGCATGCGGGGCAATATAGAATCCATTTGAAACGAAACTTTATTCCAAACGTCATTAACGACGTGAACTCGACACCAATTTTGTTGGCCACATTCTGTATCGAATAATCATCCGTAACAATTAACGGGCTTAAACCACTGTCTTTAAGCTCCAAAGCCAAGGCCAGAACCTGCAAGTCCGCTTCAGAGAGGTAACGCATGTCCCCGACCTTTTTGGAAGCTTCCAGAATCTCTTGGAAAGCTGAATTCTGCGGCTTCAGAATCGTAACTTTCCCGTTCTCTATCGCTGCGTTGAAGCGCATCCAAGGCATAGAACCTGTATTGAGTTCATTCCTTACCTCGGAGACCGTGTATTGCTTCTCTGGGACTGCCAGTGGGTCAAAACCTGCTATGAATGCTGAAGTATCCAGAACTATTACTTTTTCTTTCAAGGATTTTCACCTCTAGAGAATCGTGCTCCAGAAGATTGAAACCACTGTTCGGGAACACCTTCAGCTTTAGGGTAACTAGCCCCTCTGGCGTTAACCTTTTCTGGTTCCCAACAGGAAAAAAGCATCTTCGGTTTACATCCAATATGAAAAATGTAAAACTGACTATTTTACGTTACTAACCACTCGCATTGTCCGAGGTGTATTTTAGGCGATAGATTATTAACAGAGAAATGCGTGAAATTCTTCTATCAGGAGAACTGGACAACATGAGCAAACCTATGGATGTGGGTGAACTACGAGTCGGCAGTTACGTAATCATTGACGGTGAACCATGCAAAATAGTGAGCTATAGTAAATCGAAGCCCGGAAAACATGGTGCCGCAAAGGCTCGTGTCGTAGCCATAGGCGTTTTTAACGAAGCAAAAAAAACCATAGTGAAACCTGTTAGCGCGCAGGTTGACGTTCCCCTCATAGAGAAAAAAACTGGTCAAGTTATTGCCTTGTTGCCAACGGTTGTTCAGTTGATGGACTTGGAAACTTACGAAATGAGTGAAGCGCCTTTGCCAGAGGAAGAGGACCTAAAAGCTAAATTGGCTTCCGGCGTTGAAGTTGAGTATTGGCAAATTCTGGGCAGAACAAGAATAACACGAACAAAAAGCTAACCCCCTCTTTCTGTTTAATTCTCCACTTTCTGGAACTACCTTTTTAAAACGCTAATCACAACCTTAGTAATTGTAACTGTGGCGGGAAAAGTTGAAGCGCGTAAAACATATGCGACTGAAGAATGGCTTAACCGTGGGCGCCCTCGTTTCTGAGATGAATGCGTGTGGGGTGCTTGGCGCCGGAAAAGTGGGTAAGGCAGCCGAGCTGGTGAAGGAAATGTTCGGCGACAAGGACTATACGGTGTTCTTGACCCTAGCCGGTCCTCTAGTTCCAGGGGGACTAAGGCAAATCATTAGAGATCTGATAGACCAAGAATACGTGAATGCGGTTGTGACCACCGGAGCTAACATGGTGCATGACATGGTGGAAGCCCTTGGTCACCGTCACTGGATAGGCACATTTCTTGCTGAAGACGAAGAATTAAGGACTAAAAACATCGGGCGAATAGGAGATATTTACATTGAACAGAATGCCTTCAAGGGCTTAGAAGACTGGATGTACAAAACACTAGAAAGCATACCAGAAACTAAGAGAGAACGCATATCCACAACAGAGCTTCTTTTCGAGATAGGTAAAAGAATTTCCGACCCCGAATCTATCCTCGCCACCGCGGCAAAGAAAGGAGTCCCAATCATAAGCCCCGGATTAGTAGATTCCATAGCAGGCTTCCACATGTGGATGTACGGACAAGACAAAAAATTGAGGATAGATCCTCTCCTCGACACCCACACGATAGTGGACATTGTTTACGAAGCCAAAAAAGTAGGAATAATAATCTTGGGAGGCGGCTGGCCCAAACACTTCGCCCTCTTCGCCAATACTTTCAGAGAAGGCGTCGACCTTGCAATCCAGATAACCATGGATCGTCCAGAACCAGGTGGCCTAAGCGGAGCTACTTTGAAAGAGGCAATTAGCTGGGGAAAAGTTAAGCCTGAGGGAAAAGAGGTAACCGTCATCTGCGACGCCACAATCGCCTTTCCCTTGATTGTTGCTTCAGCCTTGGAAGCCCTCGGAAAGACTCGTTAGCAATTAAACTAGACTTTTTAGAGATGCCAATGATGCGATAAGAGCCGCCGGATTTGTGAAGAAACTAAAACTTGGCTGAAGTTTCAGCTGGTTATTCGAGTTCATGAATATTTTTTCTTGGAAAACGTACCTCTAGGATGCCTTTTTCGCAGGAGATTTTCATTTTTTCTGCATCAACCGCTACATCCACGCGACCTTGGCAACGTAGAAAAGAAAACTCTCCCTGCCTATGAGAGATGCCCAAATCGGCGAACCGCACTTTTTTCTTCATTTTAGCTGTAATCTCGATAATGTTTTCATCCACTGCCTCAACCTTCACGGTTTCAGGTTCGATGTTTGGAAGGTCTGCTGTGACAATAACTTCTCTGGGGGTTATGAAAACGTTGGAGAGAGCGTGGAGACAGCAGGTTTCGGTATTCCAGCTGGGGCCTTCAGGAGAGGCGAATCCCATAAGCTTGTCTGTCAATGTCTTAATCTCTTCCAAGTATTCGTTGAGTGTATCTAAATTTGAAAGTTTTTTTCTTTTCTCAGACATCGACACTTTCCCCTAAACGTATAATGGGAGATCATACTCCTGAGACTTTTGCATGCGATTCATTTCCTGCTGAGTGCGCTTCATTATGTCCCTAGCCTTCAGTCGAATTTCTTCCCCTTTCTCAAGAAGTTTGGATAAGTCAACTTTGATGTCGGAAATCTTTGAGAGCTCCTTCAACGCCATAGCAGCCGCCTGTGGGTCAGGATAATTGTAGAAAGATTGTGCTAAGATTGCTATGGCCTGCATCTTCTTACTGATGCTGTATCGCATGCTAAGAGCTTGGGGGCCAACTATGTAGCCTTCATTTAGGCTTTTCAACCCATTTTTGCTTAACATGTCAAGCAGTTCTTGGTTGGAAGCAGCGGCAAAAACTTCAGGTTCATTAATCGACTGCCTATTTTCTATGGGAATTCCTCCCATTGACACTATTCTTTTGACTTTCTTGGCTTGTCCCCAGTCCACAATTTCCCGCATTATAGTGTATAGGGCAGGTGCTGGAATAGCCAGCTCTGAGATTACAGCGATAAGGTTTTGGTTTCCGTAGATTCGTAGAGGCGCGTGGGGCACCCCTTGGTGTAAGACAACGACGGGAGGAAGCAGATCTGAATCCATGTACGCTATCTCTTCCAAGTCGAGTTCAGATATCAGGTAGGATGTTGCTATGAGGCCTACAAGTCCCACGTCAGGGAGTCCGATGATCATCGTGGCATCGGAGGGTATAGGTTTCTTCTCTATGATTTTAACTGATTCTGACAAATGTCATTCCCCCATTAGATATAATTAACTAGGAGAAAAGAATTATGCTACAAAGCTAAATACCTATAAAAGGCGACTATACTTTTTAAGTGGGAGAAAATCATGGTTCTAGATCGTCTCGGCTCCTCGTTAAACGATGCCCTAAAGAAGGTTTTCAGAGCGCCAGTTATGGACGAGAAAACAGTAAAGGAGCTTGTCCGCGACATCCAGCGAGCACTACTCCAAGCTGACGTTAATGTTAAACTGGTTCTCGAAGTTTCTAAGGGAATCGAGGAACGGGCACTGAAGGAGAAGGTTCCTCCGGGCGTTTCTAGGAAAGAGCATGTAGTAAAAGTGGTTTATGAAGAGTTAACGCGTTTTCTGGGCGAAAAGTCTGCTTCGTTGAAGATAGAACCCGGGAAGAGGAAGGTTCTGATGCTTGTGGGAATCCAAGGTTCAGGAAAAACCACCGCATCTGGAAAATTGGCGAAGTACTTCCAAAAAAGAGGTTTGAAAACCGCCTTGGTTTGCACGGATACCTACCGACCTGGAGCCTACGACCAACTGAATCAGTTGGCAGGCAAAGCAAACATTCCCGTGTATGGTGAACCAAAAGAAAAGAAGCCTGAAAAGATTGCTTTGAGCGGTTTGAAACAGTTCAAGGATTATGACCTTGTAATTATTGACACTGCTGGACGCCACAAAGAAGAGAAGGGCTTGATTGATGAGATGAAGCGGCTGGAGAAGGCGATAAAGCCCGACGAAGCAATTTTGGTCATCGACGGAACCATCGGTCAACAAGCAGCTATACAGGCCAAAGCGCTTCATGAAGCCACTCCAATCGGCTCTATTTTGGTGTCAAAACTGGACGGGTCTGCTAGGGGAGGAGGTGCCCTCTCGGCAGTGGCTGCCATCGGAGCGCCCATAAAATTCATCAGTTCGGGTGAGAAGCTTGGCGACATTGAACCCTTTGTTCCATCCAGATTTGTAGGCAGATTGTTGGGTATGGGGGATCTTCAGAGCCTCGTTGACAAAGTGCGTGATGCAGAGGTGAAGGTCCCTGAGAAAAAAGTTCGTGCCTTTATGAGCGGAAAATTCACCCTCACAGACATGTATGAACAGTTTGAGTCTATGAAGAAAGTTGGGCCTTTAAAGGGTCTCTTGAAGATGATTCCCGGAATGAGCTACAACATCCCTGACGAAAAGATGAACTTGGCTGAAGACGCCCTAAAAAGATGGCGCGTGATCATCCAATCTATGACGCCCAAAGAACGGGAGAAACCCAAGATTCTCTCATCATCCAGAATCCACCGAGTTGCCCGAGGATCAGGCACCACAGAAAAGGAAGTGAAGGAACTGTTAACGCAGTATAATAACATGAAAAAAATGATGAAAACCTTTAGAAGAAAGAGGCTTCCCTTCTTCGGAAAAGGTCTTCCAACCGCCTGAGAAATAAATCCGAAATCAGATATTGAACTCCATTACTAAAGAACGAGGAATTTTCGTGGAACTACTCAAAAAGGCGCAAGAAATGCTTGAAACGCACCCTCTCTGCGACCACTGTTTAGGAAGACAATTTGCCCTCCTTGGCTATGGCTTGGATGACCAAAAACGAGGCGAAACCCTGAAGCTCCTCCTAACCATGAAAAATCATCAGTTAGCGCTTTCCGGCAAGAAAGCAGGGTTCTCAAATCTCAGAATTCTAGCGGCGAACGGCTCTTTCGAGATGGCAGCTGAGATACTTAGGAATATGAGAAAGAGACCTAGAAAAAAGAGGGAATGTTACCTCTGTCAGGGGCTCTTCAAAAGCGTGGATACGCTAGTGGAAAACGCTTTGGAGGTGCTTGAAGCCTACGAGTATAATACCTTCCTCGTTGGTATAGAATTGCCGACCGCAGTTGAGGAGAGGGAAGACGAGTTTAAGGCCCGCTTTGAGGTAGGATATGGCGAAAGCATGCGGAACGAATTCAGTCGCGACATTGGAAAAAAGATTGTCGTGGCTACAAAGAAACCTGCTGAATACAAAAAGCCTGATGTTGTGGTGCTTGTCAGACCCTTCACTGGGGAGGTTATTCTCCAAGCTAATCCTCTCTATATTCGGGGGGACTACAAGAAGCTCGTTCGTGATATTCCGCAATCAAAGTGGTTCTGCAGAATTTGTAGGGGTGAGGGCTGTCCAAAATGCAACGGGACCGGAAAGATGTACTCCGAATCGGTCGAGGAGATCATTGCAGGACCACTTTTGGAGAAAACTGGGGGAGAAGATGTGATGTTTCATGCGGCTGGGCGAGAAGATGTGGATGCTCGAATGCTGGGAACGGGAAGACCATTTATTATGGAAGTCAAACGACCTAGAAGGCGATTCATAGATCTTCAGAGCCTCACAGAGGTTATCAATGAGCAAGCCCGAGGCAAAGTCGAGGTTTTGAATCTTCGTTCTGCCGGCAAAGATGATGTTAAACGGTTGAAGAAGGCGGAGGCATCCACGAAAGTTTACAAAGTCTTTATTGACTTTGATAGAGCTGTTTCGGATGAAGAGTTGGAGACTGTACCAAAAATGTTGTCGAAGGCAGTCATTCGTCAACAAACACCCTTACGTGTTTTGCATCGAAGAGCGGATTTGGTTCGAGAAAAGTACATATATGAGGCGCATATAAAGAGGTTGGCGCCTAACCGCGCAGAGATGAAAATACGTTGCCAAGGAGGGCTTTATATTAAAGAGTTGGTAAGCGGCGATGAAGGGCGAACAGTCCCTAGCATAGCCTCGATCATCAACGCTGAAGCCAAGCCTCTTGAGTTAGACGTTTTGAAGGTCATGATGGAGGAATCTTAAGTTGGGAAGAACAGCGAAAGGTTATCGTAGAAAAAGCCGTTACATCTTAAAGAGGAAGCCTAGAGAACGGGGAAAGACAGGACTCAGCAAGTTGCTACATAATTATGAGCCTGCTGAAAAGGTTGTGATTAAGCTAGACCCTAGCATGCATAAGGGTATGCCTCATCGAAGATTTCATGGCAAAATCGGCGTTATCGCTGAGAAGAGGGGGAGAAGTTATGTCGTTAACGTGCCCCAAGGGAATGCAATTAAAGAAATAATCGTTCGCCCCGAGCACATTACCCCCCATAAGGAGGCATAGAAAATGGCTCGAAAGGCTCTGAAGGAACGTACCATCACGGTTCCCCAAGTGAAAGAAGCCTTGGAATCTATCGGTGAGGAACAACTGGATCAGTTCCAGAGACGATCCCTTGATTACGCGACAAAATTCGCCAAAGTTGATCCTGATAAAGTGGACGCTCTTTTGAATAAACTCGTTGAAGAATTTGAAGTGGAAGAAGAAGAGGCTGTGCAAATAATAAATGCTATGCCTGAAAGCATCCAAGAAATCAGAGTGTTCTTGGCTGGTGGTCGCAGGATAATTGAATCCTCTAAACTAGAAAAAATTTTGCTTTTTTTGAACAAGTATAGAAAAAAGGAATAAAGGACTTTTCTATCTATATACCATCTAAACTAGTTGTTACCATTTCGGGGGCGGGGAAAGAGTGGAAAGGAGCGAGAAGAGATACGAAGAATACGCTTATGTTCTGGATTATCTTCTTCATGGAAGACCGGGGACTCACCCAGGGTACAGAGCGGGGGCACTGATTCAGGTTGTCGGCGAAGAATACTTCACTTTCCTTGAGGCAATCGCTAGAGAAGGTATTGCCCTCAAAACCGCTGACAGAGTCTACGTTGGAAAAGATGCTCGACGAAAAATAACCTATATCATTGGGCGAATAAACTATGACGAGTTAACATCCAACGCTAAGATGGAACTTTCTGGAACAGTAGAGAAGATAGTACTTAACCGAGAAAAGTGGTTCGTTAACTTCTTCAACACAGCACAAGCCATAACGCCTAGAATGCACGCCCTAGAATTGATTCCAGGTATTGGAAAGAAATACATGTGGCAGATTCTTGATGAAAGAGATAAGAAACCCTTCCAGAACCTAGAGGATTTACAGAATCGCTCCAACATGCCTACCCCCTCCAAACTCATTACAAGGAGAATTTTGGAGGAACTGGCTGGCGAAAGCAAATATAGACTGTTTACGAGAGCGCCCTAGTGGAAAGAATTAATCTTCTTCAAAGGGCGAAGCATCTCCTTCGCCTTTACGGCTTTTTCCCAAAAAAGCGTTTGGGACAAAACTTTACAGTGAACTCTGACATCTTACAACGTTTAGTATCTTATGCTTCTTTGACTAAGGATGATGTTGTCTTAGAGGTTGGAGCAGGATTTGGTTTTCTGACACAACTTCTTTCTAGCGAATGCAAAAAAGTCATTGCGGTCGAGGTTGACCCCCAGCTTGTGAGCTTTTTGAGGAAGCAACTTCACAGCCTGCAGAATGTAGATTTAATAGAAGGCGACATCCTCAAGGTCTCTCTTCCTCCTTTCAACAAGGTTGTTTCCGCTCCTCCCTACTCCATTTCATCTCCGCTTCTCTTTCGTCTGCTAGAAAGAAATTTTGATTCTGCAGTTTTGATTCTCCAGAAGGAATTTGCAGAGAGATTAGCGGCTTCGGTGGGAAGCAAAGATTACGGGAGGCTAACCGTTACTATCTACTACCGGGCTGACGTGGAGCTTCTGGATTATGTCCCTAGAACGATGTTTTATCCCTCGCCAGATGTGGACTCCATGATGGTGCGCCTGAAGCCTAGAGCTCCCCCTTTCCAAGTGGACGATGAAACAATCTTTTTTGAGCTTGTTAGAGCCCTCTTTACTCAGCGAAACAAGAAAGTAAGAAATGCATTGATTTTTTTCTTGCGCAAACGTGAAATAACCGGAAAAGAAGCGGTGGAATTGGCTGACTCTACAGTTTATAGCGCGAAGAGGGTGCGGGAATTGGCGCCAGAAGACTTTGGGATATTGACTAATGAGCTTCTCCAAAAGCTTTAGATCTGGTTTGCATCCAAAGGACTGTGACCTGTGGGTTATAGTGTTGTCAAAGAACAGCATGTGTAGTTCAATGTTCTTGGCAAAGCCATGCTGATAGATGCGATCGAAAAAGTATAACACAATATACTTTCAACAGTAGACTTCTCAATGAATGCTATTGTTTACTGCCCCTAAAGGAAATCCAGTAGAAATTGCCGCTTTTTATGATTTTTTGCAAATCACTATTTCCTATACAGAATAGTTTTTATAATATCTGTTTAACTATGATGGGCAGAGCAGATGAGGAATAGACAATGAAGGCTCGTAACTATCGGGAGGTAAAGGGTCAAGCCTATACACGGAAAAAGTATATCCGTGGATCTCCTGCATCAAAAATAGTGAAATTCACTATGGGCGATCCATCAGGCAGCTACAAATATCAAGCCCGCTTGATTGCTGAGAAGGAAGTTCAGATTAGACACAACGCTCTGGAAGCTGCGCGTGTAGCATCTAACAGGGTTCTCTCAGAAAAGCTGGGAACCAATTACCATTTAAAAGTTTTACCTTATCCCCATGTTGTGCTTCGTGAAAACAAAATGATTTTTGGGGCCCACGCGGATCGACTTCAAGACGGAATGAGAAATGCTTTTGGAAAAGCCATAGGACTCGCAGCCCGCGTGAAAATTGGTCAAGCACTTATAATGGCTAACGTAAACGAGGATGGACTTGAAGCTGCAACTACGGCGCTAAAACGTGGAGGCGCCAAATTACCCACGCCCTGTCATATAGTAATCAAGAAACTTGGAGACTAGCTGAGGGAGTAGATTTGCAGGGGGCTAGCCATGAGGGCGGGACTTGCAAAAACGAGATGCTCCTTACTTTGTTTGATGTTCATAAATCAATAAACAGTATGGGGTATGAACTTGGTTTCTGAAAATTTGATCGTTAATATCGAGGAAGAAATTGCTGCTGATGGACGATTTACCGGTGGAAAGGGCGCTAATTTAGCTAAACTGTTCCAGATTCTAGGAAAGGATAACGTTCCGTATGCGGTAATGGTCACCACCAAATTCGCTAAGATGCTAC
>Ga0307380_10004069_pt1 | contig 19929 bp, 15 predicted proteins | sample UN3MG_FD_202239 | JGI IMG/M metagenome (GOLD analysis project Ga0307380, IMG submission 202239) | Soil microbial communities from Risofladan, Vaasa, Finland - UN-3 | ecosystem: Environmental > Terrestrial > Soil > Coastal area > Acid sulfate soil | place: Finland: Risofladan, Vaasa | collected... | reverse complement strand
TCCTCAATATGTGCCGCCGCTGGATTCACCTGGCTTTTAACAACCTTGCCGACTGATTCAAACAGGTGGAATTCACTGGCCGGGAATTTTTCTTGCAGCCGAAATATTTCTTTTTCCGCCGGCGGTTGTCTGTAATAAAAAATTGTCGGACCATGCTCTAAGTCCAGCTTGGCCGTATCACTACTATAGGGATCCGGACTATTGCCGTCCCCATCATGCAGATTACTTAGATCTATGATGCACCATACTTTCATAGCTGCCCTATAAAATGAACGATATCGCTTAAACAGGAATCGTTAAAAACAGAATTCCCACCCGGAAAAAAACAATACTGCCTCCAGGGCGAGTACCATAAGACCATACCAAGCTCACAACCGCTTCGATTATTGCGACAACTCCATATAGAAGTTTTAGCTTCTTTTTCAATTTTAACAAAATGAATGAATTTATATTGGGTTTTCATATCAGCGATAATGTATACACAGAGGTTCGTGCTTTGATTTCGGTTGATTACAGAAAGAACAAAGATCTAATGCTTCCTGTGAATTGGCATTATTAGCAATCAAGCGGTCTATTTCGGCAGCGATCAGGGCACCTGCTTTTACAAGCTGCCTAACCGGATCGTTTGACGTTGGCTTGAAATAATCCAAATCGAACGGCCAGTTTTCCATCGCGCGTTTTGCGTAACGCGTCTTGTGTGATTGATGGTAATCGCTATGGACAGAGGCAACATGCAAAGCATAGGCCGCGCCCGCCGTTGCAAGACAAAAGCCGGTGTGTTCAGCGTCGTGTTCGGGCGACCATCCCTCTTCCTCGATTTGTCGTTGCCGCTCATCGGCAATCATCGTTGCTCCATTCATCTCATTCTTCTCCCTTTACCACAAAGACACTTGACCTTTATTGCTACGTCCTATCAAAGCCACATGCCGGCATATTTCCAGGTGGCGGATTCTTTCCAGTTTAAGTCCGGATATTCTGGCCGTAGCATAAACATTGACGCCCATGGCCTCCGGGATCGTTGCGGAGGCCATGGCGCCGGTATGAAGAAGTGCTTCTAAAATGCGCTGATTTAATTGACTTCGACTGGTCTGCTGCCAATAGAGAACGCATTTGCATTGCCTTAATGTCCACTTTGGGTGTTTCTTTTCCATTTTAAGAATATGATTGCCCAGATTAAATTCAGAATGAACCAACCAGAGCGGCCTTGATAAATCAAAAAAGTCTTTAATAGTGGGCGCTTTTGGAGGACATTTATTATCAACTCCATATTTCGGGCATCCTTTAGGGTGCCTGGGGTATGGTAATTGGCACCACTTTCCGACCCGGTCACTAATAACCAGGCGCTTAACCGGATAAACCCAGGGCGGTAAGTTTGTATTATTTTTCACTACACCCATATTTTTTCCATTTTAGTTGATGGCCCGTGGGAGTTATTCCTTCAACAAGGGGGCTTGTACTTGGTGGCAAGGGATGATATCGACGAAATTTTAAACGACGCTTCGGTTTGCCGCCTTTTACAGTTGGCTTCTCAAGAAACTTCAACGGATTAAGCCAGACAACAGTTCCTAATGCGGCAAGACGGCCAAAAAAAGATCTTCTTGAGATTTTTTTCATTCAACCACCCTACCCTTTCCTAAAAAAAGGTTGCTCCGGTTCGCAAGCTATCCCCTGCCAAAAATAGCCGCTACTTTACCCGTCCGGAGTTGCCGGGTCGGAAAGGAGGGTCCGATATTAGCGCCTCGGGACCGGGCGCGAAAACGGGTTCTCTATTTTTTTCTTCCAAATCATCCATCGACGATTGACGATCATTGATCGCCGCGTGGCCATCGATCGATATCGCAACAAATGATTTTGAAAAATCATCCCAATAAATATTGATAACAGTCATCGCCATTTACCATTATTTTTTATAAAGATCGCACGGCACATCCGGAACCAAATAAAACTGGATCCCGAAGGTTTCACCATTTTTACATACAGCCGGATCATCGCTCCACGCGATCGCGGAACACGACACATCTTCGCTGTTTTCGACCCGGATTGCCCGTACGCCGCAATAATGACGGCCTTCAACGTCCATTGTAATAAGCTTGCTGAGTTCAGCCGCCCTTCCCGCGGATACTATATCCGATTTGTCCGGCTTCATTGCAGTAAACACTTCATATTCCAGTGTCACACTGGCCGGGATGTCTAATCCGCTCATAAATTTCGTCGGTGCTGTCCAGCCCATTGTTGCCTGGTCGGCAATATGCCAGGTGATCGCCCGGGCCGATGGCGCCGCGAAACACATTCCCAATAAAATCCCGAAAATCAAAAACGCTTTTCTCATTTTTCAATTTCTCCTTTTTTACATTCATCAACCCCGGTTTCATCCTTCGGCGGTTTCTCAAAGCATCTATTCAAATCCGCTATTATCTCTTTCATTTCGTTAATTACCCCTTGCGCCATGTCGGGTATGCTAACTACTTGTTTCATGGTGCTACTCCTTTTTTTTTGAAGAAAACCTTGTGATCACCAACATAAAAATGCCGACGATAAAAAGGCCGGCATAATTAAACCAGGGGAACCAATCGCCGTCAGATCCGGCGATGAGAATTCCAGCAGCATACATAGAACCCAGGATCCAACTCTTAATCCATCCAATTTTTACAGACGGCATTTGGTCCTCCCTGGCTAACCCCGCGGATGATACCCTGGCTTTTTTTAAGGCAATATCCGTTCAGCCACCATCCGAATCACCCGCAGGAAAAAAATGTGATTTCTTACAGCTCGTAATCGTTCCCATGTTCACACATGAACTCACTCAAAACCTTCAGGCAAAATGATTTGCCGCTTGGCGTTTGCCGATCCGGGTACGCCGCAAACAAGCAATCCCGTATGGCCGTTTCCTGCCAGGGATATAATTCTATTCCCGGATATTTTTTCTTGAACCATTCCTCAAAATTCACTTTTCATCTCCTATATCTTACTGATTTTATCCAGTTTATCCTTTTACGGCTTTTAGCCCTCTTTTCTTTTTTTTATATTCAAGCTCCGATCTTTTATGCCACCACCGCTTTTCTCCGGTCCGGGGATCGATGATATATCCCTTGATTTTGGACGGAGTTTTAGGGGGAAGAAGGGCCAGCAATTCCTGGCGCTGCAGCTGCAGATCCTTTATGGCGCCGTCAACGGCATGAACGGCCTTCTCAATTGGCGTGAGTTTTTTCAGGGCCATGAAACAATTCCTCAACCGGCACGTTATAAACTTCGGCAATATTGGCTTTGATTTCTGGATTGTTCCCGCGTCCGGCAATGTATTTAGTAATACATTCGCGGGATTTTTTAACGAATTTGGCCGCATCTTTATGCTCGATGCCGGTCAATTTGGGGAGCGCTTTCCGGATGTTTTTCAGGGGATATCCCAAGAGCTTTAGTTGTATAACTGCAAGATGATTTTGACTTTTTTTCATTGCTTTTTATATATTCCTTATGTTACAGGTTATTTGAGCAGGGAGCGTGGCCCGTATGGTTGTAGTAACAGGCAGAGGAAGGATACCGAGTTGTGCTGTGACAATTTGCCCTTCCAAAACCTGCGAAACGAGGGGGAAAAGGCCTATCGCAGCATGGATTCCCTTTTTTCGCCGTACCATACGGGAAGCTCCCTGCTCACTTTAGATAAATTCCTCTTTCTCTCAGTTCCAAAAGTTATGGTTAACAATATTTTAAAATGTGTCTTAGAACCCCATGTTACATGACTTAGTCATGTTGTCAAGAAAAAAAGGACCTGGTCAGTTTTTTATGGAAAATTTAATAGGAAATAGAATCAAAGAAATCAGGCAGGATAATAAGTTTAACCAAAAAGATTTTGCAAAAATCTTAGGGGTTAAGCCTTCTTATATTTCGAAGCTGGAACACCATAAAAAAATACCGAGCCAAATGCTTGCAAAGAGTATCTGTACGAATTTCATGGTAAAAGAAGAATGGTTAACGACAGGTAAAGGCAAGAAACATATTGAATTTTCAGATATTCGTGCAAATTCACTTAAATGGTTAAACAAACTAGCTGCTTTGGCCGACAATGATGACTCAGTCAGTAATAATAAACCCGAGATAACTTCAGATGCTTCAGAATCGGCGACTGTGAAGGAGCGGGTATCTGAGATTGCCTTAAAAGAAAGTGCTGGTATCGAGCAAATGGCAGGCGCTAAAGCGATTTTTGAGCTAATGCAAAAAATCGATGAAATACATGCAATGCTGAAAACGCTAACCGCCCAAGAGACCGAAAACAAAACGCTTAACGACCAGCTGGATAAATTTAAGGAGATACTTAATAAATACCAGCCGCCGGATGGTGTGGAAAGGCGCCAGTGCCGCCTGGAATATGATAACCATCTCAAATCGGCCTGAAAAAATGGATTATAAAAAAACTATTTTAAATCCTGATATTTTGATACCCATCTACATTTTTTTGGGCTGTGGATGTGTTTATTTTTTTTGGGATTCGAACCAAGGGTTTTTTCATTCAGTTATGACATTCATTTTTGCACCAATCATGCTTATTGGTACATTATTTTGTCTGTTAATTTGGATCTTTTACCTTTATTATATTATTAATAAATTTATTAAATATTTAAAAATAAAAGGCAAAGATTTCTTCTGTCGCCTTTGATTTTATGGGAAACAGGCAAAAATATTGTCAGTCCACCAATTAAAAGACGGCCGCTGGATTGTTCAATATCGCGATAAATCCAAAAAAAGCGGCTATTCCCGCAAATATTTCGGCCGCGGCCTGGAAGGCGAAAAACAGGCCCGATCCCGAAACGACGAACTGGATCTCGGATCCTACACCCGCCGCACACCTCGAGCATCATCCCCAAAATTCGAAGATCTGGCCAATGAGTACATAACTGCCAAGCTCGGCACCATGGAAGCCACCTCTATGGATGCACTATTTTATAAATTAAACGGTGTTATCCTGCCGGAAATAGGACATCTCCAGGCCGGCAAGCTGTCACCCGGGCGGATGGACAAATACGTTGCAAAACGCCTCCAGCAAAACGTAACGGTCTGGACCGGACATCAAAAAAACAGAAAACGCAAAATCCTCCTGGATGAAAACGGCGCCCAGCGGAAAATCACCCGGTCAACCGTCCACCGTGAGATCTCCGACATCATTGCTATCCTGAATTGGGGGGTAAAACGCGAATACATCAAGAGCAATCCCCTGGCCAATTACGAAAAACCCAAACGCGACGATGAAATCATCGATCCGCCGACGTTAAATGAGATCCAGGATCTCATCAAACATTCAGCCGATCACCTTCGCCGCTGTCTGCTCATCAGTTTTTACACCGGGCTGCGACCGGGTGAAAAAGAATTGCTGTCTTTGAAATGGACCTCCGTGGATCTTGAAGCTAAAACCATCCTGGTCAGATCGTCGCGCAAGGGAGGGCCGCGATCGCGGCTTGTACCGATTCACCCGGCATTTCTAAAAATGTTGAAAAGATGGAAAAAACAGGATAAGGATAAAAAAGCTCCGGAAATAGTAACTTATAGTGGCCGTCCGGTACAACGAATAAAAACCGCATTCAACGCCGCAAAAAAAAGAGCCGGAATTACCCGGCGTTTACGAATCTATGATTTCCGTCACGCTTTTGCATCGACCGTCCTGGGCGAATCGGGCGATCTAAAATCAGCTTCGGAAATTATGGGCCATTCCCGGATCGAGACCACCATGCAGATCTACCAGCACACAAATACCAAGCTGCACCGCAAAACAATAAACAAACTTCCGGAATTAACTCTACCGGATTAGAAATATAAAACCTGATGCTGCTTTTAAAATCTTAAAAAATATCGAGGAATTATGAAAGCAAAAAAACAGAAGGCGTCATCAACCCAAAATAAGTTTTGTCGTTCAATTGACTTGACCAACGAAGCAAGCGTTGAGTCTTTTTTTGTTCTTAGGTTGCTGAAAGACCTTGGTTATGATGATAATGAAATTAAAACGAAACAATCAATTAAAGATTTGAAAGTTGGGAAGGGTCGGAAACGAGGAGGATCTTTCAAGCCAGATTTTATTATTACCGCTAAACGCAAACCTCGATGGATTATTGATGCCAAGGGAGTCAATGAGCGAATTGAGAATTACACATACCAATGTTCAAACTATTCTCTGCAAATAAATCAGAAGTATGAAGACAACCCGGTTAGATTTTACATGCTTACAAACGCATTGCTAACTAGGGTTTATCCGTGGGACAAAGAAGATGCTGCATTGTCATTACGATTTTCTGATTTTACCGATGGAAACACAAAATATGAAGCCCTCAAAAAACTTCTATCCGCAACGAATGTAAAAAATACTTTTCCCGATGCTCACAAGTTGCCATCTGCTTCAGGTCATTTATTAACAAGGCCCGAGATGAATATTATTAAAAAAGTGTTTTTAAAATGCCATAGGATAATTTGGAAATCTGAAAAAATGAGTCCACAAGCTGCATTTGTTGAGTTTTCAAAAATTCTTTTTGTAAAATTATGGGAAGACAGACGATTAAGAGATGATTCTACTCTTCTTGCGGCAATTAGCAACGGAGAGGCATTACCAAAAAACAAAGTTCGTTTTTCAACTCGCTGGATTAAAGAACAAGAAGGCAATACCCCAAATCCAGTTGATACCATTCTTTTTCATCACCTCGTATCATGCTTAGAACAAGAAATTGCCGACCGAAAGCGCAAGAGAATATTTAGAGCAGATGAACGCCTTGAGTTGTCACCCGGGACCGTCAAAAGAGTTGTTGAGGTGTTAGAAAAGTACTATTTGTTTGGTATTGATGAAGACCTTAATGGCCGCATGTTTGAAGCATTTTTGACAGCTACAATGCGCGGCCAAGCTTTAGGACAATACTTTACGCCCCGTAGCATTGTAAAACTTATGACTCTTATTGCCAATTTGCAAGCCCATTCAATTCTCATTGAAAAAGTAATTGACGGCTGTTGCGGTACTGGCGGTTTTTTAATAGAGGCATTATCAGAAATGCGCAGGCAAATTTACAACAACCAAACACTTACAAATACACAGCGTACTAAGTTCTTGGAAGAAATTGCAAACAAGGCAATTTTTGGCATTGATGCTGGGAAAAATCCACCGATAACAAGAATAGCAAGAATAAATATGTATTTACACGGAGATGGTGGTAGCCGAATTTATAGAACCGATGCTCTAAGGAATATCCCACAGCCATCAGGTGCCGATACGACAGAAGTAGTTCAAGAAATTAGTGAATTGCGGGGGCTTTTAGAAAAAACACAATTTGATGTCGTATTAACAAACCCACCATTTTCTATGGATTATTCACTTTTAGTTGCCGATGAAAAAGAAGTGATAGAAGATTATGAACTTCTCACATTTGGCGGGAAAAAACGTAATAGTTTGCGGTCTTCTGTCATGTTTATTGAAAGATATTGGAGAGTTTTAAGAGATGGTGGTAGGCTTCTTACAGTTATTGATGATAGCGTTCTTGCGGGAAAGAAGTTTCCTTTTGTCCGTGATTTTATAAGGGAGCGTTTTATAATAAAAGCCATAATTAGCCTGCACGGTGATGCTTTCCGGCGCTCTGGAGCAAGAGCAAAAACATCAATTCTATATTTAATAAAAAAGAAGAGGAATGAAACACAAGGTATGTGCTTTGTTTATGAAACCCAATACATAGGCCGTGATGATGTGCCCCCTAAAACTCGTCCTAGTGATTCTGAAAAAGCCAAAAAACTTGCCATGCGAGAGATTAAAGAAACATTGGGTGCTTTTCATTCCTTTGAGAAAGGGCAAACTGGACCTTGGCTTGTTTCATCTGACAAGTTGAATGATAGGCTGGATGCAAAGCATCTGATGCCTTGGTCTGTCTCTGAGTTGGAAAAGACTTGGAAAACGGCAGGCGCAGATTCCGATGTTATCGCAAATATTGTTGACTTAATTGCGGACGAAGTAATTATTGATGCAAATACTAGGTACACATTTTTAAGGGTTACCTATGATGGCAAGGCAGAAAGTGGTGACAATGTACTCGGCAGAGAAGTGTCCTATCCCAAAATATTCACTGCGGAAGCAAATGATATTATTATTAGTAATATAAACGCAGTGAATAAAGCAATATGTATTATGCCACCACACTTAGTTGATTGCTTAATTTCATCAGCCTTTACAGTTTTACGCATCAAGCCACATTTAAGAAATCACATTGACCCGATGTATCTATTGTCAGTCCTTCGGAGTCCTGCAATTGTTGCTGAATGGCTATCTCATACCACAGGATTCGGAAGACATTATATTGATTGGAATTTAATTAGAAAACAACGTGTTCCATTATTACCATACCCCAAACAGCAACATATTGGAAATATTCTTCGCGAATTAACTCAACATGAAAAAGAAATTGTAGCTAAACAAATCGCTGCAAATAATGAACTTACAGTTTTGGGGTTAGATGACAAACGAGCTATAGACCGTCTTGTAAAAGCAAAGCCTCCGAGATAATGTGCCTTTGCTCATCTAACAAGGCTAATTCGCTATGATTTTGGTAACTAAATTATCAATGTTGTACCAATTTGACCCACTCATAATAAATTGTATTTAAAAGATATAATTAGTTGACCCCCGTCTTCGGGACGCTGGGGTCGGAGGTTCAAATCCTCTCGTCCCGACCAAATAAAAACAATAAGTTAGGCCGGATTAAAAAATCCGGCCTTTCTGGTTTTTTGGTAATGTTGTACCAATAAAATTTTAAGTTATGTTCATGCTATAAAAACGTGCATGTTGGTGTTCCAAGCGTGCCCCATTCCGTTCCTAACCATATTAGTGTCCAGGTTTCACCAACGGCATCAAAAGTCGCAACTTCTGGATCGGATGTCACATGGTTATTAACCGTGACAGTACTTGAATTGGTAGCGTCAGTCATTACGATGGTTTTGATTTGTCCTACATAATAACCAGGTCCAAGTATGGCACCTACAGCGTTGCCACTTGAATCAATCGTTGCCGAATCAAGATGTCTGGATACTATTTCAAAAGCTTCGGTCAGCGTTTCCGTATCAGGAACGGTTCCTCGGATATAATTGTTTGTTCCATAATCCAAAATTGAGTTAAGGACAAAATTGTCAATTACATAGGTGTAGGTTGGATCAGGCCGCGCATCAATGCCGGCCAATATAATATTAGTTCCGGTATCCCTGATGTCATTGCCTCTAATGACATTATAATCCGCATCATCAACGGATATGCCATAGGTGCCACCACTGATTTTATTCCCCTGTATATTGTTATAATCAGTCTGGACGTGGATGGCTGTTGTAGTTGTTGAGTTTCCTGCATTTATTATCTGATTGTTAGTGATGTTATGGTAGGTATCTACATAATCATAAATACCAGGTATCATTGTTATTGCGGATTGCGGAATTCCACCCGCTGCGGCATACCTGATTACATTATCGGACACATCACAATATCGGACAGATGCTAAAAGAATTGAGTTACTTACAGTGGTCGCATCATAATGATAAATGGTATTGTGCGCCACTGTTGTATATGATGACCCGGTATTTACCAGAATTGACCTTTCATTTGGCTCTAATATGATATTATTGGTAATTACTCCGTGGTCACATGCTTCAAATATGATTGCATCGGTGTATCCGGTTTTATATAAAATATTATTGGTTACTACTGCATACTTTGAATATATGTGGTAAATTCCATCACCGTTAGTATTCCGAATTATGTTCCCATCGGCAATATTGTACGCACAATAATAATCCACGCCGGTATTTCCAACTGTGGTGAGTAAATTTCCGACATAGTTAATTGCTATTCCTCTAAGGTTCTCAAAAACATTGTTTTTTATAGTTGTTCTTCCAGACAGTAACACCCGGATGCCGCCGCCATAATTTGGGACAGAGGCCGCAGTTCCGGTTCCGTAAATATACAGTCCTTCTATTGTGGTTCCATTGACACCATTAAGTGTAATGGCAGCATAAAAAGTACTATCCAATGTAACCTTTAATTTCGTACTCATCCCATCACCCTTGATGGATATGGGATTGTTGATAATGATAATGCCGTTTTCTGATCCGCCGTTGGCAGACGTATAAGATGCCATCGAGTTTAACGCATATTCCCCACCGACAAGTCTCAATGTTCCGGTTGTAATACTATCTGCTGCGGCCTGAATATATGTCCTCTCATCTTGCACTCCATTTCCCAAAGCTCCCCACCATTGAGGGTAAACCTCGCTAACTGCCCCCGATGCAAAGGTGATGCTGCCCGGAAGGCTAAAGGTTTGATACAGTCCGGATGTTTGATAGGGGCCATTTATTGTAAGCGTTTTTCCGGATGCTATGGTCAAGACTTTTCCGGGTCCAGTCGATTTCAGCGCCGTGTTGGCATTGACGGTTGTATCATTGGCAATCGTATCGGCTTTGGTGATTTCAAGACTGACCTTGGCCGTACTGATTTTTGTGATTGCCGTTTCGAAACTGGCGAACCAGGAGGATTTTAGATCGGATCCGTCCGGAAAGGTAATGGTTCCGGACGTTGAAAATATTTGCCATGCACCGGCCTGGATGTGTTTCAATCCGTCTCCGGAGATATTACCGGTACCGCCCAGGATCGCCCCACGCTGAAAATTCAGAACAATGGTTTCCGGTATGGCCAGATTGGTTGTGAGTGAATAGGTTTGATTGCCGGGCAGATCGATGTTGGCCGGATTCGCGCTCAGGGTGTTGATCACCCAGGCCAGGGATCCGGTTAACGCTGCATTGCCGTGATCGCCGGCCATGGCCGCGACATACCACTTCCCTTTGATGATCGATGCGGCATTGGCAAATAGAGACGGTAGTTTGGTTAACGTAACCGTGCCAGTGGAATACGTCGGGACCGTATATGTATCGGTATCGAGGCCGGTACCCCATCTAATATCTTCCTTGCCGACATACCCGGTACTTCCGGAAAGATTCGTAATGTTCGATGCGTCCGCCGGTTGGATAAAAATCTTGTATATGGTTTCAGGAGGCGTGAACTGCAATGCCGAAACAAGAAGCGCAAAAAATAGAAATGAGATAAAAACAATCGGTTTTTTTATAAATCTTTTCATCATTCAGCCCCCGCTTTAATATCGTTTTGTTTAAGCAATAATCTTAGCGTTGAACCCACATCCGCCAGGAGTGTTTTATGAGTATCGATGTCTGTTTGAATTTTATCGAACTTCTCGTTGCCATGCTCCAAGTCTTTCTTGATCAATTCGCCCAGATGATCGATTTTTCTGACAAAGCAACTCTTCAGCACTTTATGTTCTTTTTCACAGTGATTTTCTATTTCTTCCAATGTTAAATATTGATCCTTGGCCTTTACTTTTTTGGTCCGTTCCACGATATATCCTTTCAATGCCCATACAAGCATCACCAAAACGATCCCTTTAAATATCAAATCCGTATAATTTATATTCATATTCTCAGCATATCAAAGTAAATCCACGAAAATAAGAGAACTCATTTTTTGTAAAATTTTTGCGATTTTTTTATTCAATTTTACAACCATTTTGTAACATATTGATTTTGTTGAATCCGTCTTTGCCGATCGGCCAGCTGCAGCGCGGATCCGGATCGCCATCGATGCGGCGCCGGCACAAAGATATTGTTTCCTCTAATCGGTAATAATCGCCCATAATCGCGTTTTTTAAATATCATCCCTTTATCCATACTTTTTAACACCGAAGATAATCGCAAAATTAAGCATCCCTGCTGCAAACCAATAAACACCGCTGCCCCATCTCTGACAGATAAACAACGGAATGGATGCGGCAAAACATTCAACCATGATGATCACCGGTAATATCTTTAGAAATGTGTCCATTTATGGCGCCATCGCTTCGGGCTGCAGATACTTCGGCAATTTTCTTTTTTTCATAATCTGCCTGGGAATCTGTTTTCTTAAAACGGCATTTTTAAACTTTTCATCTTTATCGATCCAGGCCTGCCAGAATAAAAGGTCTGTCATGGCTCGGGTCACTTGATCCGGGCTTTTTGCTTCCGACAATCGATCCAGCGCGTCAGTTACGTTATGAACAACTTTTCGGATGGTCCGGTCCATTTTCTCCGGATCACCATTTTTTACGGCTTCCGCCCAACGTTCTGTCAGGTCTGAAGACAGGCTTTTGTATCGTTGCTTCAGCCGCTCGATCTCGCGTTCTTCGTCAAAGGCCTTGGCCACATCCGCAGGAAGTATTCCGGCCGCCCGTTTTACAGCGGCTACCCAGGGCGTTTCAGTAAGTCCCACCGGTGTCCTGCTGATCGGCGTAATGTATTCGCCACGCTCCAGGATCTCCATGGCATCCACGACCCTTTGCATTTGCGCCGGCATGGTTTGGCGTTTCAATTTGCGTTCTGTTCGAATCGTGCCGGCGCCGGTACCTTTTTCATAGCCCAGGTTGCCTAATTCTATGGCTATTTTTCCATAACGGCCCAAAAGGTCATATAACCGCGTCGGCATTTGGATGGCCACGGATCCGGAAATATCCAGCCCCAATTTGCCGGGGATCCCGCGCAACAGATTCTTGCGTCTTAATTCTTTCTCGATGTCAACATCGAACAGCTGGTCGTATAAATACCGCAGCATTTGAAACAATCCATATACAATCGGATTTCCGGCCACGCCGGCCAAAGCCAGTGTCATGATGGTAAAACGGAGCGCTTTTTTAGGATTCGTCTTAATCCCTTTTGGATTCAGCGTATCCACTGTGTATTTTAGTTGATTCAGTAAAAAGGATTTATAGGGAGAAAACAGCCGGGCCGGTACTTCGCGAATGATCTGGGGTAGGTTTTCCCGGCCCACGCGAAAATTTACCTTATCGTTAAGCTCATATCCGAATTTCCGGGCAAACTCTTCCTGAAGCCGCCGGGTCTTTGCCTTCCAGGAGTCATTTTGCGTCGTCGTTTCATCGGCCAGCCGATCATCGATCTCTCTGCCCAGGGCGAACAGGCTGGACGTATCGGGAACAACCAACCGTGCTGTCTTTGCCGCGGATTTTCCTTTTCCCAGCTGCTTTGCCGCAAAATCTTTACCCGCCCAATAGGTGGAAAAACGATTCATCACTTCAACCGTAGTGAACGGTATCAGGGTTGCTTCCGCGAACCCTTTGGGACCGGCTTTAAACAGCATTTTGCTTTTAAATTCTTTCATTGCGTCTTTGCTGACAAGGATCTCACCGGTGATGGCGCTCACACCCTGGGTAATTCCCATTTTTTCAACTTCAGCCAACAGTTTTTTATTGAAAAAGGTTTTTGCACCGTTTCGATATCCTTTTACCGCGCTCACTTCACCGACAATGGGATACGCGTTCATAAAGAATTGCGATGCATTGGCAATGGCCGAGGATCCGGAAAGGCCCAGATCCCACACATATTGAACCAGGTTGACATTGTGCATGATCTTTCGGAAATCCTGCCCGGTAAACCCCGGCACAATTTTTAATTTGTGAAATATATCTGCAATCGCTTCTTCCATATTGGTCGGATGTGCTAAAGTGCCCGGCAAATATACCGTTTCAATGAATTGCTTTAATCGCTGATCTCCGGCCGGCATGGCATCCATGTTCCGCTGAACCTTGCGCCAGAAAATATCCTGCCCGACTTTCCTCGATGCACCGTAAAAATACAGCCGCATGATTTCATCCAAATTTTTTATATAATTCGGATTGTCCACCACACGGCGCATCATGTTACCGAAAAAACGCTTTCGAGGTTTCGGCCTGGCCACCTGGCCTTCGGACAGCATCTGGTGTATTTCATCGGTACCCAGGTCCTCAAAGATCTCGATGGATTCACCGGCCTGTTTTTGAATGGCTTTGATCAGGCGCCAGTATCCGCGTTTTGAAAGCATCGTAGCATCGTCAGGAGGAATAAAGGCATCTTGCATGACCGTTACCCTTGCTTTTCCTTCTTCGATCCATTCCTGGGCGATCTGCAGGGCCTGGGCGATGGTTTCAACCTTATGCGAAAACTCATCTTTGGTGCTGACCCAAAACCGGCCTTGAAAGACATGCGGCAAATATCCTTCCAGGTAGCTCACCTGGTGGCCGTTCTTTACAAGATACTCCCTCACATCCTTTAGCAGTGTCCGGACCTTTGCCGCTGCAACTTCCGCCGGATGATCACCGGTGATTTCTTCCGTGCTGTCCAATATTTTCAGGACCGTCTTTTTCTCCGGGTCGGAAAGCCCTTCCACCGCTTCATTATATACAGCCTCCCATACGCGAAAACGGCGGATGGTTTTTTCCTTAAATTCCCGGCCGGATTCGTATATCTTTCGTCCTTCATCGGTCTGAGACAAGATGCTTTCCATGTTCCGGATCCAGTGGCCCAACTGCGGCATGTGCTTTTTTTGCAATACGATGCTTATTTGGGCATCCTGGCGCCCGCGGAGATAATTATACCAATGCTCTAAACGGGAATTCTGCGCCCCGAGAGCAGCCCTTTTTAATTTCTCGGCCATTTTCTTGGGAACCAGCATGTCGATATTGATAAATCCGGCCTCATTGCCGGCCGAATCGAACAGATTGTTCGAAGGAGAATTATCGCCAAACCATTCGTTAAAAGATTCCGGCTGAGACGGCGGTGCAAACAAGGCCTTCTGGTTTTTGATATCCTTGGCGGCATCGGAGGCATATCCGTTGAATCGTTTCAATAAAGACGTTGGCTTTTCTTCAACAAGAAGATGCGCCAGTATAACCGCTTCTGAGGACATCGGTTTTTTATCGCCGAACAGACTCCCCTGGGCCATTAATTGATCGACGCTTCCGATATGGTTGTCGGACTTCACCTTTACCGCGATTTCAAATGCATCTTTCAGATGCTGAGTTATGTCCCACTGATCTCCCCGGCTGCGGATCCTGGCCACCGGGGACAAGATATAAGCGATTTTATTGGTCATTGATTTTGGTGCAACGCTGAGTAGGTCCTGATCGTCGATAACAGCGCCGAGGATGGTTTTTTCTATCATCTCTTTGCCGGCGCTATTAAGCTGATCATATTTGTCGTTGTAATATGTGTTGAATTCGTTTTCCGTCAGAACACCATCCCGGATTAGCCTTCGCAATATTTCAACGCCGTCCTTCTTATCGAGCAGCTGCCTTAAGGTCAGATCCCGGTCTGTAAGCCGGACGCCGATGTTCTCCAGGGTTTCCGGCGATACATTCTTCCCCATGGATACAGTTTTGGCCTCGGCGCTCATTCCCTGGGTCAATGGCGCATTAAACAGGCTGGCCAGTTTGTGCAGTGTTTTTTGATCCGTGGCTTCCGCTTTATAGATTCGGACCAGAACGGGTTCATCGAACTGCTGGACCTTTTCCGGATCCAGGCCGAACTGATCGGCAAATTGAATCAGCTTCTTTTTGAACTTGCTTCCCTTGCCGTATTGCGAATCGAATATATAAGCCCGCTGCAAGGTCATGGCTCTGGAGTTTCCGCCGAGCACGATACCATTTTCAAGCACAATGGGCGGTCCGTTAATGGCGTCCGGGTTGTTCGTTAGAATCAGATCGGTTTTTAAGTTTTTGGCATGATTAATTACTTTTAATTGCTCGTTTTTATCACTGTGATACATCCGTTCTTGCACACCTTCGGGATATTGGGGGTGCTTTGCAAAGGTTTCCGGGCGATGAGACGGAATTAAATCTTTTTGCTCCATCACCGCAAACGTAATGGTTTCTCGATCGCTCCCGGGAACCATTAGCTTCCGATCGGAGCCGGTTGCAACTTTCTTGACTTTACCGGGTTTTTGTGTTATTTTTATTTTATCTTTGGAAGGAGGTGGTTTTATGTCCGAACGTTTTGTTGATTGGGAGGGTGTTCCTTGTGTGGTCGACGATAAATCTCTCAAGGTTTGGAGGATGGAAGGATCCAAACGGGTAGAAATATCCGATCCCGATAGCTGCATGGCCATTTCTCTTAATTCAGACGAAATTCCCGAAGTCAAAGCCAGAGATATGGCCGGGCCTGACTGATAAATATGATCATAGTATTTTTTTTGTATTTCCGTTAACTCATCATAAAATTTTATTATCTCCTTGTCTTTTGTTTCCTTCGCAACCCCGCGCAATTCTCTTTGCACTTCATAAAGTTTATGTCCTGCTCCGTATTCTTTGGCTTCAAAAAGCCGGTCTTTTGTAAACTGGATTTCTGCAAGTGTGCCGTCTTTAAGCCTGACCACCATTAAAATATCCCGGTAGCCGCTTGGAAGTGGTTTTTTAAACCGGTCCTTTAACTCCAGCACCCCGTGTTCGCGATCGAATTCCTCAACCGCCCGGTACATTTCCTTTTCGGTTTTAAAGCTCACGGTCGAAGCGATCACATCTTTTACCCGTGACGCATCGCCGCCATAATCTTTGGTTTTTTGCCCTGAGCGTTCTTTTGATTTTAATTCCTGCTCATCCGGCCTGAACCAGGCCTTGGCATTGTATTTTTTGGCAGTTTTTTCGGTGAGGTCTTTTAATTCCTTATAGTTCTTTTCCGCTCTCTCATATAATTCATTTAAATTATTTACTTTCGGTTGTTTTATGTTCTTTTTGATTTCTCCAACAACAAACTTTTCCCCTCTCTCTTTTAATGCTAAGTAGGTGTGATTGCCGTCTAAAATTATAATTTTGCCGTCGTGTCGTTTGAACAGCTGCAGAGGTTCGCGTTTTTCTTTCAGGTTTCGTTTGGCATCGGACATATAACGCCAGGCTTTTTTTAATTTGCCTTTATCGGGTTTTTCGGTGGGTTGTATATCATCGAGGTTAAAGAGTTGGGCGTTTTTATTGATTTTAAAATATTGGGTCTGGCTATATTGATCGAGATAACTTTTCCCTATGGCGCTATACGCCTTTTCCAATAGATATTCAGTTGTATCATACTCCCGATCGGCGGCGGCACGTTCTAAGTCACCCATGTATTTGTCGGCGATTTCAATTCGTTTGTTCTTTAATTTTTTTCCTGTTTTTTCTCTTTCTTCTATTTCTTCCAGGGTTTCATATGTGCCGAATATTTTCTGAAGCTTTTCCTGGATCTCTTTTCTTGTTCTGCTTTCAACCAGGTCAACAGCTGTGATTTTTTCTTTAAGGATTTTAGGATATTTTTCCGCTTTAATCAGATCGGGTTCTGCCACTGCTTTTTGGGCGGGTTCTTCAGCCTTGACTTTTTCAGGTTCTGCCAGACGATTTTGAATCTTACGCATTGTCGTCAATGCATGAACCGGTTCATCGATGATCAGATCCTGGGCCTTTTCTTTTTCCTCCGGAGACAGCTGCTCGATATAGTCTTTGTATTCCTTTAATGCCTGTTCGCGCTTTGTCGGCGGTTTTACCGCTTCGGCTTCCGGGACCGGTGTTTCGATAACGGGTTCTGTTTTAACCTCTTCCTCAACAGGTTCTTCAAAAGCCTTGTCAATCTCCGCCTGTCTGGCTTCAGCCGCGGTTTTGATTTTATCTTCCGGCGCTTCAAACGCTTTATCGATTTCGGCCTGTCTGGCTTCAGCTGCAGCCTTGACCTTATCTTCCGGCTTTTCTTTATATTTTTCCTCCAGGCCTTCCAGGTCCGGGCGTTCTTCTTCAACCGTTTTCTCTACCGGACCTTTTGAACCCGGTGTAACCACACTGACACCGCCGCCCACGATCGCGCCGACGCCGGCGGATCTCAATACCGCCTCCGGATCCACATCTTTGTTTTGGGATACCGCGGCGATGATCTCCTGGGCGCCTTCCTGACTGCCTTCCATCAACGCCGACATAATGGCTTTTCGGACCTTGCCGCCCTTTTCTCCGAAGATCCCGAGCTTATTGGTTACCGGTAACAGAACCATATTCATCCAGAAGGTTTTTGACGCCGCGTCCTCTGCTTTTTTAACGTCTTTGGTATCCTGAAGGGTTTCTCTGTATCCAAGACCGGCTTCGGTCATGGCTTCCAATGCAGACGCAACCCCCACACCGGCCCAGACAGCCAATTTAGGCGCCAGGAGTGTGACTGCTGCTGCGCCCCTGGCAACACCTATACCGGGTATAAAGAACGTGGCCATGGATCCGACGCCCATGGCGATTTCATCGACAAACGTTGGATCTTCCGGCGCCATTTCTTCACGCCAGGCTTTTGCCACATTGGCCAGTTCTTTCGCGGTTTCACTTCCGGTAATCCATTCAACACCGCCGATCAGGCCTTCAGCGGTCCCCAGGGCGCCGGAAATAACATTGTCCCCCATCTGTTCAAGGCGTTTTAACCGGGATCCTTCGGGATAAACCTCTTTTTTATATTGTTCCGGAGTCAGGCCCCGCTGCATGGCTTCCAGACCGATCTGGGCTTCGGCGGTCTGTTCGGGAAGGGATTGCCGCGGCATCATGCTTTCGAACATGCCGGGTTTTTCCGGAACATCTTGACGCAAAGAAGGCGCTCCGTAAAATTCGGCCTGAATGGAATTTCGCATGACATGTTCAGGGGTCCCATCCGGGAACTCAACGGTTATGCCCTTGTCTGGAAGTTCTATCTCGATCATTTATAGGTAAACCTTCCGGTGTTTGGATCGAAGGTGGCTTTATTCTTGCCGCCGCTGGACGTTGCTTTATCGCCGGCGGCATTGGAACCCATTTTATTCAAAGACGGCCCGGTGTTCTGGGATCCCCGGATCATGCCGTCCATCAACCCGTAATACTCGTTGATTTTCTCAAGATCCTTTTTAGCGTCGGGATCCCCGGCATCCGCTTTTTTCTTGATAATGTTATAGGCGGTTTCCTTGCCGGCCATGAATGTCGTCATGTCCACGGTATACTTGCCGTCGGGAGTGACGTTGATCCCCAATCCGGCATCGACCTTGTATTTCTTAAACAAAGCGTTTAATGCGGTATTGATATCGGTCATTTTTAATCCGGATCCGGATTTGCCCGTTCCTTTTCCGTCTGCATCAGGTTCAAATGTTACCTTACCCGTATCCTTGCTATAAATACCCTGCCCTGGGGTAAAGGTTCCGAATCCTTTGGAAGCGTCTTTTTTCGGCACGGTGATTTTGGCAAGCCCCAACTCGGCCAGTTTGGATAATACCTGGGGTGTGACGTCGGGATTCTGAGAAATAACCCCAATGGCCTGCACAATTGCATCTTTAGACCCGGCGATGTTTAATCCTTCATAATTGATTTCCATGTCTGTTTCGCCAAAAGTGACTTTCGGGACCTCGCTTTCCGGGTCCAGGCTTTTAAACACCGTTGCAAAGGTGGCGCCCGGATCCGGCGCACCCTGGGCGATATCATAGGCGGCTTTAAATGCCTGGGCATGGTTCTGGATTTTAACCCGGTGGGTTTCGTTGTCGATCCGCTGTTGCTGCATCCCAAGCGATTTTTCCCGATATTGCTCTGTGGAAGTGCGTTCTTTTTCACGTTCACCCCTGGCCATGTTGACCATGGTGCCTTTTACGGCGCCGCCGGTAGCACCTTCCATCATTTTTCCAAGTCCATACCCTATTCCGTACATAATATTCTCCTTAATGCCAGGTGTTCCAACGGGTGTCCGCGCTGGGAGTTACGCCATAGGTACCGGCCCCGGCATATCCGCCGGTGCTTGGACCGCCTTTTGACATCAGATACATCTGCATAAGATTGCCGGCGCTATTTCCCACGGATCCCCAGGCGTTTTGTGCGGCATTGCCCTGCATGTTGGCCATATAGTTTTGCTGTGCTCCGACGTTTCCCGCGGTGTTCATTACGGTGGTCGGTATGCCCCGGCCCAGACCGGCGGCTTTAAGCATCCGGTCAAAGCGGGCTTCTCTGGCAGCACCGACAGCGCCGGTTTTGGTTCGGGTGCGCTCCAGTTCGATATCCTGCATATTCAGGGTTTCCAGACCGGATCCGGATGGATACCGTCCGCCCATGGTGCGCCGGACAT
>Ga0307380_10004066_pt1 | contig 19939 bp, 20 predicted proteins | sample UN3MG_FD_202239 | JGI IMG/M metagenome (GOLD analysis project Ga0307380, IMG submission 202239) | Soil microbial communities from Risofladan, Vaasa, Finland - UN-3 | ecosystem: Environmental > Terrestrial > Soil > Coastal area > Acid sulfate soil | place: Finland: Risofladan, Vaasa | collected... | reverse complement strand
AGACTTTCTCTTACTAGCTCTTGCAAGATCTAAAGTTTTTAAAAGTGTTTCCGTTCTTCTTTTTATCTCATCTTTAGGCATTAAGTGAAGATTCCCAAAAAGTTCTATATTTTCTTTACCAGAAAGTTGCTTAAAAACAGCAGCTTCTTGAGGACAAACTCCAATTAACTCTTTTATATTAGGTAAATCTTCATGAATATCATAACCATTTATTATAGCAGTCCCATCAGTAGGTTTAAGTAATCCAATCAACATTTGAATAGTAGTAGTTTTCCCTGCACCATTTGGCCCTAAAAAACCAAATAATTCTCCGGATTTAACTTGAAATGAAACTCCATCAACGGCTTTCACATCATCATAGCCTTTTTTTCCTTTAAAATATTTTTTAAGATCTCTAGCTTCAATTGAGATTTCACTATTTGGATACCGTATATTTTCGGGTTTTTCATATGGTTTTGTTCTGATTTTTATTTCTTCCATTTTTTTTCACTTTTTTTTTGTTATTTATCTTAACTTTTAGAATATTATAAAACATTCTTAGTCCGATATTTGATATTGAATTATGAAAAATCGTATAAAATATTAATGCAAACATAGCCTATCAAAAAAGGGAAAAAAGTATAAGAAAATTGGGATTTTTTTAACCCACTTGGATGATAAATCGTACTTTGTAAAATCAGGTTATTTATAAATAATTTTTAAAATTGGTTCTTTCTTAATAATATTCAGAATTTCAGAAATTTGTTTATAAATCAATTCTTCAATTTTACTTCCCATCACTACATTAGTAATTGGGAAAAAGGGAAATATGATATATTTAATTATTTTGATTTAGATTTAATTTCCTTTACCTTATCCTCTAAAAATGTATCAATCCAAGTTGAAAACATTTTTCCTTCAATTAATATTGTTAGATCAACCTTCTCATAGTTCTCAGATAAGAGTGAATTCTGTATTTCTTGAAGTTCTTTCATGGATTGAGCCCATATTAAAATAACCTTAAGGTTAGGGAGGTTACTGAAAGACCAGGTAATTAGTAATTTTGACCCAAATAATTTTTTTAATTTTTCCTTAAATTCCTTATCATCAATAATTTTGCTGGAATCTAATTTTAAGTTTATCATTAAGGGTATTATTCCTGTTTTATCAGGATACCAGTCTATTTGAAATTGAACAAGAAAATTTTCAGTTAAGCGATCTACTCTTCTCCTTATTGTTTTGGTTGAAGCACCAACTTCAAGAGCAATATCAGAGATAGACTTCCTAGAATTGTCTTTCAATGAATTAATAATAAGATAATCTAAATCTGTAAGTGGTTTAACAGTTAATTCTTCTAAGGCAATAGGCGGCATTTCTTTATCTATTCCAACGATGAAATCAGTAAGATTTCCTGTTTTACGAACAAATGACACTAAGGCGTCTAATTCACTAATATTCCTAAGGTATGCCTGTATATAAAAGGTATTACCACTCCCTTGTGTAACATTGTATATATATTCATTTTCTCCTAATTTATTTATCAATTGCTTTTTTTGTCTTAAATCTGAAATACCAAATATTATGATATTAGTTATTCTTGGAAAATTAGGGAATCCTAATTTTGCTTTAAATCCTTGTATTACTTCGAGATCTACTAATGACTTTACTCTTTTATGAATAGAATTCACACTCATATTAAACTTTTCAGCTAATTCTTTGTATGGTATTCTTGAATTAACCATTAACATTAATGAGAGTGAAATATCTATTTCATCCATGTTCTCATCTAAGCTTTTTCGATTTTTAGTAGTGGGATTATATTATTATCAATTCTTATTATAATATATTTAATTAAAAAACTGTTTCTTATATATATTAAATAAATTGCTAATGTTATGACTATTATCTTCTTTATAAAATCTAAAACCGTAAACATTGATAGGTATAATATAAAGGACATTCCCGGATCCTCAGGAAGATTAGACGTAATTTCACGATGTATTCTGTCAGCAATACTAAGTAATAATGATTTTGAAAGAAATGTTCAGATATGGGTTTTTTTGGATCGTTATGGGACCTTCATTTTCGACCCTGCGTTTTTCAATTATGAAATTTTTCCTAAAAATGAATTGCTCTTTACGGATTATTTTGTTAAATTCCTTCAAAAAAACAAGATTGAAAAAGATCAATCATTAAATATGTTGAGTTCGATTAAGGACTCAGAAATGAACATAATAGAAGCTATAATTCATTTTAAGCATTTAAATTATAATCTTTATATTTTAAATGAACAAGGTCAAGATTTTTTTAAATTATTTAGTAAGATCCGAGAGGAAGAAAACACTATTTTCATAATAGGAAGCCAAGAAGACGAATATTTATACTCAAAGGAATTATCCGCATTAAAGCTTCCAATGCTAAGCATTGGAAATCAATCGTATTTAGCTTCCTCAGTTATTCGATTATTGAAATTACACTTATTAGCATTATAATAAATTTTTTATTGTAATAAAATTTTAGAAATTATAATCTAAATTATTGGATATTAGGATTTATTAATCAATTGAATGAAATAAAAGAAAATAAAAAAAGAGCTCGACAGAAGGAAGTTTCAAGGAGATATATAGATCGCCCTGTAGAATTCTTAATTAAACATAATTTTACGCCTAATAAGATTTCTTATATAGGATTTATATTTACATTAGTCGGCTCATTATTGATTGCAAGGTGTGGATTGTATTTTTCTATATGGCTTTCCTGGATAATTCCATGTATTTTAGGAATAGCAGGTGCTTTTGATTTATTTGATGGAGAAGTAGCGAGAAGAACAGGTAATGAAACTCAATCTGGTGCATTTCTAGATTCAAATTTAGATAGACTCTCTGATGCAATACTTATTTTAGGTTTAATCTATGGAGGTTTGGTAGATTATATTTTAGGATATATTATATTGTTTTTAGTTATTATGATCTCTTATATACGTTCAAGAGCTGAAAGCGAAGGTGTTAATATGAAAGGTATAGGATTTATGGAACGAGCCGAACGGATTTTATTTTTACTTTTTGCTATAATTGCAGAACTAATATTCTATTTTATTACAATACTTATATATAATGATCCTATAACAGTTTTTATACCATATATTACCAGAGTACCAGTCACTCCAATTTTTCTTATTAGTATTATAATTTTTACTTTTGCTTTGATTTATACTGTTTTACAAAGATTAAGTTTTTCTTTTAAAATATTAAAGAACTTAAACACGAATATAGATGATAATTAGTTAGATTCGTTCAATAATTTGTTTTTTATTCATTTTTATAGTTTTTTATGGTTAACGATAAATTTTTTAAGTTTTGAACAATTTAAATTGTGTATAAAAGTGAAGATTAACAAGAAAAAATAAAAAATAGCTGATTTTTATTCCAAAAAAGAGAAAAAGTGGCGGTAGAAGCGGGTCTAGTAAAGGACAATATGCCAGAGTTCAATGTAGTAAATGTGGGAGGTTTGTTGCAAGAAGTAAGGCTAAAGCGGTAACAAGAAGGGTCTCACTGGTTGATAGCAGAATGTATACTGAATTAAAAAAATCAGGAACGATAATTCAAACTCCAAGTAAGACAAAGTATTATTGTATTTCATGTGCCATCCACGGCCATCAAATTTCACAACGAGATAAAGGTTTGAGGAAAGGATAGCCATTCTTTTATAATACTGTACTACAGATTCAACTGTTTAAAGAAAGACGGAAGAGAATAGTTAATTTGAACTTGATCTTTTGTTGTTATTTCTATAACTGCCCGGATCAAAAACGTATTTTTTAAATCTTCATCAGGTTCATATATTTTAACTTTCGCATTTGGTTTTATCTTAAGATTATAATTTTCAGCAATTCCTGTTACATTTTCACTTGTCTTCAATTTAATTCCTAAGAGACCTAGTTCATAATGAGAAACAATAAAAAGAATTTGGTCTTGAGGATCTTTTTGTCTTTCGAAATATACCACTTCCAAGTAATCATCTTTAAGTTCTTTCGGTAATTCTGAGTAGGGGATAATTTTCTTTTTTCCTGTAATATACGGGAAGGGAGTATAAAATAAGAGATTAAAGCTTGATATTTTTTTAATTTGTTCATTATATTTTTCTACATCTTTGATAGAGTACGCCTTATCTAATAAAATATCCAGTCTATCAACAGTATCTTCTGCGGAATAACCAGCTAATACGGTTGCGATGTAAGATCTTTTTAATTTCTCCATTAAAATTTCACTTTTAAAATTTAATTTATAGTCTATCGAGATTTCCAAGGCTTGATTGTAAAGATTTGTAGCTATTTGAGAATGTCCTAGAGCTAAGAAATAGTCTCCTAGTTCACTAAATACTATTATTGCATCAAGGAAGTTTTTATCTAAGTCCATAGCCGAGATTTCCTCCATGATGTTCAGTGCTGTATTCCTATCCTCCCCTTGGATATAAAGTGCTATAGCCTTACCTATTAGACATTTTAATCTTAGTTTATCATCACCATAAATATCAGCTAATTCTTCAGTAAAATCGTATTGACTAATTGCTTCTCTATATAAGCCATGGAATAAATAAATTAAAGCCTTTACATAATTTAAAGTCAAACAAGTTTTGTAATTCTGAATTATAATCGAAAATAATGCGGCTCTTTCAAGAGAATCTACTGCGGAATTAATACGACCAAGAGAAACTAATAAAAATGCTCGCAAAAATTCCATTTTACTAATTTCAGAACAGATCAACTGCTCAACAATCTCATAGTCCTTCAGATTTGTTAATTGTCCTGAAGCTACTTGAAGTAGAGAGACTAAAAACCCATTACCTGTTTTTAAAAACTTAACTGCATCTTTTGGAATACTTTTTATTATCGCCTCTCTAGCGCGGATCATATATTCTCTTGATATTTTTAAATTTTCTAGAAATTTTGTAATCCCAAATATTTTTTTCTCTTCAGTTTGGGAAATTTTTTGATTTTCAATATATTTTTCAGAAATATTTATTTCATCTGCATATTTAGAAGCTCCAATTTCAAATTTTACACCTGCATCTGGGTTTTCTAACTCAAGATCCTGTGATAAGATCGAGGTTTCTGTAACAGCTATTGCCTTTTCAATCAACCAAGTAATTTTTTGTTCAGCAGGATAGATTTTAGAGCGTTCAATCATATAGGATAAAGTATAATTCAAACTTCTCTTCCACAGTTCTTTAAAATATTTTCTCATCTGAACATCTACTATTGTTCTCTGTATTTTTAGAAGAAAGCTTGAAAGAGAAAATATATTGATTTTACTTTTATAGAGTAAATTTGTATTCTTTGCTAACTTAAAATCATCAGTCACAAGATGGACAGGTATAGCTTTATTTTCATTCAATAAGCTATTTCCGATGCAAACAAGTGTGAGATCTGGATCTTGAGCAGGAAATCTTACATTAAATTGTCTTAGTTTATCTTTAATGGCATCAACTTGATTTGGTAATACATTTACTACATTTACGAAACTTTTTAATTTATCTTTATAGGTATGAGGTGCTTTTATTTCGTCAAATACTACTTGAGATATATAATATTCATATCCTAAATCCTCGGCAGCTTTGTTTAAATTTCCTAAAATATTACGTGCTTTAATTTGCAACATACAGATGAAGAAATTAGCGTCGAATATGATCCTTTCTTTTTTAGGAGGCATTAATTTTCAAAGATATTTTGAATTCTAGAGAAAAATCTTATTTAAATAAATATTAATTAGTAAAATAATATATTTTTTTTTCATTAAAATAAATGAAAATAGAAAAAGAATCGAAAATAAATTACAATATGAATTATAGAATTATTTCTGTCATTGGATATTCTGGCTCCGGGAAAACAAATTTTATTACAACTGCTACAGAATTATTAAAAAAAAAAATGAATTATACTGTTGCGGTGATAAAGAATATAAAGCACCATCCGATTGATAAAAAAGGAAAAGATTCTTATAAATTCACAGAAATTGGAGCTACTTACTCTGTGATTCAAAATGATAACAATGAATCAGCAATTTTTTTAAAAAAGGAAGAGATTAAACTGGAGCTGCTTTTAAAGTGGTTATATAATGGCCCTTATAAATTTGAACTCGTATTTACGGAAGGATTTAGGAATTTAAATAACCCTACTGTATTATGCATATCTAATCTAAATGAAGTTGAAGAACAATTAACTAAAGACGTTAAAATGATTTCTGGAGTAATAAGTTTCAAAGATTTAAAGAATAAAAATATCTCAGATTTGCCAATAGTAGATATAAAGAGTCAATTTCCGAGATTTTTAGAAATATTTAATATCGTATAACAATTGGTATTAAAATTACTCAACATTTTTCCAAAACGGGGCAAATTGTTGACATAAGAATTTAAAATCCTTTATAATTTGCTCATCTTTTATATTTAATAGGAAATATTCACTTAATTTTTCATATACTTCAATTTCTTTTGCGGGATATTCTACTGTATTTCGAATATTTTGAATTAAATCATTAAGTGGAATGATAATCTCATGTATTAACCATTCTTCGAAATAAGGTTGATCAGAAAATGATTGAATATTATAGGTTATCATTATTTGGATTAATTCCTCAACTGAGTAGAAATATTTGTCAGGAATTTCTATATTAAATTTAATCAACTCATTCTTAATTAGTTCTCTGTTTAAACTGATAATATAATCCGGCCATACGTCGTCAGAATAATTTATATCTTGAAAAACAAAAAGTTCTAAAACTCTTAAAGCAATATTTTTACCAATGTAACGACTACGTGGATCTATGAAATTATTCGAAGCGATATCTGGCGAATCTCTCATAAATATTTTATCAATCAATACATAAAGAATTCTACAGATATGGTCAACAATAATATTAAACGTAAAGGGTGTATTTTCTGGATCTTCAGATAGAATTTCATTTTCTTTTGTTAAATTCTGAGAAAAATTTGAATTTAGACTTTTTAAAAATGTTTTAAAAAAGCCATAATTTAATTGAGAAATATTTTTTTTAAAGATCTTTTGAAAGAAGAGATCAATATTTTTAATATTTGATAAAGCTGACAAGAAATTTATGAATTCTTTAATATTGTTGATAGTATTTGCTCCAATCACATCCTCTACTTTTTTATTATATTGATTTAAAGTTGTTTTAAAAACTTCGGGTAAAAATAATAAACCCCCTACTTCTAAAGCTTCGAGTCCACTACCAAAGAAATATTTCATATATAGTAAAAAAAGATTTAATTGCGATTTTGGAGATGGCAGATTATTTGCTTGAAAGGTTGAATAAAGGGTTGATGTCTTATCAAGATAATCAAAGAATTTGACAATAGCATTTTTCTTCTCTGTAGAATAATCTAGGTTAATTAGGAATTCTTTCTTAATAATATCCACCTTAGAAAAAACCGAATCCTCTACTCTAGCTCCTACAAAATTAAAAAAGTCTAATAAAGGTGAGAAACTCTGTAATAAATTACATTTTTTATAAAAATAATACAATAAATCAACCAATTTTTCTTTTGATTGATAATACTCGTTTAAAGCTATCTGGTATAATTTTTCTCTTCCTTCTAATAATTTCTCATAAAATTCTTCAGGAATCCCTTTAAAATGTCTTAAAAAATAATATAAAACCATATTATAATAAGAATTGAAAATTTCATCTTTACTATCTTTAATTATTATCATAAAATTCAAATTCTTATTTGACTCTTCATCCCTTACTATGACTGCATCAAGTAAAATAAAGATTTTTTCCTGAATTGTATTTCTAATAACAATTCCTAACAGGCGAACAACAAAATAAAGATAACCCGTATTAAGAGAAAAACCATACAATAAATCTACTTGAAATTCAGGCGAATTTTTAAAAATTATATCCTCTTCATTTGGATTTAGAATATAGTTATAATCAAAAAATATTATTTTTTCAGATATTTTTTCTTTACTAAATAACTTTAAGGAATCTTTTTCAAAACCAAAAAACACATTTAAAAAGTAACTAAATAGCTCATGAAAATTTTCATAGAAAAATGAAGTAAATGTTTTTTTAATTACTCGATTTCTATTTTTTTTTTCAAATTCTTCCCATTTTAATCGAATATCATTTTTAAATTCTTCAAATTTAGCATTATTCTTCTCTAAAATTTCAAATAACAGGCGGTTCACAGACTTTATGCTAAAATCTTGCTTATTGACTCTCTCTTGAAGATTTTTAAAAATGTATTTTAATTCTTTATAAGCCACCTTTGATCAAATATTTAATTAGTCTATTGTTTTCTGGGTTTTAACTAACCCTAAGAAATTGATCTTATTTATATTATAAAATAAAATTTTGAAAATAAAAATCTTAGTTAAATAGAGAATAATATGTTTAGCTTGAAGAAAATCCATAATGGCTATTTTTGAGGAGTATTAGAAAATTTTAGTTATTTCGTCTGTTTCTGAGTATTTAAGTTGTTCTTTTTTCCCATCTTCTTTTATAACCAATAATCCTCTATCTTTAGGGGTAAATTTACCTATTTTTTCAGCGTATATTTTATTTCTTCTTAAAAGATCTATTAAATCAGAGGAAGCTTCTTGATTCACAGCAATTAATAAGGATCCAGATGATATCGTATTGTATGGATCAAGATCAAATATAATACTTAAAGTTTTCGATTCTGGTAAAATTTTAATTTTTCTCTCTTCAATCTTCACACCGGAATTTGAAGCAATAGTCATTTCAGCGATAGCTGTATAAACTCCTCCTTCGGTTGGGTCGTGCATGGATGTTATTTTAAAATGGTTATTTACCAAGAGAGCTTCTTTAAAAACACAAATCCCTGGATTGAAAAGATAATCCTTACATCTTTTTATAAATTCATGATCTAACTCATGTTCTAATAATTCCTTTTCTTTCTCTCGCCCAATAATCGCCGTACCTTCTATAAATATTCCTTTTGTTAATATTAGTGCGTCTCCTGGTTTTGCTCCAGAAGTCAATACGAGTTTATCCTTGGGAACTTCTCCTATCAAGGACCCAATGACAATTGGCCTCTCAAGCCTGGGAGTAATTTCTGTATGCCCTCCAACAACAGTTATATCCATCGTTTTGCATGTTTCATGAATATCTTTGAATATTTTGTCAATCATTCTATTCGTAGTAAGTTTTTCGGGTAATAATATTGAGGATTGAAACCATTTAGGCTTAGCTCCAGTACATACAAGATCATTAACATTCACAATTACTGAATAGTAGCCAATCTCATCAGTTGCAAAGGTAATTGGGTCTGTTTTAGCTACTAAATAATTAGGTCCTGGTATATCTATAACTGCTGCATCCTCACCAATTTTAGATCCCATAATTACCCTATTATCATTTATTTCAATATTTGAGAGCAACTGAGCTAAAAAATTGTGTTTAAGCTTTCCAAGATTAAATTTTTCATTAACTCTATTCATTGTTATAGTCTTTTTAGGATTTCATGATTTATTAAAATTTTCAGCAAATCTTCTCTTAAATCCATCTTTACAATATTTTAATTGATTGAAGGTAAAATTATCATTTAATTTAGCAGAATATAAGGATGATACTAAATTCTACCTATTATTATCTAAGAGGAAAGTAAAAAGATTTAAAATCCAATGGAAATTTATCCTAAAATTTAAAATTAATCTCTTCCTTGAAGATAATAAGTTATAATAGTTCATATATAAAAAAGAGTCTGAAAGAAATGGCATTTGGAAAAGCATTTTTATTGAGTTTAGTAGCATTTGTAGGGTTAAATTTTATCTTTTCAATTATTTCTTTAGCATTAGGGCTCGGAATTGGTGTTTTACTTGATATATTCAATCCTGGCTCGCCAAATTATGCTCCTTTAATGCTTTTATTTTATCTATTCGGTTCAATTGTTAGTACACCGACTTTAATTTTTAATTATATAATATTTCAACCATTTTTAGGAACTTTTGTTTTGGAAATCTTCCTATTTTGGTTAGGATATTTAATTGCTCCAATTATAGCAGCGATTCTTGCTGGAAGGTTTGGTGAAAGTAAAAGTCAATGTTTTGGGGCATGGGCTTTAACAGCAGCTATAAGTACAGTGACAGTTATTATCGCAGCTTTGTTAAGTAATATTACACAAACTGCATTATTGAATTTGTACTTTTTGGCATCCTTTGAGCAGCTTCTTATATTTGCTATTATAAGTTGTGTAATAAATATCCTATTTTACGGGTTCTTTGCTTTACTTCTTTCAAAAATAGAATATTACTAAATATAGGTTGAAGTTTTAAGATTTCATTTTTTTTCATATTAAATAAAAAAAACAAAGTGTACATAATTCCTAAATTTCTATCTTTAATTTATTAAAATTATGTTCCATTTTTATAGTTTAAATCAAACTGTTAATTAGGAAGGGAAACAAAATTTTCAATCTTACATTGGATTTCGCCTTTAATAATCTCTTTTTATATTAAATTTGAATTTTGTTATCCTTATCCTCTCTCTTTTATGATAAATGCGGGTACTTTTGATTTTAATAATTATGTTACTGTATTAATGGGTTAATAGTACCCCTACTCTGAAATTAATATAAGTAAAATAATAGTATTAGTAAAATTTACGGTAAACGGAATGAGTTCAGGAAAATTAGAAGGAAATTATCTTAAAAATGTTGAAAATAATCTTAGATTTGATGAATCTGCTATTTTAACTAATTGTTATTTACAAAAAAGTAATTATTCTAAACACAGATTATACAAAAATAACTTAGTAAAAGATAATGAAAGTATCCTTAAGCAGATAAATGAGACTATTATAGATAATCATTTTGAAATGATAAAAGAAATACATTATATTTTAAAGAATTCTAAAGATCTTACTCAAAAACAAAAATTTGCTTATTGTAATAGTCAAAGATTTTTTATGAAATTATATTTAGAAAGAATTTCTAAAGAAATATAGGTATAAAACCGGTTTATTTACTATTTTATTGTTAATTCGAGATTTTATGAGATTTTAGAAATTCTATATAATCACATAGAAATGAGATACTTTTTGCTGCATCTCTCAAAGATAAGAAATAGAGGACTTGTTTCTTGTGTAATAACTTTTTAGCTGTATTAAACCTTTTTGCAAGAGTAATATCATCGGCAATATTTGGTAAACAAAATGCAAAAGGTTTTGAGGTTGATTCAAAACATTTGATCATTCTATTAAAAACATACCGATAAATATGGTCAGGCCAAAGTGGTATTATAATTACATCAATGTTTGGATCATTAACCACAATATCTATACAATCTGTAAAGGTGTCCAAGATAAACCCTGATGCCCCTAAATCAACAGGATTTTTAATATTTACATTAACATATGGCAATACTTCAGCAATTTTAGACTGTGATTTAGCAGTTAAATCTGGTATCTTAAGGTTTTGAGATGCGAATAAATCTGTCATATTAACAGAAGAACCTCCTCCCGGAGTTATTATTCCCACATTTCTTCCTTTAGGTAGATATTGTGGATATAATAGTTCAAAGGTTTTTATTGTATTCCAAAATTCTTCATTATCTTTAACAAGAATGGTACCCGTTTGTTTAGCCATTGATTTCCATAATATATTATTTGAAGCAATTGCGCCAGTATGGGAAAAAGCAGCACGGGACCCATCTTTAGTATATCCTCCCTTCCATAAAATTACTGGTTTAATTTTGGTTGTTTTTCTAAGTTCTAAAAATAATTCATGCCCTAAAGCTGAACCAGAAGATTCTAAATAAGCAGCAATAAGATTTGTTTTTGAATTTTGACGATAATATCTTATAAAATCCACGCAATTTAAATCAATTTGATTACCGAAACTAATACCATAACGGAATCTAATATCTCGTTTGTATCCAACGTTAATTAACTGGGTTAGATGTCCTCCGGATTGGGACATAAAAGATACGCCCCCATATTTTCCTTGAGATGCAAATGAGAATGCCATTCCATTTTCTGCGTTTAATGGACCCAAACAATTTGGTCCGATTATCCTTGTAGTAGAACCTTTAATAATTTTTAAGAGCTTTAGTTCTAATTGTTTTCCTTCAGAATCTCCAGTTTCAGAAAACCCTGAAGCAAAAATAATCACCCATTTTATTCCTTTCTCAACGCATTCTTTTAGAGCTCCTGAGATAAATTTAGTCTTCAAGGAGATATAAGCTGTATCGACAGGATATGGAACATCTAAAACTGAAGGATAACATTTCCAACCCAATATTTCATTATATTTTGGATTTATTGGATAAAAAGTTTCGGACCATATAGAATCCTTGAAAGCGGGTAGATACATCATTGATCCTAATCTGGAGCTTTCTGATGCTCCAATAAATGCAATATGTTTAGGATAAAACAATGAATTAAGATCTTCAAAACATTTTTGATCTTTTACCATTAACTTAGTAAATTTAAAGATTTTTTAATAATTTTCTAATATCTTATTTTAGAAATTAAATCAAGATAAAAGGAGTTAGAGCTATAATTGTTTTAAAAAAACCAAATTTTTAATTCAATTTACAATTAGAGTACTCATAATTAGTGAATATTTACTATAGATTAAAAAAGAATTTGGAGAAAATGAAATGGCTAGACCAAGTCCGTTAGAGGTTTATGCCCTTTTGGATAAATCGAATTGTAAAGATTGCGGATATGACACATGTATGGCTTTTGCGACAGATACGTTGGAAAGAAAGGTAAAAGCTCAAGATTGTACTCATTTGATGCAACATCCAAAACAAGCAAAAAATAGAGAGAAGCTTATTAAACTTTTAACTCCTCCTCAAAAAACTATTACTATTGGTATTGGAGATAGAGCGGCTACAATTGGGGGAGAAGAGGTTTTGATGAGACATCAATTAACATTTTATAATCAAACAGCTCTCTTTATTGAAATAGCGGATGATGAGATAAATTTAGAAGATATTATCAAATACCTTTCAGAACTTAAAATAGAAAGGATTGGAGATGTTCTTACTCTTGATGGTATTGCTTTAAGAAATGTATCTGGAAATAAGGATCAGTTTAAATTAGCAGCTAAAAAAGTAACAGAAGTCTCAAATCTTCCAGTAATGTTGTGTAGTTTCAATGCTGAAATATTATTAACTGCCGCTGAAGAAATCAAAAATAAAAAACCTTTACTCTATGCTGTTACAAAAGATACATGGGAAGAAATTGGTAAATTTGCTATACAAAATAACTTACCCGTTGCTATTACCTCTAGTAATTTAGATGAGCTAATGTCTTTAAGTGCTACCCTACAGAAATTTGGAGTAAAAGAGATTATATTAGATCCAGGAACTTATTTTGGGCCAGGGAATCTTTCTGTGACTTATGATAGGATTATGCAATTAAGAACAGGGGCTATAGATAAACAAGATGAAAATGCTTGTTGGCCAGTTATGGGCGTACCCGCGGCTTATTGGAGTCAAGTAAAGATAGGAGATGATAAAGAACTATGGGAACACCAATATCAAGAAGTGATAATGGGTGCGATCATGGAGTCTATAGATACAAATATGATAGTGTTGCACACCGGTCAGAAGAAAGAAGAGATCTGGGCACTTTTAGCCTTGATGACTTTACGACAAAGTGTTTTCTCTGATCCAAGAATTTACCCCGCCGTAGACCCAGGAATTTATAAGATCGGAGAGCCAGGAGAGATGGCTCCCATATTCGTAACTAGTAATTATAGAATGACTAAAATCCCCGTTGAACAAGATCTACAAGGAGCTAACTTAAGTTGTTGGCTTTTAGTAGTCGATAGTGAGGGGATAGGGATTGAAAGCGCTGTTGCAGGGGGTCAATTTAATGCTGGTTCAATAGCTGAAGCTGTGAAAGAATTTGGAGCTTTTGATAAAGTTAAACACAGAATTTTAGTTATTCCGGGCATGGCTGCTCGTTTGAGTGGAGCATTAGAAGACGAAGCAGATGCATTTGTAGTTGTAGGACCTAGAGACAGTTCTGGCATCCCAAAGTTTATGGATACTCAATGGAAGCCAGAAGAATTTATGAAAGAATATGAATCTTGGTCAAAAGAATAAAGAGTTGTTAAAAATTAATTACTTTTTTTCTCTTTTTTAACAAACTATCCAAAAACAGAATGCTGTTTTAAATTAAAGACAATATTAAATCAATAGTCAAATCACTAACTGAATTTATTATTTGTACTTTTCCTTTTTTTATCACTTTTAATTGTTCTGCTGAATGGTGTCCTGTTAATACTCCAATGAATGGACAGTTTAAGTTGTTAGAAAGCATAACATCTTTAGGATGATCCCCAATGATTACAATATAATATTCAGGGTAATTCTTTTCTAACATTGATTTTAGTTTTGGGTCGAGTTTTCCCAATTCTTTTGTTTCTTCTGTTTCTCCTATGACATAATCAAAATATTTCATAATCTTTAAAATTTCAAGGATTCTCTTTGCCATTTCTTGCTTTTTTGATGTTATTACACCTAAGGTGAAGGACAATTCATATAATTCTTTTAATTTAGATTTAATACCGGGTAAAAAACTTGCTTGATAAATGCCTTTTGTCCCATAATATTCTCTAAACGCAATAACTAATTTTGAAGAGTTATAATTGGTGATACTCTCAAACATTTCATTTAAAGGCGTTCCAATCATATGTTCTATTTCTGTTTTCTCCAATATAGGTAAGTTATATTTATTTAATGCATAATTAAATGACGCTACAATACCATCTCTATTATTGATTAAAGTATTATCAAGGTCGAAACCTAAAATGATATTTTTGCTTATCTTATCATTCATTTTTTTTAAAACTTCATAATTAATAAAATGTAAAAAATAAAGAGAAGAAGGTTTATTAAAATTTCTTGTTTAAACTTGCTTTTTATTATACTTATTAAGTCATGTGTATTGTTAATAAGGGATCTCCAAAAAATTCCATGCCATATACTTCTTCCCAATAATTAAATGTGATAATTTCAGGGTTATAAAACCAATCTTTAAAAGCCTCTCCGAAAATCTTTCCGTCTTTTAATGAATCATAGAATAGTTGATATAGACACATCCCACCTGATCTTGAATTTTAAGATGATTTTAAGATAAATTTTTAATATTAACATAGGGGAATTAGATTAAATAGTTACGCTTTGTAAATCATCCAATAATACTATACAAAATTGTAGATTTACGTTATTTTAAATCCTTTAAATAATTTCAATAAGAATGTTATTTCTTCAGAGCTTTCTATTAACCTTCTTAAATCATAGGGAAAAACATCTAATGCTACTTCTTTCCCTTCGGAAACTTGTTTAATCATTATTCTTATAATTTCTCTGTATTTTCTAACTGTGTTCCCTTCAGTTTCAATTTCAGAGATAACTTCCGCTGCTTTTTCTAATTTTCCATTTAATATACAGGAGATAGAAGCGAGGACATAGCTTTGAACTATATGAGAATGGCCAATTTTTTTAAGATTAGCAGCTCTATAATAGTAGCGATAAAGATTATTAACCATTTCTCTCAAAAGAAAATCCTTAGCTGTATCCAATTGTTCATAAAATTTTATGCTTTCTAAAATAAGAGTTGCAGCAGTAAAAAATTGCTTATTTTTTAATCCTTCTTTAGCAATTTTATTTAATCCTCTAATTATTTGATTAAAAATCCCAAATCTGTCGAATTCTAATTCACCTTCGATAGCGATATCATAGGCATTTAAATAACTCTCTGTGGACTCGTTTATACTCCCAATTTTCCAAAAATTATCTCCTGCTTTAATATAATGTTTATAAGCCATTTCAAAGTTTTTCAATTCTTTAAATACGTTAGCAGCATCAACAAGGTTTATCGCAGCTTGGTTAAAATCCTCAATTTTTTCTGAAAAATTTCCAGCTAATACAAAACAAGAAGCACATTCAATTAAATTATTTTGAATTTCTTGATAACATAGTCCGGCACCTCGGTAATATCGTGCAATTTTATGATAGTTTTCTTTATTTTTTTCTATAGTTTCTGCTAAATCTATATATGCTCCAGCTTCTTTCTTGGAGAAAATAGTATATTGTTCCGCTTTGTCCAAAATGCTATAGAGATTCTTTAATATCTGATATATTTGAGCTAAAGTTAAACCATCGCTTTTTTCTTCATATTTAGTCGCTAAATTTGAGAAATGTTCTACGCCATCCAAAATAACATCTTGAGATTTGTTATAATCATCGATTTCCTCATAACATGATCCTATTTGTTGATAAGAGAAGGAAAGCATATCAAAATAATTATGACGTTTTGAAATTTTGATAACTTTCTCATAATATTTTATAGCATTCATATAATCTGAAAATTTTAAAAATAATTCTGCTATATTTTGATAATTCTGGGCAAGTTTTCTAGTTTCATTAAATTCTTTTAAAAGTTTACTTTCTTGTTTTAGAAATTTTATACTATTCAAAATATTCTTTTTTTCAGATTTTAAATCTACAATTTTCTCATGATAAATATCTGCTATTCGTAAGTATAACTCAGCAATTTCATGTAATTTCGCTTGAAGCTTGTAATCAATAATTAATTTTTTATAGAGTTCAATAATTTGGTCGTATAATTTGAGAGCTTCGGTAAAATTTAGGTTTTCCATGATTTCAGCTACAGAAAAAAGAAACTCTCCTGCTTCAAAATATTCTCCAGATTCAATAATTTCTTTAGAGAACTTGATCGCTCCTGAAATCATTTCTCGTATTGTTTTTTCTTTCTCTATTGGATCAGTTAATTGCTGAATTTTAGATTCAAATTGTCTTATTTTATCTAAATACTCTGTATAATCGATGAATTCTTCTTCTTCAATAATTTTATAATCTCCTCAAATTAAATAAAGCCTATTTATAGAAATTAATGTAAAAATAAAAAAAATTGGTTTTTGGTTAAAACCCTTAAATTTTGTATTCAGTTTTCCTATAAATGAAAATCTATATAGAAAAACTAAAATTAATGCCATAACTGCTTCAAAAACAAGAATTCACAGCATTCTGAAACGAATAAATCTAAAGAAATAATATTAAATACGATAACGTGTATATTATTAATAATAAAAAATTGTAGGTGATTGTTATAAAACAAGTTTCTGAATTATTAGATACTGGCCTGTATGAAACGTTCAAACCAGAAAAAACAATGACCGTGGCTGACCTATTACAAGAACTCAACTTGGAGAACAAGTACTTCGGGATATTAGTCGACGGAAAGAAAGCATCCCCAGATACCGTTATCAATGAACAATCAGAAGTGGTTATCCTTCCCCATATCGCTGGTGGAACCTAGATCATTAACTAAAATGGTTTTTTTTGTAATCCTCTTTTTAATTTGAATCCTATAAGACTAAATTAATATATTTCAATTTTAACTATATCAACCCTTTTCCACATAGATTTCTTCTTGTTTTGCTCCCAATCGAAATATAAAATCATCATATAGAGTTAATATTTTCACTTTTCCCTTAAAACTCCGATAAACGGTCTATTCTTTCATTTTCTTTCCGATTTATAATGTAATTATTTTAAATGATTTAGAAAAAACTAAAAAGGAGTTATTATTATCCTATTAAATTATAAAGATATGTTTTAAATTTAACTGAATTTTAAATTTTCAATTCGCATCTTGCGAGTTTTATGCGAAGCATATTCCGATTTTAAAATAAATAAAAAGTATAATTCTTTAAATTTACAGTAAATCGGATTTATAATGTTGTTTAACTAGAAGAACTAAAGAGTAGAATTTATATGCCTAAGATGAAAAAAAAACTACAAAAAAAAGGACGGAGGAGTTTCACTCCCACTCCAACCCCAACAGTATCAAGAGTAAAAATGCCTTATAGAAAGAACGGAGAAATGTTTGCGCGGGTTGTTGAGATATTTGGTCAAGAACGGATGGGTGTTTATTGTGAAGATGGAAAACGCCGTATTGGAAGAATCCGAGGGAAAATTAAAAAAAGAGTGTGGATAAGAAAAGGGGACTTAATTGTAATTAATCCTTGGGAATTTGAAACGCAAGTTGAGGGTAAATTAGAGAAATGCGAAATATCTTGGAGATATTTACGTCATGAAGTTTCTTATTTAGAGCGTAATAAAAGAATTCCTAAAAGTTTGGACATTAATAACATCCCCCTCTTCTAAAAATATTTTTTCTTCAAGAAATAAAAAAAAGATAAGATTCGATAACAATCGCAGAACAAGATCTTACTAATTACTACCTACTACTTATTACATATTATTATATTTTATTGATTTGTAACAAAAAGAAGCTTAATATCGAAAATCTCGAATTTGAGGAGGAGCAGCTTCAGTTACCACTACTTTACTCGCAGAAGGACCTTTATCACCTTGAGTGATCTCAAATTCTACTTTATCGTTTTCATGTAGTGAGGCAAATTCATCACCCTTCTTTACAATGGCACTGTGATGAACGAATATGTCTCCTTCTTCTTCAGTTGCTATAAATCCATAACCTTTACGGTTATTAAACCATTTAACTGTACCTTCGGTCAATTTTAAAACCAATTTTTACATAAATTAAATTTTTTTTTCAGTTCGTATTGAACTATTTAAGAAAATGAATGATGGGTTAATTATGTTACGTATTTCCAATGATTTATTGAAAAATTTACCAAGTTTATTTGATTTAAATAAGTAAATAAAAAAAGATGTCATTAAAAATCATCATAAAACTAATAACTTTTAATAATTGTACAGTAAAACCAAATTATTTTAATTCAATTTTTAATAAATCTTCAGCTAATATAGTATTTGGAAAAATATCTTTAGCTTCTTGTAGTAATTTTACAGCATCTTCTTGATATCGCGAAGAAATATGAGTAAGAATCAATTGTTTTGCATTCATTTTTACTGCATCATTTGCTGCGTCAATTGAGGTTGAGTGTTTTTTGTCTTTAGCTGTTTCTGCTAAAGCTTTTGCGAATGTTGCCTCATGAATTAATATATCAGAATCTTTCCCCAATTTTATCAAAGAGGCGCTCGGTTCCATATCTCCAGAGTATGTTATTTTTCTTCCCGGTCTTTTTGGACTAATAATTCCTTCTTTAAAAGGATCAATTAACTTTCCATTGATTTCAATTACTTGCCCTTCTTGGAGAGTTTTCCAAAGATGACCCTCGGGGATATTAAGTTCTTTTGCCCTATTTGGGTCAAACTTTCCGTAACGAGGCTTTTCAACAAAAGCATATGCATATGTAATTACTGAGTGTTCCACTAAAGCATACTTTATAGAAAAATATCCAGAATCAAATATGATATTATCATTAATCTTTATGGTTCTTTTTGGTTCTTCTGAATCTAATCCCTCAAACTCAATTAGTTCATTATTTTGATGGTCAATCTCAAAAATCGTAATAGGATAATTTGCCTTTAATCCGAGAATTTTTTTATGGAGAAATAAATAGAGAAAAAGATTTCGAGGCCCAAAAATCATCATTGGTGCAGTTCTATCATTTAAACTCAATCGAAATAAAAATCCAGGGAGTCCAATAATATGGTCTCCATGAAAATGAGTAATAAAGATTTTTAATGGTTTATTAAATTTTAGAGAAGCTTCAGCAAATTTGCGTTGGAAGTCTTCCCCACAGTCAAATATTAAAGTCTGATTTTTAAATTTAATAGCTATAGAAGATAAATTGCGATTTTTAATAGGAATTGCAGCAGCGCTTCCTAAAATAATTAATTCCATAATAGATTTAGATTTTTTTTCTTAACTGAGAAATCTCTAATCTTTGTTCATTATTAAGTTTTCTAAGATTATCAACTTTATTCTTAAGCTCTCTTACTCTCAACGCTGTATCGGGATCCTCCTTTTTAGGGTGATTTTGAGTTTGAATATTCATACTATCTAACTGGCGTTGTAATTCACTAAGTTTTTGATCTTTTATT
>Ga0307380_10004063_pt1 | contig 19947 bp, 20 predicted proteins | sample UN3MG_FD_202239 | JGI IMG/M metagenome (GOLD analysis project Ga0307380, IMG submission 202239) | Soil microbial communities from Risofladan, Vaasa, Finland - UN-3 | ecosystem: Environmental > Terrestrial > Soil > Coastal area > Acid sulfate soil | place: Finland: Risofladan, Vaasa | collected... | reverse complement strand
CAATCGCAGCCCGCCGTCACACCACCCGGAATGCGGCGTCGAGGCGCGGGCGTGGCGAGCCGACCACGCCGACCACACCGTCGTCGACGAGCTTGACCAGGTGAGCGAGCACACTGCGACGGGCGGGCTTGAACAGCTCCCGGCGTACGTCGGCGTAGAGCATCTCGACGATCGCCGGGATCGTGTCGAGTCCGGCCCGGACCGCATCGAGCACTTGGCGTTCGCGCTGGAGCCGGTGATCGATCAGCTCCGACACGAACCTCGATGGGTCGGGGATCGGCGGCCCGTGAGTGGGGATCGCCACGTCGTCGCGCCGTCCGGCCACGAAGCGCAGCGAATCGAGGTAGGCCCCCATGTCTCCGTCGGGCGGCGACACCACCGTGGTGCTCCACCCCATCACGTGGTCGCCCGTGAAGATCGTTCGCGTCGTGCCGTCGTCGAGCGTGAAGCAGGTGTGGTTCGAGGTGTGGCCGGGGGTGTGCAGCGCGGTCATCGTCCACCCGTCGCCAGACGTAACGACGTCGCCGGTGCCGACCGCCACGTCGGGTCGGAACGCACGATCGGTCGACTCCTCCATGACCGGTTCATTGCTGACCGCATCGGCACCGGTCGGGTCGGCCCCGGCGCGACGTTCGGCGGCCTCGTGCTCCTCTGCGGCCAGCACCTCCGGCGGGTCGTCGCCGATGTCCCACGTGTCTTCGCCATGCGGGCCGAACGCGAACGTCGAGGCTCCAGTCTCCGCGGCGAGCCATGCTGCCAGCGGTGAGTGATCGGCATGGCAGTGCGTGATCAGGATCGCGCGGACGGTGCAGCCGACGAGCGCCACCGCGAGCGCATCGCGGTGTGCGTCGAGACGCGGACCGGGGTCGATCACCACCACGTCGCCCTGTCCGGTTGCATTTCCACCGACGATGTACGTGCCGGTGCCGTGGTAGGTGAACTTCGACGGGTTCTCGGCGATCACTCGCCGCACGAGCGGGGCCACGGGCGCCGACACCCCGTACGCGAATGCATTGCGGTCGAGCGTCAGGAACTGCACGGCGCCCACTTCAGCGCGTCGAGGCGACCCACAGGTCGTCCGTGGCCGAGCACCGGAACGGCGACGTCATCGACGGTGCGCTCCGCGATGGCGTCGACGTCGACGCCCATCGAGCGCAGCGACTCGGCGACAACGGCCTGCCGGGCGGCCTCGCTGCCGTCGGCGACCTTGAACGCAAGCGCTCGCCCATCGGGCAGCCCTGCGGCCATCACGCCGGCCGCACCCTCCTTGGCAATCAGCGTTGGCACCGACTGCATCCACAGCGTGACATCGCGCGTCGGTCCGCCGACCAACACCGGGTGCGTCGTCATCGCCCGAGCGATCGCGGAGCCGGGCGCAGCCAACGATGCGAACGCGGCTGCGAGATCGCGCAGCGACAACGCGTGCGTCGGCGCACCGCAGCCGTCGACGCCGGTGTGGTGCACGACGGCGCCGAGCGATGCGATGCCCGCGGTGATCGCCAACTGCACGGCGTGATCCTGATCGAGGTAGTCGGCGGTCGACCAACCGTTCACCCGGCAGGTTGCGAGCATTGCGGCGTGCTTCCCCGAACAGTTCTGCTGGAGGGGCGACGGTTCGACGCCGGCGGCCCGCGCGGCGGAGCGTGCCACGGCCCCGCTCGGGCGGGCCGGGGTGTTGGCGAGGTCGGACTCGTCGAGCCCGTACCGCGCGAGGATCGATCGGACAGCGTCGAGGTGCAGGGGGGATCCGTCGTGGCTCGCACAGGCAACGGCCAGCTGCGCGTCGTCGAGTTCGAGACCGGCGGCAATCAACCCGTGCGCCTGCATCGGCTTGAGACACGACCGCGGATAGATGACCAGGTCGGGATCGCCAATCGTTGCGCTGGGTGCTCCGGTCGCATCGATCGCCACGCCGGCGCCGTGGTGAATCGACTCCTCGAGGCCGGTGCGAGTCGCGACCGCGATCGGGGCCAGCCTCCCGTCGAAACGGGTCATGCGGGATCCGGAGTCGGCGTCCCGGGGTCAGGCGGAGCGTTCGGATCGCCAGATGATCGTGCCGATCGTGGCTCCGGTACTGCGGTGAGATGGCTGTCCACCACGTCGTAGCGATTTCCCCATTCGCTGGCGAGCGCCTGGACCATCGCCGCAGCCGGCAGCGCGAGCAATGCACCCACGAAGCCGAGGAGCGCCGCGCCACCGAGCGCTGCCCCGAACGCGACGGCTGGGTGGAGCTCCATGGTTCGAGCGGTGATGCGCGGCGCGAAGAAGTAGTTCTCGATCTGCTGGTAGACGACGATGAACCCGATCACGATCGCCGCGTTGAGCGGCGAGTCGAGCAGCGTCAACAGCACGGGCAGGATCCCGGCGAGGTACGTCCCGACGACCGGTAGGAACTGGCTGACCAGACCGACCCACAACGCGAGGGCGATCGGCGCCGGCGTGCCGATCGACTGGAACACGATCCAGTGGAAGAACGCCGAGAGGAGCGCGAGAAGTGCCCGCGAGTACAGATAGCCACCGGTCTTGGTGATGGCGAGCTCCCAGGCCCTGAGTACTTGGGCCTGCCGGGCAGGGTTCAGTCGCGAACAGATCCCGCGTCGCATGCGCGGACCGTCGGCCACCAGGTAGTAGGTGAACAGCAGCACCGACAACGCCTGGAAGATCACCCCGACGACGGCCAGCGACAATCGCACCGCCTCGTCGCTCTGCGACTGGATGAACTCCTGGACGCGGCCGTCCGGGTCGTTGAACTCGTCGATCACGTCCTGCGGATCGATGTTGGAACCGAAGTTGTCGTTGAGGAAGTTGACGGTGTCGGTGATGTACGCATCGGACTCCGACAGCAGGTCGGCGACCTGGGTGCCGACGAGCGTGCCCACCGCTCCGGCGAAGATCAGGAACGCCGCGAGCACGCCCAGCAGGATCATGATCGTCGCTCGCCCGCGTCGCCAGCCACGTGCAGCCAGACGGTTGACCCCGGGCTCGATCGCCAACGAGAGGAACACCGAGACGAGCAAGAGCACGAACAGCGACGACAGGCGGTGGAACACGTGGCGGGTGGTGAACGTCAACAGGTAGCCGACCCAGAACACGACAATCGCCGGAATCACCCACCGTGGAAGCATGCGATCGGTCACTCGGCGTTCCAGCGGACGACCCGAACTGTCGAGCGGCCGACCCGTCCCGCGATCCGACGCGACCCGGTCCGCGGGCACGGCGTCGGGGTCGGGTGGCATTTCTTCGGGCACGTCCGGATGGTACTCACGGTGCCGTGACACGATGGGCCAATGGTGCTCGACGTGCGTGCGTGGCTCGGCGAACAGGTCAGGACCCGAGTGGTCGGACCGGATGCTCCGACCCGCCATGCCGAGCTGTTCGACACCGATGAGCCGGGATGGTTCACCGACGATGCTCCGATTCGCCGGGTCCACGCCGACGCCTCGATGTTCGTCGGTGGGCTGCGCGCGCTGCTGTTCCAATCGCTGCACCCGTTGGCGATGGCCGGTGTCGCACAACATTCCGATTACCGCCACGACCCGTGGGGACGGCTGCAGCGCACCGCCGACTTCCTCGCCGCCACGACGTTCGGACCGGCCACGCAGGCTCAACGGGCCGTCGATCGTGTCCATCGCGTCCACCGCCACGTCGTGGGGGTCGCTTCCGACGGCGAGCCGTATGCGGCGAACGACCCGCACCTGCTCGAATGGGTACACATCGCCGAACTCGACAGCTTCCTGGCCGCTCACGATCGGTACGGCGAGCACCCGTTGACGGGCGCCGACCGCGATCAGTACGTCGCCGACGCTGCGGTGGTGGCGCGTGCGCTCGGGGTCGTCGACCCGCCCCAAACCGAGGCCCGCTTACGAAACCGGCTGGCAGCGTTCCGGCAGGAACTGCGCGGCACGAGCGAAGCTCGCGCCGCTGCGCGGTACTTGCTCCTCCAGCCGCCGCTTCCGGTCGTAGCGCGGGCGCCGTATGCCCTGATCTCGGGCGCGGCAGTCGCGCTGATGCCAGCATGGACGCGCCTTCCCCTCCGCCTTCCGTGGCTGCCGGTGTCCGAGGCAGTCGCGTTGCGTCCCGCCGGCGAGATCGTCACGCGCACCCTGCGCTGGGCCACCGTCCCGCCGACCTGACAACCTGACAACTGCGCACCAGCACCAGCACCAGCACCAGCACCAGCACCAGAACCAGAACCAGAACCAGAACCAGAACCATGTTTGCGTCGAGATCTCGGTGGGACGGGCCACCGAAATCTCGACGCAAACGTGGTGTGAACCTGGTGGGGTCATGGTGTGAACCTGGTGGGGTCATGGTGTGAACCTGGTGGGGTCGTGACCATGGGCCCTAATGAGGTGACCACCGCAGCGGTACCGTCCGGGGCATGGGTACACCCACCACGCCTGCTCGTCGTCGCCTCGTCACGATCGGCGCCGTCATCGCCCTTGCTGCGGTCGGAGCCGCCTGCGGCAGCGATGACCCGGCGCCCGAAGTGCCCGAGGGGGGCACCGGTAGCGCCTTCAATGACGCGATCATCACGTCCGAATCCCACGATGAAGTGCTCCTCGACGGGGGCCAGAGCGAGATGCTCGTCGCGGTCGACTGTGATCCACCGACAGGCGGCAACCTGGTCACCGTCGTCGCGGAGGGGCTCACTCCTGCGGTGTACCTCGGCGAGTTCGCACCGACCACCGGAGTCGATCTGAGCCTCGACGCCACGAGCGGTGGCCAGTCCGTCAGCCAGGTGGAGATGACCCTCGATGCCGAGGAGTACACCGTCACGTTCCCGGACATCGCCGATGCCGTCTTCAACGTGAGGGGTTGTTCCAACTGACAGCATCGACGGCCTGGCGCAGCGCCGGCGCGAGGTCGCCGCGCGACGCAACCACGATCCCGTCGACGAGTCCGAGCCACGACGCCATGGACGTGAGTTCCGCCGCCAACTCGTCGGCGACGTAGCGCGCGTCGATGCCGGGCTCGCCGAACGCGCTCTGGACGAGCAGCCGACCCGCCTTGCGATCGGCCTTCAGGTCGACCCTGGCGACGAGTTCGTCGCCGAGCAGGAAGGGCAATACGTAGTAGCCATACTGCCGTTTCGGTTCGGGGACGTAGATCTCGATCCGGTAGCGGAATCCGAACAGCCGCTCGATGCGGTCACGGTTCCACACCACCGGGTCGAACGGACTCAGCAGCGCACGAGTGTTGACCCGGCGTGGCAACACGGCCTCGGGATGCAGGAAGGCCGGCTTCGCCCACCCCTCCACCGACGCCGGCTGCAGACGACCCTCGTCGACCAGTTCTGCCAACAGAATTCGGGTGTGCGAGAGCCGGTGATAGTCGGTGAGATCGGATGCCGTACCGACGCCATGATGCTTCGCCGCCCGCACGAGCAACTCCTTCTTGGCTTCATGTTCCGGCGAACCCGGCTGTGCCCGCACCTCGGCGGGGATGCTTCGCTCCGCAAGGTCGTACAACCGGGCAAAGTCGTTCGGCCGCCGACTCGCAACCACGTCCCCGGTGCGGAACAGATACTCGAGTGCAAGCTTGCCGTCGTCCCAGTCCCACCAGGTGCCCTTGGGCCGGACGCGCATCTCGAGATCGCTCGCCACGATCGGACCGTCGACGCGCACACGATCCAAGACGTCGTCCACCAGTGGACGGTTGGCCGCCGCCCAGCTCCGAAGCCGCTTCCACCGGGGGTGTCCGTCCATGGCCCACCGCTGCAGGGGATAGAGCTCGATCGGGACATGACACGCCTCGTGCACCCAGAACTCGAAGAGATCGCCGTGGCGCGTTGCGTCGTCGATCAGCGTCCGCGGATGGGGGCCAAGCCGGGCGAACAGTGGCAGCTCCTGGCTGCGCACGAGCACGTTGACCGAGTCGATCTGGATGAGACCCATCCGATCGAGAATGCGTCGAAGGTGGCGACGATCGACCCGCCCACTCGGTCGGGGCTCGTTGAATCCCTGGGCACCGAGCGCGATCCGGCGCGCCTGCGCGATCGAGAGCTGCACCGGCGTCGCCACCGCCCGGACCGTAACCGGTCATTCCGATGCCTGGCACCGGCCGTGGCGGATCAGTCGTCGGCGACGGTGATCTCGACGGCGTTGATCACGACGTCGGTCTTCGGCTTGTCGCCGCCACCGGTGGGCACCGACTGCATCTGATCGACGATGTCGAGGCCCTTCACGACCTGACCGAACAGGCTGTAGGCCGGCGGCAGCCCGACGCCGGACGGGCCCGACACGATGAAGAACTGGCTGCCGTTGGTGTTGGGTCCGGCGTTCGCCATGGCGACCGAGCCGATCTGATATTCACGCGGCTTGGGCAGTTCGTCCTCGAAGCGGTAGCCAGGGCCGCCGCGGCCGGTGCCGGTCGGGTCGCCGCCCTGGCACATGAAGCCGCTGATGATCCGGTGGAAGATCACACCGTCGTAGTAGTGGTTGAGCGCGAGGAACACGAAGTTGTTGACCGTCTTCGGTGCCTTCACGGCGTCGAGGGCGATCACGATCTCACCGAGGCTCGTGTCGAGCTTCGCCGTGTACCGCTTCGAAGGGTCGATGCCCATCTCGGGAGCTTCCTTGAAGTCCTGCTGCTTGGGAGCCGAACCATCGAACGGGGGGAACGCTGTAGCCATGGAGCCGACCCTACCGGCCGTCCGGCCGACCCCCTGAGTCGACCAGGCCATGTTGCGGCGAACCTCCGGGGGCCGAGCTGCTCATCACCCTGATGGCCGCGATACCCGCGGTCATCGTCGTGGCGGTCATGCGCTTCGGTAGCTCGACGTCGACCACGGCGCCGACTCGACGATCCGACGGCCGCGAGTTCTCGAACGCAACAGTCGAGGCCATCCACGCGCATCCCCGACCGAAGCCTGGTGCCCCTCGGAGTCGGGCCCCGGCTTGCAGGACCCGGCGGCCCCGGGCTCAGTTGCGTTGGTTGTAGCTCGTGATCAAGGTGTTGGCCTGAGCAGCAGCGTCGGCGAGCGCCGCGGCGACGTCGGCGCCGTTGAGAATCGCTGCAGTGGCGTTCGCCGTGGCGACTCGGACCTCGCGCTGCGGTCCCACAACCGGGGCGAGCGACGTGTCGCTCTCGACATCACCGACCATCTGGTCATAGGCCACGCGGAACCGGGGATCCTCGGCATAGGTCGTCAACAGTGGTTCGAGGTCGAGCGCATCGCTGCGTACCGGCACGTAGCCGGTCTGCGACGCCCACTGCGACTGCACCTCGGCATCGATCAGATAGGTGATGTAGTCCCACGTTGCGGCCGCCCGCTCGTCGCCCTTGCCGTCGACGATCCACAGCGAGGCGCCTCCGAGGTTGACGCCCGGTTCGGGACTCGGGCCCGGCATCGGACCGATCCCGACATCCGCAGCGGTCAATCCGGGTGCGAGTCCACCGCCGATCGCTCCGAGCACGCCGGCGAGCGACGCGCTCGAACCGATGGTCATCGCTCCGTCGGCCGCCGGGTCGATCAGCTTCAAGAAGGTGTCCTGCCCGCCGGTGTTGTCGCCGACCGACACCGCCAAGCCATCGTTGATCATGTCCTGGAGGTACGTCATCAACTCGGTACCCGTTGGGCTGTCGAAGAGCACCTCGGTGGCGGGCGCGCTGCGACCGTTGTCGTTGTCGGCGTAGGGCTCGTCGGCCCGCGCGAACCACTGCTCGAGAAACCAGCCGCCGCCCGAGTTGGTGCCCGAGTCGAGCACCCAGCCGTAGGTGGCAGCGTCCGAATCGACGATCTGCTGCGATGCCGAGCGGAGATCTTCGAGCGTGATCGGCGAAACATTCGGGTCGAGTCCGGCCGCCTCGAACTTCGGACGCAGGTAGTAGAGGACGGGGTTGCTCACGTTGAACGGCATCGCCCACTGAACTCCCTGCCAGGTGTAGGCGTCGATCGCGCGGTCGAGGAACGGCGACGTGTCGAATCCGCTGTCCTCGACGCACGCCCCGACCGGGATGAGCGTGTCGGACTGGGCGAACGCTTGCAGCGCGTACTCCGGAACCTGGATCATGTCGGGCCGGCTGTCCGGGCTCGACTGGATGTACTTGTCGATCGCCGCGTCGTAGCTCGTCTGGTTCTGAAGGGTGACGTTCACCCGGTCCTGGCTGGCGTTGTAGGTGTCGGTCAGCTCGATCAACGAGTCTTCGAGCACATCGTTCATGCCATGCCAGAACGTGATCTCGACCGGGCCGGCCGCACTGTCGAGCGCACCTGTGGGGCACTCGGGGAACTGCGCCAAGGGCGCGACAGTGGTCGTGGAGGCGAGGGCCGTCTCGTCGGGTGTGCTCGCATCGGTCGTGATGTCCGTGGTCCCGTCGGGGGCGACGGTCGTGGTCGCGTCGCCGCCGCTGTCGATCTCGAGCGCGGACTCACCCGACGAGCACGCCGCAGCGACAGAGGCGCCGACGACGGCAAAGGCAGCGAGACGAAGCCCCGTGCGATGAGGCGTCGAGCGTCGGACCGAGCGAGCGCGAACGCGAGATGAAGGCCACATCAGGTCATCCTTTCACGGCGCCCGCGGTGAGGCCGCGGACGAGTTGACGTTGGAACACGAAGAGTGCGACGAAGATCGGCACCGCGGCGATCACCGTGCCGGCCATCACCAGGTTGGGTTGGGACAGGCTCGAACGACTGAGCAACCGCAGGCCGCTCTGCACCGTGTTCATGTCGGCTTCGTTGATCACGAGGTTCGGCCACAGGTATTGGTTCCACGTGCCGAGGAAGCTGAAGAGTGCGAGCGCACCGATCGTCGGCCGCACGAGGGGAACGGCGACGTGACGGAGAAATCCGAGGTGGCCGACTCCATCGATCGCGGCAGCGTCGCGCAGGTCGCGCGGCAGCGTGAGGAACACCTGGCGCAACAGGAAGATGCCGAAGGCAGTGGCCAGGAACGGCACGGCCAGTCCCTGGTACGTGTTGAGCCAGCCGAGTCCGTCGATCGTGTCGAGGTTGACGACGAGCGTGGCTTCGGCCGGGACCAGCAGTGTGGCAACGAAGAGCAGGAACGCGATCCGCTTGCCGGGGAATTCGAGGATCGCAAAGGCGTAGGCAGCGAGCACCGAGGTGACCACTTGGAACACCGTCACGATGAACGCAACGACGAACGAGTTGAACAGGTACCGCCCGAGGCGTCCCTCGTTCCAGGCCTCGATCAGTACGTCGAAGGTCACGGTCGTGGGCACCAATGGGTTCTTCAACACCTCGCTGCCCGGCTTCAGCGCTGCGACCACCGTGGTGTAGATCGGGAACACCACCAGGAACGTCACGACGCACAGCAGTGCATACCGACCGAGTCGACCGGCCCCGGTGGGTTCGTCGAATGACTGCATCGGGCGCCGCCGTCGCGCTGCTTTGGCCAACTCCCCCGGCACGGGCATCGTCAGGTCGTCGGTGAGTTCAGTCGCCATAGTGCACCCGTCGCCCGACGCCCGCGAGCTGCAGCCCGGACAGCACGAGCAGCAGAAGGAACAGCAGGACCGCGGCACCCGCCTGCAGCCCCGTGTCGTTGCGGATCGGTGAGTTCTGTCCGTAGATGAAGTACGGGATGGTGGTCGTGGGATTGGTCGGCTGCGGGCCGCCACCCGTGAGCAGGTCGATCTCGCCATATGCCTGGAACGCGCGTGTCGACGACACGATCACGACGAACAACAACGTGGGCCCCAGCATCGGCACGGTGATCGACCAGAACCGGCGGACCCCTCCGGCACCGTCGACGGCCGCCGCTTCGTGGAGGTCGCGCGGGATCGATTGCAGCCCGGCGGTCACGAGAATGAACGTGAAGCCGAGGTTGGCCCACACGCTCGACGCGCTGACCGCCCAGAGCGCCGTGTCGGGATCCTGGAGCCAGCCCGGGCTCTTGACCGAAGGGAACAACGAGTTGAACCATCCGATGTTGGCGAGCGCCCCGACTGACGGTTGCAGCAAGAACAACCACATCAGGCTTGCGACGGCGACCGACGTGGCGACCGTCGAGGAGAAGATGCCTCGGAAGACCCCGATTCCGCGCAGGTACTTGTCGGCCAACACGGCAAGTCCGACGCCGAGGATCACGCCGGCAGGCACCGTGATCAGTGCGAAGCGGATCGTGACGCCGAGCGCGTTCTGGAACTCGGTGCTGCGGAACAGGTCGAGGTACTGACCGAAGCCCTGTGACACGCAGTTGTTGCCGAAATTGTCGCACCGCTGCTGGCCGAGCCACACGGCCCGCCCGAGTGGATACAGCACGAACACGCCGAGGATGACCGCCGACGGCAACAGCATTGCGACGGCGAGCGGAAGGTCGCCCAACCGAGATCGACGACGGCGGTCTGCGGCCACGCCGCGACCTTATTGCAGCACGCCTGTCCCCGGGGGATCCGTCACCGACGAGCGACTAGCCTCTCGCTCCGTGACCGACTCCCCCGCCGAGCCGAACCTCGAGGTACGCGACGTGCCAGACACTCCTCGTACCCCAGATGCCCAGATCGATCTGGATACGATCGAGCGCGACCTCGCCGGGGTCGAGCGTGCGCTCGAGCGTCTGTCGGATGGCACATACTGGACCGACGAGGTGACCGGCGAGCCGATCCCCGAGCACGTTCTCGCCGACGACCCGACCGCTCGGCGGGCGTGATGCAACGCAAAGCAGTCGCTGGACTCGCATCGGTCGTGGCGCTCGCCGCCGGGCTCGCCGCGGCAGCACAGAAGGCGAAGGAGTCGCCCCTCACCAGCCGGTTCAACCGATCGGCCCGAGTGTGGAAACTCTCGGCGCGGAACTCCGCCCGCTTCGCCGTCTCACGCGTGCGCGGCATCGGTTCGGCCGAGGAACGGCGGGCGCAGCTCGACGAGCAGTTCGCGATCCGCACTGCCGAGGACGTCGCCAAGGAGCTCGGTGAGATGAAGGGTGTGCTGATGAAGGCGGGGCAGCTGATCTCCTTCATCTTCGAAGCGCTCCCCGACGAGGCTCAAGAGGCACTCGCGACGCTGCAAGCCGACGCAGCCCCGATGGCACCGACGCTGGCCGCCAACGTAGTGAAGGGCGACTTCGGCAAGCCGCCGGAGAGACTGTTCCTCGACTGGTCCGACATGCCCGTGGCTGCTGCCTCGATCGGCCAGGTCCATCGCGCGATCACCCACGACGGACGCGACGTAGCCGTCAAGGTGCAGTATCCCGGCGTCCACGAGGCAATCGAGAGCGACCTCGACGCAGCCGAGGTGATGTATGCGATGTTCTCTTCGATGATGCTCAAGGGCCTCGACGCCAAGGGACTCGTCGACGAGTTGCGCGACCGGATGCGAGAGGAACTCGACTACTCGATCGAGGCGGGCAACCTCGCCGAGTTCGAGTCGCGGTTCCAGGGTCACCCGTGGGTGCGGATCCCGAAACTGGTGCCCGAGTTGAGCAGTGCACGGGTGCTGACCACCGAGTGGATCGACGGCATGACGTTCGACCAGTTCCGCACCACCGAGTCGTACGAGACCAAGCAACGCGCCGGCGAGGTCATCTGGCGATTCGCGCAGGGCGCGATCATGCGCCACGGGATCTTCAATGGTGACCCGCATCCCGGCAACTACAAGTTCCACCACGACGGCAGCGTCTCGTTTCTCGACTACGGGCTGGTCAAGCGATGGTCGCCTGGCGAATGGGAGACGCTGCGTCCGACGGTCGATGCGATCATCATCGACCGCGACCCCGAGTTGCTCGTGCGCGAGATGGTGCATTCGAACTTCCTCCCCGAGGGCCACGGCCTCGATCCGGCGCTGGTGTACGACTACGTCTCGAGTCCCTACATCCCGTACCTCACGGACGAGTTCACGTTCACCCGTGACTGGATGCGCGAGACGATCGCCAAGATCTTCGACGTGCAGGGCCCGCACGGCCCGGTGATCGAACAGCTCAACATGCCCCCGAGCTTCGTCATCCTCGACCGGGTCGTCTGGGGCGTCAGCGCGATCCTCGGCAAGCTCGAAGCCACCGGGCCGTGGCGCGGCATGCTGCTCGAGTACATCGCCGACGGAGAACCCGCCACCGACCTGGGCGCCGCAGAGGCCGCCTGGGCGTCCGGCCGCCCGATCCACTGACCGGGAGCTCCGACGCGGTTCACACCCCAACGACGAACCAACCCGCCGTCTGCGGTCGCTTCGCTCATCGCAGCTCCGGTCGGAGGGGGTTCGGACGAGTTCGGTAGCGTCGGCGCGATGACGGACACGAGCCAGATCGAGTCGACAGCACGACCACCATTCGCTCCGTGGGACCGCCGAGACATCCCCGGCTCGTTCAGCGTCGACGACACCGCACGCCGAGTCGGCCACTACAAGTGGACCGAGATGAAGCTGTTCGAGGCGCTCGGTGGCTGGGTCGCCACCGTGCCCGAACTCGACGTGAAGATGCGCCTCGGCACGCATTGTTACCACCACGCCTGGCACGCCGACCTCTGGCACAAGCGTCTCCCGGAACTACGCGAGATGAAGCCCGAACGACTCACCGTTCCCGCCAACGCCGCCATGGAGCGCTTCATCGAGGCGATGACCGAACCCGAGGCACCAGAGCTCACGATCGAGAAACTCGTCGGCGTCTATCGCGTGCTCATCCCCCGATTCATCGCTGCGTACACCTACCACCGCAACAACACGAGCGAGATCACCGATGCACCAACGATCCGTTCGATCAACTTCATCCTGCAAGACGAGTTCGACGACTGGCGCGACGGCGAGATGCTGTTGCAGTCGTTGATCACCACGCCAGACCATGTCCGCCGCGCCGCCGAACACCAGGCGACGCTCGAAGCGATCATGGTCGAGGCCGGTGGGATCACCGGGTTCGATAGCATCGGCACGGGGACACAGCCAGCCACGACTGAAGGGGGCGCCTGATGCGTCAATTCTTTCCGGTAGAAGACCTTGCACGCGACGAGCGGTTCGTGCAGACGAACATGGCCGAACGGATGAAGGACGGCCGTACCGCCATCGACGTCAAGGAGTCCTCGGCGAAGAGCCGTGGCGCCTCCAAGCGTCTCACGCCGGAACGCCACGACGCATCCGACGCAGCGCGTGGCCTGATGCACGGGATCATGGTCGGCGAGATCCAAGCCCTCGAGGGTGCCGGTCGCACCGCCCACGACTTCGCCGCCGGCGACGGCACCAACGACACGGTCCCGTTCGAGTTGAAGCTCGACATGGCCCGCCAGGCATGGGACGAGGCCCGCCACGTCGAGATCAGCGCCAAGCTGTCCGACTGGATGGGCACCGAACTGGGCGAGTTCGCCGAGAACACCGTGCTGTTCGAGGCAGCATGCTCGAACGACCCGATCCTCCGGCTGGCCGGCGTCAACCGTGCGCTCGAAGGCCTGGCGATCGACGTGTTCACCCAGATGAAGGAGTTCGGCGATGTTGCCGGCGATCCCTATCTCGAGTTCTGCGAAGACTGGATGCTCGCCGACGAAGTCACCCACGTGAAGATGGGCTCCGACTGGCTTCGCAAGGTCACCGCCAACGATCCGGAACGTCGCACGAAGGCGCTCGAATTCCAGCAGGTCGTCGACAAGCTGTTCAGCTTCGGCGGCGCCCGCGGCGAGAGCGCCGAGAGTTCGTTCAGCCTGGCGAAGCGTTTCCGCGAGCTCGCCGGATTCACCGACGACGAAGTGCAGACCATCTCGCAGATGGACGCCGAGGCCCTCGAGGAGCGCAAAGAAGCTGTGCGCAAGTACCGCGAGCGCGTCGGCGCCGACGTCTGACGGGCCGCAAGCGATGTCCGACCTGACGACCCGTGCGGCGTCGCCGACCTCGACGGCGAAGGTGACCGTGATCCCCGAGGAGTTCACGTTTGTCAGGTACGACGCCGCCGAGATCGCATCGATCGTCGCCGAGCTCGCGGAGCAACTCGAGATCGCGAACCCGATTCGGGTCGTCGTCGACGAGACCACGCCGCTCGCCAAGGTCTACGAGGAGATCGACGCGGCATCGTCCGATGCGACGATCACGCTGCACGCCGAGAGCGGCGCGCTCGAGGATCGCAAGCATCCGATGTCGTTCAGTGCCACGGGCGCCCGGGAGTCGCTGGGACGGGTCTTGCTTCGCGCTCACGACCGCATGCGCTCCGACTTCGCGGACGCACCGGGCGACCTCGACCTGACCTTGGCCGAGAACGCAGCGTGGGACACGTACTGCTCCGGGCGACTTGCTCGGATGGGCGTCGAGACCAACCAGCAACGGTGGCGGTACAACCACCGAAACCGGTTCGGGTTCGACGACGGCATCGACGTCGCATTCGATGCGTTGTGGAACGCCGACGACCTCGCCTGGTCCGACATCGTCACCACCGCAGGCGGCTGACTGCGTCGCGACGCCCTCCGGCTCCCGAGCAGGTGGTCCCGGTTCCGTACAGTCGGACCATGCCCTCGACGCGCCGACGCATCGCCACCAATGGAATCGAACTCGACGTGATCGACGCGGGCACACCCGGCGATCCGGTCGTCGTTCTCGTGCACGGCTTCCCCGAGAGCTCGCACTCATGGCGCCACCAGGTCGAGCCACTCGTCGCCGCCGGCTACCGAGTGCTGGTGCCCGACCAGCGCGGCTACGCCATGTCGAGCGCCCCGACCGATGTCGACGCGTACCGCTCCGATCACCTGGCCGCCGATCTCGTAGGACTGCTCGACGATGTCGACGCCGACGACGCGCTGTTCGTCGGCCACGACTGGGGTTCGATGGTGGTATGGGATCTGTCGAGGCTGCATCCCGAACGCGTCCGCGGACTCGTCAACGTGAGTGTGCCCTACACGGACTGGCCGGCGCGACCGACCGACCTGTTCCAGGCGCTGTCGGGCGACCGGTTCTTCTACATCCTCTACTTCCAGGAGGTCGGCCCCGCGGAAGCCGAGTTGGAGGCCGACGTGGCCGAGACGATGCGACTCACCTTGTGGGGAGGTTCCGGTGAGATGTTCGGCCCGCCGCCGGATCCACTTCCACCGAGGGAGGGCACCGGCTTCCTCGAGTCGATCACCCGCGGCGAGACGGTCCCGGAGGGAGTACCCGCATGGCTCGACGCCGACGATCTCGACATCTACACCGATCAGTTCAGCACGAGCGGGTTCTTCGGTCCGCTGAGCTGGTACCGGAATCTCGACGCCGACTACGACCTCACCAGGCAACTCCCGCCTCCCTCGGTGCCGTGCGCGTTCATCGGCGGCACCCGCGACGGTGTGATCGCTGGACGGCTCGACACGATCGACGAGATCCACGCCGGGCTGCCGGAGTACCGCGGGTCGATCCTCATCGACGGCGCCGGCCACTGGACCCAGCAGGAACGGCCCGCCGAATTCAACGCGTCCCTCCTCGAACTCCTCGCACAGGTGCGTTGACACCACGAACTCTCACGTTTGCGTCGGGGTTCGGGTGGGCCGTCCCACCGGAAACCCGACGCAAACGAGGGTGCAGGCAGTCAGGCCGGGCGGCGGCGCAGGGGACGCACGATCGGGTTCCGCCAACCGAGGCCCCGGACCTTGCCCGATGGCGGCCAATGGTTGTCGCGGCTGTAGGCCCACCACTCGAACGGATTGAGGTAGTACGCGCACGATTCCACCACCTTGACGAACGGGTCGGATCGACGCGCGACGGCCCACAGCACCGCCCCTGCTGCCCCACCGGCGGCCATCCATCCGCCGTAGAGCAACGGATAGAACGGGCCGAACCAGCGGGCCTGCCACACGTGCACGTCTTCGTGGTCGGTGACGAGTTTGCGACGACGAGGCAACGACGTGTCGCCGGCGCCACTGACGACATTGCCGACGGTGATGACGAACCCCCGCCGGGGCACGAACCCACGCTGGAAGACCATGCGATTCGATCGCCGACTGAGCGTTTCGTCGTAGCCCGGAGCGCCACGCAGCACACCGAGGGCCTGCGAGGCCAGGGCCGCCGCCGTCATCGGCAGCGCCCAGGTGGAGTCGAGGACGAAACCGACCGGGCCCGTCGAGCATCCCCAGTCGTAGACCTGGCGCCAACCGGTGATCGTTCCGTTTGCGGCACCGACGGCGCCGAGGGGCAGACCGATCCCGAGTGGGGCACCGACCGCAGCGCCGAGCGCCGCTCCGAACACACCGACAGCGGCCGCCTCGATGAGGCTGCCGCTGTCGGATGGTTGCGTTCGAGTCATGTCAGTGCCCCGACCGTTCGGTCGGGGCAACTTGGTCAGTTGCGCAGGTACGACAGCAGACGAAGGATCTCGAGGTACAGCCACACGAGTGTGACCACGAGGCCAAGAGCTGCGACCCACTCGTAGGTCTTTGGGAGGCCCGTCGCGACGCCACGCTCGATGAAGTCGAAGTCGAGCGCCAGGTTCGCCGCGGCGAGGCCGCACACGAGCACCGAGAACCCGATGCTGAGCGCCATGTTGTCACCGTTCAGGAACGGCAGCGTGGTGCCGAACAGGCTGATGACGAACGAGAACAGGTACAGCACCATGACGCCGAGCGTCGCAATGATCACCGTGCGACGGAACTTCTCGGTGACCTTGATGATGCGGGTCCGATAGAGCACGAGCATCACCATGAACACCGACGCCGTCGCGAGCACGGCCTGCACGACGATGCCGTCGTAGAACGTCTCATAGCCCTTCGAGATCGCACCGACGGCGAAACCGTAGGCAAGCGCATAGACCGGGCCGAGAATCTTGGCGAGGTTCGGCTTCATGTTGGCGACGATGACCGCGACGAAGCCGAGGACGATGCCGAGGAAGGCCATCGGTGGGAACGAGTAGGTCTCGACGCCGTTCTCGAGCGTCGGGCCGCTCGCGGCGTTCCACCCGAACGCTCCGGCGACGAGCAGGAGGATGAGCAACACCGCTGACGCGCTGATCACGCCGTTGAGCGTCATGGCCTTCTGCCACGACGACACCGGACCGTCGGTGAGCGGCTGGGTCTGGACGTGCGAGCCCGCCTCTGGCGCACCCCACCCGGGCTGAGTCGCCCGGAAGTCCTGCGAGGCCTTGTTGAAGGCTTCTTCTTTGAACACTGGATTTGACATGGTGGAGAGATTCTACCGGCGCACCATGCGCAGGTGCCCGCTATCGCCCACCGACGTCACGAAGTTCTCACCGAAGGTCGTGGGCGCTCGTCGCCTCCCACAGGTCGATTTCCGGGGGCGCCGCGAGGAGCCCGACACACGACCGCGCCATGTCGACCATCACGTCGGAGTCGAAGTGTTGACGCTGGTGTTCGGGCGACGCCCACTTCTGAATCAACAGGTGACGACCGGGTTCGGTCACGCTGGAGCAGAGGTCGATGTTGCGACAGCCGTCGTGCATCCTGGCGAGCACGATGTACTTCGACAGCACGGCGAGCAACGCGGCGTCGTCGGAGGCGTCGAACCGCAGGGTCACGATCGTCAGGTCGACTTCGTCGCGCTCGCCATCGCCTCGTGTGTCGGGACCCTCCGAATGCGCTGCATCACCCATGGCGATCCAATCCTCTCCTTCATCTCCGGCTGCGATATCTCATGTCGGTTGGCGTCATGTGGTTGGCGGATCCGACGACGTCGGTATCGTGACCGCTGTCTCATGTCGGCTGTGGTGCACCTCATCTGCGCACACCGTCAGTGGACACACTCGCACGCCGAATCCTCCACGGAAGCACCGACCACGGTCGGAGCTTCCGTTGAATCAACACAGTAGGAGCACCAGGTGGCCAAAGACCGCGTCGACCGAGACGACGAAGACCTCGTCCGTCTCTACCTCACCGATATCGGGCAGTACACGCTGCTCACGAAAGACGACGAGGTACGACTCGCGAAGGCCATCGAGGCAGGCAACGAGGCCATCGAGCAGCTCGACGCCGGCGGCGAACTCACCGCGGCGAAGAAGCGTGAGCTGCGCCGCACCGCACGCCAGGGCGAAGAGGCCGAGCGTCAGTTCGTCCAGTCGAACCTGCGACTCGTCGTCTCGATCGCCAAGAAGTACCAGGCCTCGGGTCTCCCGCTGCTCGACCTGATCCAGGAGGGCAACCTCGGACTCATGCACGCCGTCGAGAAGTTCGACTGGCGCAAGGGCTTCAAGTTCTCCACGTACGCCACGTGGTGGATCCGTCAGGCGATCACCCGCGGTATCGCCAACACGGGTCGCACGATTCGCCTCCCGGTCCACGCCGGCGACACGCTCGCCCGGCTGCAGAAGGCGCGCTCGCGCCTCGAGCTGAAGTACGGCCGTCCCGCCACGCTCTCCGAGCTGGCCAAGGAAGTCGAGATGCCCGAGGACAAGGTGACCGAGGCGCTGCGCTTCGCCGCCGAGCCCCTGTCGCTGTCAGAGCCACTGCGCGAGGACGGCGACGCCGAGCTGGGCGACGTGGTCGAGGATCGTTCGGCCGAGTCGCCGTTCGAGGTCGCCGCCACCGCACTGTTGCCCGACGAGATCTCGCGGCTGCTCGCCCCGCTCGACGAGCGCGAGCGCGAGATCCTCAAGCTTCGCTTCGGCCTCGACCGTGGCGAGCCGCGGACCCTCGAAGAGGTGGGCGAGCACTTCAACCTCACCCGTGAGCGCATTCGTCAGATCGAGGCGCGTGCGATGAGCAAGCTGCGCCACCCGTCGAGCGACACCGGCGCCCGCGACCTCCTCGCCGTCTGAGGCGGTTCGCGCCGCCACCGGCGTGCGATGAGTGAAACCGCCGTATGCGGTCGCCTCGCTCATCGCCGCGGGAAACCGGAGCAGGCGAGACCTGACGCGTGTGGCAACGTGCGGGAATGAGTGACCACGACATCCGGCCGGTAGCCATCGACGAGCGGCGTGCGGTGGTCGACAGCTTCCGGACGGCGCTGCTGAGCGGACCGGTCAGCGACGAGACCTTCAACGCCGGAACTGCGTCGTGGGACGAGAGCGATGCTTTGGCGGCGTGGGACGGTGACAGCTGCGTCGGCAGCGTCAGCGCATTCCGGTTCGACTCGACGGTGCCGGGCGGTGCCCGTGTGCAGACGGCAGGCGTCACCCGGGTGGGCGTGCTGCCGACGCACACTCGGCGGGGGTTGCTCACGCAGATGATGCACCGCCTACTGGTCGAGTCACGCGAGCGCGGCAACGTGCTGGCGACGCTGCATGCGAGCGAGACATCGATCTATCGGCGCTACGGATTCGGCCTGGCAACGGATGCCGTCGCTGCGATGGTCACCACTCGCGCCGGCAAGCCCTGGCGCCTGGGAGCAGCACGGGGGTCGATACGGCTGTTGACCTACGGTGAGGTGCTCGCGAAGGTCCCCGAACTGTACGAACGCACTGCACGGTGGCGTGTCGGATCGATCAGCCGACCGGGCTGGTGGTGGATTCACACACTCCACGACGCCAGCCGACCAACGGAGACGCTGTACGGCAAGGGGTCGTTCGTCGCGGTCCACTCCGACGCCGGCGGCGTCGACGACGGCTTCGTGTACTACGACGTCGGCTGGGACGAGTCGTTCGCCACGAACCCCGTCGGCACCGGCAAGGTACGCGAACTGTGGGGCGTCTCAGCGAGTGTCGAGATCGAACTCTGGCGATTCTTGCTCGACATCGATCTGGTCGTGAGCTGGGAGGCGGCGGTTCGGCCCGTCGACGAACCTGTTCGGCGAGCGATGCACGACTCCCGCGCCTACGAGACCCGGCAACGGATCGACGATCAGTGGGTCCGCATTCTCGACGTCGACACCGCACTGCGCGAGCGGACGTACGGTCCGGTGGACTCGACGGTCGTCATCGACGTGCACGACCCCCTGTTCGCCGCCAACTGTGCGACCTGGGCGGTGTCGAGCGCCGGCTCGGAGCGAACCGATGGCTCGGCCGACGTCACGGTTGACATCGCTACGTTGTCGGCCGCCTACCTCGGTGCCGTCTCGTGGAACGACCTCGCCTCGTGCGGCGCCGTCGATGCCGGCGATGACGTCGTGCGACACCTCGACGCGCTGTTCGCCGTGCGTCCGACCCCGTTCTGCGGCACCGGCTACTGACC
>Ga0307380_10004062_pt1 | contig 19954 bp, 19 predicted proteins | sample UN3MG_FD_202239 | JGI IMG/M metagenome (GOLD analysis project Ga0307380, IMG submission 202239) | Soil microbial communities from Risofladan, Vaasa, Finland - UN-3 | ecosystem: Environmental > Terrestrial > Soil > Coastal area > Acid sulfate soil | place: Finland: Risofladan, Vaasa | collected... | reverse complement strand
ACGTTAGCTCGAAGATGCCCACAACTACCGTATATCTTTTGGCCCCCGCAGAATATGTCGGTGCATTCCCGATTCGTCAGGATATCACCGTTCTTCCTGCTGACGACCCAAAGAAATTGAGATTAGGATGGGTAATTTACGAAGAAGTCGGTATTGTAATCATCAATGATTATGCAGTTGCCAAGGTAACTGTTACCGCAGGATCGTAATATTCCTTAGGAAATTGAAGAATCCGCATGTTTCCATGCGGATTCTTTTTGGACAAAATGTGAAAAGCTAAGTTATAGAAATAAATATTTCAAAGAAGTAGTAAAATTATGTATAATATAGAAAAGAGGTTCCCATGTCATTAAGGTCTATATTGGACGAAAAAGGCAACTTAATAAAGCTAGAAAAAGCATATATTAAGGATAGAATGTCAACAACCGAGATAAGTAGAAACAGTGTTGATTTATTTGGCGGGAAAATCGGTTCGGTTTCCATTTATAACGCTCTTGTAAGAAATAAAATACCTGTTAGAAACAAGTCTGATAGCGTCTCAATAGCAACTTCCACGTTAGATATCAACAAAACATTTTTAAAAGAAACTACAATTGAATGGATTGACGGATTTTTGTTAGGAGATGGATCAATAAATTTTAAACATAACGAGAAATTTCTTGGCAGTAGATTTACAATTGGGTCTTCTCAGAAAGAATGGGCAGAATACGCCATGTTGGGATTGAAAAATTATAGTCCTGTTATACCCAATAGTTACGGCAAAATTAGAGAAAAGGCCCCTAATCTAATTTGGTCGTCAAGAACATTAACACATCCAGATATTGTTGCTCAGGCCAAGAGGTGGTATCCGTTAAGTAATGGCTTTAAAAAGAAAATACCAAATGACGTTAGACTTACTCCGACCAGTATGCTTCTGTGGTATTTGGGAGATGGATCTATAACTAAATATGGAGTTTCGTATATTGTTAGATTGGCAACTTGTTCTTTTGACCACATAGACATAGATAATTTATTAATACCTAGGCTTAAGGCTATTGGTATTGAAGCCATTCGAACCAAAGAAAAAAATGACATCAAAATAACAACCCAAAGTTTGAATGATTTCTTTGATTTTATAGGCAGAAAATCCCCCATTAAGTGTTATAACTATAAATTTGAGTATGCTCCATGGCTCAATCTTTATAGGATTTCAGATGTAGCCGCAAATGATCGTGAAAAATGGAGAATTCAGTATATGTATAAGATGGGGAAGCTGGATTGTCAAAAAAGTCCCGGAGATAAAATAATCCTGTTTAATGATGAGCAAAAAAACAAATTAAGAAAGATACTAGACGAACACAATTCTCATGACAAATATGCAAAGATAAGTATTTCAGATAGTGGAGAATTAGTATGTCTTCCTAGTATCATTAATAACAATAACGAAAGATGGAATGCCAGATATATGATAACTAGGGGACTTGTCGTTTGTGAAAAAAAGTCTATGTTTACAAAAGAACAGGCAAGGACATTAAGGGAAAAATTAGACCTATACGGAGACAAAAGTGCCATACCTAATCATTTAATTGATTATGAGTTTCTAAAGTACAGACAGAATGGGTTTCCTTATTATTCATATGGCGACGAAGAATTATTGAACAAGATAAGTAACATAACGAATTGCAACCCCGTATCCGACAAAGGGCTGTTTAAGTGGGACGGGTTTGGCACAGAATTGGCCAACTATTTCCATCCCCATATGTTTGAATGTAGAAAGAAAGGTAAGATGTCGCCTATAGAATTTTTTAATAGCGATTCTGATTTTAAAAGAGGTATATTTAAGATAATCTCTTTATATCCAAAAATTACAGAAGCAAGGATTAGAGAAATATGTTGTAACGAAACGGCTTCTAGTAGAATAAATAACTTTCCTCCGAGGGTAATGCTGACCGTTTTGAGGCATTTATACGATGGGAAAAGAATAACGGTATTAGATCCTTGTTCTGGGTTTTCTGGCAGATTATTAGGATGTTATGCAAGTGGGATTGTAAAAAAGTATATTGGCGTGGACTTATCTAGAAAAACTTATGATGGACTTATTAAAACAAAAGAATGGATAGGCGGATTCAGTAATGGTTTTGAATCCGATATTAGATTTGGTAATTGTTTAGATATACTTCCCACGATAAAAGAAGATATTGATTTTGTATTTACTTCTCCGCCATTTTTAGACGAAGAAGAATATATTGGAGTGTCTGTAGAAAACAACTATGACGCATGGAAGAAAATATTTATCGATCCATTTATAAGAAAAGTATATGGCGCATTAAGAACTGGAGGTTTATTTTCTGTTTATACTGAGACCATTCGAAGAAACGATTTCCCCTTTGATTTTTGTAACATTGCAAAAGAAGTAGGATTTAAGAAATTAGACGACATTAAGTTTAAAATGCCGAGCAGGGAGAATCTACGGAAAAACTCAACACATAGGATTGTTAAAGTAATGGTTTTTGAAAAATAAAATGTAGGAAATTTTGTATAATATAGATATGGAAAAGATAGTACAAGAATATTTGGATAAAGTTAAGCCGTTTTTGGAAGGAGCTACTAAAGACGAATTATTCAAAACCAGTGATGAGTTGTCCAAAAGTCCCGAATTAAGAAGAAGAATAGAAGGCGAAATTAGAAAGAGTTTGCCGAAAGGATATAGTTTTGACGTTGATAAATTTGGAATAGGACATCTTGCGGGGCCATTACATATATCGAAACAAATATAGATAACGTTTGTCAGTATGTGTTTTGGTTTATGCAGAATTATTATAGTATCATAAGTTCGAAGCTCGTTATGACGAACTTGGTGTAAGTAAAATATATGTCCAAGATGTCTGTGTTAATTGCGGAAAAGTAGTTAAAAGAATAGATATAGATACGTTGCCAAACGAGGTTCCAGACGAATACGGCAATATGATAAAGAAGCCAGTGGAGATTGGATGATGTCTAATAAGGTAAAGAAACTAATTGATGCTGTTGAGAAGGCTAAAGATGAAGCTGGATTATCTGACGCCAGTATGAGCAAGTGTGTTAAATATTTAAAGAACCTCAAAACTCTTTCTCCAGAAGACAAGAAAAGAGAGGCTGAGTTTTATAAGAAATGTATTAATGATACAATTCTCGATGAGCTTGATTCAAAAAGAGATTCGGAAAAATGGAAAGATAGAGAATAAGGAGAGATAAAATGAGTTACAAACATAAATTGAATAAAGAAGAGTCGGCAAGGTGGGAGGAATTCAAAAGGCAAATAGTAATTGATAGAGGGCAGAGGATATTCAAAGACCCAGCAACTCTTGGGAATTGTTCTGTTACTGTATCAGTAATCGAAGGAAAGTTGGCATTAGAACTTGTACCAAATGAGACTGCCAACATGAATGGCGATGTGGAAGGAGTAATAGTTAATATTGACGAAGATAACTGTCATGTAACTTCTATAATGACAATGGCTAATAATGCAACAGAAGTAGTAAATGCCAAAAATAATAAAAAGCCCATAAAGAAGTTTACTCTGTAATTAGTACCTCAATTATCTTTGTAGATTTTTGCAGGTTTTAAGGAACGGTAAATTAGGAGTATCTTCTGTTATTTGGGTTGCTATTTTTGCTTTTTTATACCAATTCATTAAGCTTTCTCGATGGCAACGGTTATATGGAATTCGTGCCCGTTTACTTTTTTAGATAATCCGTAACTTTTTCTTAGAGCTTCAAGTTCCGGAGAATAAATTTGAACGAAATAGACTTCTTCTACTTCGTCCCACCCATCTGGATGCGTTGATTTGAATTCTCCCAAAGTAAAGTTAAATTCTTCTCCTATTTCTTTTATCTCTAGGTCATTTTCCTTTACTTCTTCGCCATATATTACGGTTACATGAGCCCCAATTGAGTTATATTTTTTCTGGTCATAAGGTGGTTTTTGTACGTCTTCTTCGTCTACTATTGCGAAAAGGCTATTTACCAGGGCGTTCGGGATTTTTAAATAAGTAAAGCCGTTAGGAGCCTGTTGTAATTTGCCCTTGAGGTTTACTTCCTTAAACTTTTTAGCTTTTTTATACCAGTTCATTATCGCGTTGGCTGTACTTTGTTGAGGATTGTTTTAAGTTGAGTGGGATTAACACTTCCAAGGGCTTCTAGAACGGCAAATAAAATAGCTTTGCTTCTTGCATTTGCCATAATATCCCCAATTTCGGGCGCAACGCTAATTAGTCTGTTGCGTATTGACATTAATGTTTGATTTTCTTCTGGCGTTAATTGTGTCGGATTGGTTTGTGTCGGATTGGTTTGTGTCGGTTGTGTCGGATTGGCTTGTGTTGGCTGTGTTTGTTGAGCTTGTCCTTGTGAAGTATTTATTGCCGCCATTTTCGTTATTTTCATTTTCTCTCCTAAAGTTTTACGGCTACTCCAGATTTCCATCCTTTATATGGAACTCTGAAGTCTATTACCTTTACGATTTTTTTGTGGAAATCTAATCCTTTAACTTTGGACCTTCCCCATTCTGCATAGGTATCTTCGGACATTTGAAAATATGCTTCTTTGCTCTTATTGATAAATACTCTAATCCCACCATTTTCTAGAATAAATCTGATTAGTTTATTGGGGCGAGAGACTAGATATTGTTGGAGGGCGAATCCGTTGACGTTTAATAGGGACGAAAGAATAGATGCATTTTGTTTGATAATAGTAAAATGATTAACCCCATGTAAGAGGAGTCCATTTTCAATCATCCAATAATTACCGAGCAATGTTTCGGGAGCCTCTTGTGTGTGGGATTCTTCAATAATGTCGTTGCCCGTAATCTTTTTCCATAGATAGCCAACTGTTTCGTATAGGATTTTACATTCTTCATATGAGAAGTCTTTTTTGATTTTGGAGGGCGTTGGTAGGTTTTTAATGAGTTCGGCCAATTTTTCTTTAAGGTCGGGCTTGTCTTTTAAATACATCTTAAGGGATTCTACATAGGTTGCCAATACTTCTGCGTTGGGAACTTCTATTTTCATATTTTGAGCTATCCTATAAATTTTTGTTTTGGCAACTTGTTTCATTTCTTGTTCTTGCCCTTCTTTTTTGGCCTCTTCAATCATTGTATAAAGAGCGTTGCCTATTATAAATGGCTCATATTCGGCAGCATATTCGTCTCTTTCTTTTTCATATATCTCAACAGCCTTATTATATCTTTCTTGATCCAATAGGGGTTTGCCTTCAAATTCTGGTTTTTCAAATTCAAGTTGAGATTGAGTTTTGTCGGGGTTTATCATGAAATCGTCTTCGTCAGGATATGGATGTTCATATGGAATCTGCATTTCGTCAAATCTGTCTAGGGATTTCTCTTCATATTTTTGGAGCCCGTCAGAAAGTTCTTTTATTTCTCCCCTTAGAGTTGCATATGATAAAAGATCACTTAATTTGCTTTTGATCCTACCCATATAAAAGTAAGATCTTCCGTCAAAGCCGTCCTCTTCAATTTCGTTTATGTTTTTGAAATAAGTTTCCGAATCCCCACCTACACTAGGAAAGTTAGATATAATCCCATAGTCATCATAGTTCTCATGTTCTCCGACGTTTGCGCCATTAACATCATAGTCCTCATATAGATCTAAGTCACGTGAGACATCGTAAGTAGGACTAAGAGAAGCAAACCACTCTTTAATTCTGGCTTTATATTCGGGGATTGGTTCATCGTTTTGTTTGCCTTGTATTTGGCGAATTGAGAAATAAAGTTTAGCTTTAGGTCGCAATCTATTTCTTTCTTCGGGATTTTCTATATCTGTTTCTATTGTTGCGTGTGGTTCATTTTGGGGGTCTCGGAGGGAAAATATTGTAGTATTTCCTCTTTCTACAGATTGGGCATAACTTCCAACGCAATGACCCATAAGTTCACCCTCAGCCTCACAGTCGCCAGAGCTTAATTTAACCATTTCCCATCCATCGTTAAATTTATAAACCACGTTATGGGTGTTATAACTAGTTAGGGATTCTTGTTTCGCCAGTTCTTCGTGCCATTTGTCAGAAGCTTCTGTTGCTTGCTCAAGGGTATATTTCATAATTTCGGGACGTTTAACCCTAACCCAATCTAAAACATTTCTTAAATAGGCTGGAGAGAAGTTTCGGGGAATAGTTATAGAAGGTTGAAGTTTTCTTATCCTGACAAATTCTCGGGCTAGCCATACAGAATATTTAGAATCAATACTCATTACATAATCAATAATGTCATCGGGAACATTATGCTTTTTTAGATAATCTCTTTTGTCAGCTATTTTGATTATTTGCATTTGATCATGTCTCGAATTTGATTTTTAAGTTCATGTTTAGGCATATCAGAAGGTAGAATGTCTAGAACAGATTGAAGAGTTCCTGGGGCCATTTTCGCAATTCTCATAGCCATTTCTTTAATTACATTGTCTTCAGTTCCAGAGTTGATTATTAAAAGGATACCGATAGAGGAGGAACATAGGACGGTATCAAAGAAACTGTCCTCTGCTTTGTTAAAAATGTGTTGAAGTAAATCATTGTCTCTGAGTTTTCCGTCTAGAATGAGTAGCTTGAGGGCGTTTAAAGCAATCATCCTGACAACTCTTTCGTCGTTTCCATATTCGTTTTTAAATTCCTTAAGAATGGTCAAAATCTCGTAGTAACGTTTTTCTTTATAGAGATCTTTTATCTGAGACATACGGGTTTTTAGAAGATGCATTGGACAGACAGAATCTGGATTTTCCTTTTCTTTAACGCCCGGAGTTTGAGCGGTTATGATATCTGAGTTCTTATACTTTTCTATCAGTTTTTGAGCGGCTTCTTCTTTAGTTATGTCTGGATTTTCGTCTCGAAGTTCTTTTACAAACTCCATTATCTCTCCCATCCACCTTCCTTGTTTAACGCCTAGAATTTGCATAACCTCAGTCCCATTAAGAACGGGTTTAATCGTTTCTTCTTGTGTTGGTTTTAAAGATAGCAATGCAGCTTCTAACTCATTTTCTAGCGTTTGATATTCTTGGGCTACAGTTGGATCAATAGTTACATCTTTAGCGAGCGCATCTGCCATAGCCAGATTAAAAATGTCCAACCAATTTAAGGACTGTTCTCCCATTTGCCTGATAAATTTCCTCATAGCATTTGCTCCACTTTTGTCTCTAGTAAATAGATGGGGACGCATGTGGTAGTGGGCTAATCCGGCTACCTGTTGAATATAGGGTTCCATTTTAATGTATTTGAGAATATGTTCCGCTATTTCTCGACTTTCTTTCTCATGTCCGTGATATGAAATGCTGCCGGGATGGCTTGTGCTTTGACCCTGTATGTCGTAGTAAAGTTTTCCTAGATCATGCATTAAAGTTGCCAGAATCATAACTATTCTTTTTTCTGGTTCTGCTTCTTGGTATTTTTCTAGAACATTCTTGAGGGCCTCCATGGTGTGTTCCCATATAGTCAATTTGTGATGGGCGTTTTTTTGGTTCATATCGAGAGGGGCCATTTTACCTTCGTATTTGGTTCCTCTCAGGGCCTCAGTAAGAATGTCTTCCATTAATCCCGTATCCTTGAGAAGTTTTAATGCATATTCGGGATTGGGGTTCTTAAACATTTTGCCTATTTCTATGCCGATTCTTTCTTTGGAGATTTTTTGGTTGATCTCTGCCCTTAGAGAAGGATTGGTCATAGCTGCGTATGTTTGGGGGTCTATTTTGCCATTATATTTAGCAGTAAAGCGAATAACCCTGAATATTCTTAGGGGATCGTCCGAGAAGGTTTTAAGGGGGTCCTCGGGCGTTCTAAAGGTCTTTGTGATTAGGTCCTTTAGCCCTTTTCCTGTGAAATCTACTATTTGGTGCTTATTAATGTCGTAGAAGATAGAATTGATAGTTAAATCCCTTCTATGGGCGTCTTCTTGGGGGGTTGCAACTTGAATTTCAGGAATTCTAGAATCTCCCCTGTAAACTTCCGATCTGGCTTGGGCAAAGTCTATTTCTTGAATTTTGCCAGACGAAAGGGGAATAAAAGCTTTGGCAGTAGTGATGTGTTTAGAAGCTTCAGGATTTTCTCTAATAACATTGGCATCTTCAATATTGAGGTGTTTTGTAACGAATTTAGCGAAGTTTTCACCAGACATATTATCTATCATTATGTCTATGTCGTCGGACGGAACACCCATAAGCTTATCCCTTGTCCATCCCCCAACGGCATACGCATTTGTAGAGGGGCTGTATTTAGCTATTACCGTTCTGATAACAGAAAATACTTCCTTCTCATCTGCAGATAAATTGTTTTCTATATTAGTGTTAATCGTCATAGTCAAAAAACCATTTAAACCTTACGACTCCGGCTCCATAATTAGCATTTCTAGGTAAGTTAATGTTCAAATAAACGTATTCGGACATCTTACCAGAAAGGTTATCAATTGCAATGTTATATTCGTTAGAAGCAGAGCCATTAGAATTGACCCCTAAAAAATAAGAAGTAGGGATAATATCGTCATCATAGGCGGGAGAGGTAGTTATTCTAAAAATGTCATTTGCGAAAGTAATACCCCCAGTATCAATGAGTCCGAGTTTAATGTTGGAGATGGCTTTGGCGGCATTAAACCTGAGGGTCGTTATAATGGTTTCGGAGGTTTCTCCCGGTCCAATTGTTCCGAAATTGAAAGCCCCAAACTTACGACTAATTTGATCTATTTGTTGTCCCCGACTGAATCTAACAGTTTCAACAGTAGATATGCTATTTGTGGTGATTGTAGTATTTGTCATAATTATAGTACGGATTACTTATTTTCTACTTCAACGGATACATTTCCGCTTTTTTCGTCTACTCTAACCCGTACTATATTATTTCCCAAAAAGAAGCCGATATACCTAGATTCAATTGTAACATTATTGCCATTAAAATCAGAAGAGGCGGTTTTGGCCTGATGATATTTTTCCATATTAGGGGGAAGAGAGACTATTTGTTCATCAACGTGGAGGCGGAGCGCAATAACATCGTCTTTTATTTCGTTCCACTTTGTGCCGTCTAGTTCGTTGTATTCGTTCCCGTTTTTTGTTTTGGCGTACCAATATTTCATTTTTGATCTCCATTTGAAATAACCGTTGTTATTATACAAAAAAAATGTATAATATCCATGTGTCAAAGTGAAATTATTCGGAGTTTCCGTTCATAAAATATGAGTTCGCTTAAAAGTGCTTATGATTTAGCCTGTGAGAGAGTAATTGGTTCTAAATACTCTCCAAAGAAGGTGTATTCAGAGGAAGAGGAAGAGGAAGAGGAAGAAGTAATGACCCCGATAGAATTCGTTGTTGATTTCAAAAGGCCCGGTTCTGTTAAAGACGATAGGGAATATTCACCAGCCTTTATAGATCAGAATCCGTCCGAAAGATTGCCGGAATCGTCGTTAGAACAAGAGGAGGGAAAAGAGGAGGGAAAAGAGGTGGAAAAAGAAGGGCTAGAGATATCTGTTCAGGAACCAGAATCCATACATTATGACGAACGGATTATGGAAGTACATTGGAATGGCAATGTCCTAGATTATGGAGGATTTGCCCGCTTGAATCGAAATATGATTTTTGGTTTGTCGAATAGAAACGTTAGGGTCAAGGTGGATGCAGATCCTTATATGGTTCAAGTCAACAAGACCACCCAAGAAATGTTAGAAAAAATGGGCAGGGTAGAAATTTCGCCCGATGCCCCTAAAGTTTTTGGCTGTACTGTTCCTTTGAATTTTAATCATACGAGCAAAAAAATTCTTTACACAATGATTGAAACATCAAAGGGCGTTCATCTCGATTATGCTGGTAAATTAAACATGGCCCACGAAATATGGGTTCCCACGCAGCACGGAAAAGAGATTCTAGAGGCTAGTGGTATTCATCCCGAAATTAGAGTAATGCCGTTGGGAGTAGATCCTCAAAGATATGTTGCCGCTAACAATAAACCAATGAATTTCGGAATGTCTCTAAGGGGCTTTAAGTTCCTTAGCGTTTTTAGGTGGAGTCCGAGAAAGGGTTATGACATACTTCTTAAGGCTTTTATGGAAGAATTTTCTTCAGAAGAAGATGTGTCCTTATTGCTTGTTTCTCGTCCAGTTAGCGTTGTAGAGGAATTGGGCGAAAAGCAGATCGTAGATGGCTTCAACACCATTAAGGTTTCCATTAATAAGCCCGAAAGTGAATTGCCCCATATTGCTCTTTACAATAAACCCATTTCCGAAAGAGATATGCCCAAAATGTATTCTTTAGGGGACGCCTTCGTTCTTATATCAAGGGGGGAGGGTTTTGGTTTGCCATATTGTGAGGCCGCAGCAGCAGGATTACCCGTTATAGCAAGTAATTGTTCGGGTCATTCCGATTACTTAAAAGAAGATAATTCTTTTTTGGTAGACCCAGACGATTATGTTGTTGCCGATAGGTTGTCTTCTCTTGGTAAGCTTTGTCGTTTTTATGAGGGTCAAATATTTCCTGATTTTGGAAGGCCAGCTATTGAAAAAACAAAAGAGCATATGCGATTTGTTTTTGAGAATTATAAAGAAGCCCAGAAAAAAGCCAAAAAATTGAGGTCATCTATAATTTCTAATTATACGTGGGACATGGCAATAGATCGCATTTATAATAGGTTAAAAGAATTTAGCAATAATTAAGGAGAATTATGAACATATCAATTGATTGTAAAATATCATTAAGTAAAAAGCTCAGGGCGTTGTTGAATGGACGGGGGACGTTAGTTTTGACCACTGGAGACTTGGTTGATGGCAAAGGAATAGCCAAATTATCCTTGTCTTCAGAGATAGAAGGCGAACAATATAATTTGTCATTGTTAGATGGCGAAACCAGTATCATGATTAAGCCAACAGGTTTAGTATATGACGAGATGCCTGATGGTCAAACTGTTGGTTCTATTTTCTCTACTATTCCAAAAAAGGGAGAGGCAGAAGAGATGGTCCATAGGATTGCAGTGGTTCATGCTCCCGAGGAAAAAGAGGAAATAGCACATGCAGTTGTTCCTAAGAACAAGATAGTTACTCCTCCAGAATTTTCGGCATTAGACAACAAAGATTGCAAAGAATACGTTTCTAATTTAGAGGGGTTAATCGATGCAGTTAACAAGGCTAAACATAAAGTGTCAGATATAGACCTTAATTCAATAACCAATGTTAGAGAACGTGCTGTTATGACAGAAGTAAAAGAAAAAGCCGAAGCCATAGAAGTGTCGGCCTATATAGTTAGCGATCAGTGTGCAAAATTGGCCATTAATGACTTAGACATTTCTTTAGATATGAATATGCCTTTTGATTTATCTAATATTTCTGCCAGAAGAATAGCGGCAAGTGCAGACCTAAAGGCATTATTGTCAAATGGGCTCGTCAAGTTTATTGCTCCTTCAGAGAGAGAGAGTTATGTTCGAAAGGCCGTTAGAGATGAGGCGCAGAAAAGTCGAGGATTAGAGGTTTATGATAATCACAAGGCTGCAGAACATGCAATAGCAACAGAAATAACAGAAATAGACGAAGATGCTGCCATAGAAATATCGGAAGCAGACGAGGACGTGCCCACAGAAGAGGAATCGCTTATTAATTTGACCAGCATTCCTGTTAATAGAACTGCAGGAACCACGACTACACATGGTTCTAGACCAACATCAGGTAAAACCCCATCCATTAGTGCCATCCGTCGCAAATAAAGCCCTTTTAAGAAAGGATAAGGACTTTCTTGTGGAGAAATACCTTATAGAATATTGTAACTTTTTATAAAGGAGATTTCGACATGAGCATAGTGTATTATCCTAGTAGAGTTTTTAAGGGAGTAGTTCCTGCCGTAGATAGGGAAATGGCCCAACGCAATCCCCAGATTCTAAATGGTAGTCAAGATATTTCGGTAACAGCATTGGACTTTGAGTTTAGTTCACCGAAAAATTGGCAAATAGATTCTGTGGCTTTCTCGTTTAGTAACAACACCGCTAGGAATTATAGTTTTGGCATTAAGAATGGTCGAAAAGTCGTTACCAATTTGAACGACTATTTGTGGTTCCATAGCTCAGAGACGGCCCCGCAGAAGATTACTTTGTCCCCTGATTTCTATACGGGTACGCAGTTGGCAGCTCAACTACAGACCCAATTAAATGCCAATGCCGCTTTCGTCGCCGCTGGAATAACTTTTACTGTAATCTATACCGCAGCTACTGGAATTTTCCAAGTTACTCCGTCTACAGGCACCATTAAATATCTTAGCGTTAATAATGCCCAAACGCTTTCAAATAGAGATAGCATAGCGGGACATCTTTTTGGATTAACGGCCAATACTAATTTCGTAGCATCTGTTAGTAGCGATACTGCGGTCCGTGGAATAAATAGCGAAGCCTTTATTATATCTGATACCGCCGCTGTGGTTTTGGACCGTTACCATGATGATATGCATATTTTATCTATGGATCAAGCAATTCATTTAACAACTAGTGTAGCTAACTTAAGTGTAGTTTATACAGTTGTTTATGAGGAGATTGTTTAATGATGGTTAGCGAGTCAGAAAGCAAATATTTTGTTACCCTATCTAAAGAGGAATGGTCAAATATTGGATTGGTGCATGGATGGCCTTTAAAGACGGCGATGCCAGTTCGAATAAGGGACGAAGTAGATCGCATTGATATGGCCAAAGAGGGTATTTTTGTGTTAGAGAATGCTTTCAAAAGTATTCCCGGCGTTACTCAAAAACAAGTTAAACAGCTTCTCGATGAAATGAAGGCCGCAGGAACAAGTGAGTTTTTTGAAACCCTAGATGCTAAAACTGCCATTCAATTGCCAGCCATATATGTTGCAAAGCCCTCTAGTCTTGTTGAAATAGATGGGAGTCAATATTATATTATTTCAGTCGATATATCTAGAGAGACCAAGCAGAAACAAACTCAGACAATTGTAGAAAATGGACGAATGGTTCAGAGAGAGTTTCAAAAAGGAGGGCATTACCCGGGATTAATTATAGCCATGGATGTCGAGACCGGTAAACCCGTTCCTTTTGGCTATGATGAGGTTGTCGGTAAAATACGCACTCCTTCTGCCAATAAAGAAGAAACCTTAAGGCGCATTAACGACGAAATCGCTGCATGGAACGAAAGAGTTGCGACTATTGAAAAGGCAGCCGGAGTTACAAAATTGGCATTACAGATTAGGTGGGCGGAAGAACATATCCAAGAAAGGATAGCTACTCTTAATACGCAAATAACCGAACTAGAAGCTAAAATGGTAGACCCACTAGAAGGACATCCTGCATATGCTAATTGGCTGCAGTTTTTGAGAGAGGGAGTTCGGACGGGGCAGTTCGATCTTCAAGATACGTTTGATGCTCTCTTGTATCTTTATCAGGCACAACCTCAAGATTTAGTAACTGGTATCCAAGACGGTTCGATAGGCGTTCCGAACGAATTGAAGGACGGTTTGTTGGGGTTGGCGGCGCAGAAAGCAATGTCTCAAGAAGCCGAAAAAAAGAAGGTCGTTGACAAAGAAAAGAGCAAACAGGAACGCATGGAACAAGAATTGCTTCCAGAGAGAGATGTGGCAGAGACGGTTCTTGAGCCATTAATGATAGAAGATATTCCTAACTCCGAATATAAAAAACTAAACCAAAACAAGACGCTTCATAGCTGGGGAGCATCTTTGAAAGAGGCCATTAAAAGCATAAAGGAGAACAAAGCGGAACTTCAACGTATATTAGATTCTTTTGTTGGCGTAAGGTCTTATATCGGGGCTCTCGAAAAAGGACAAAGATCTAATAGCTACTTGCAGAGCGATGATGGCGCAGAAACACTTTCAAAACTAGAAGAATTTTTGTATGCAGCTTCAGAATTCATCAAAAAATATGAAGTGGACATTATTATAAACGGAAAGATAAACTCTAAGTTAATGGGAAGAGAGGGAACAGTTGGAAATGCATTGTTGGCTGTTGTTATCCAGAGAATTTACAATATTGTTCGCAGGACCCTTAGAGATGCCATGGGACAAGTAATTACAGAGCCAGAAACGACCCCAAGAGAAGTGCCAGTAGATGAAGACTTAGAGAAATTGAGAAATATGGTTTCAAGTAATAAATTTAATCTGCTTAAACATTCTCATGAATATGAAAAAGAACCAGTAGATGAAGGAGTTGGGGCTTCTTCGAAGAATAAGATTAAGAGGATGTCCGAACTTCTTTGGATTCCCTTTAAAGAGAGGATGAGATTAAAATGAAAATAATAAAGATAAACGCATCTAACGATTGTGGCGGCTTCAAACCTCCCAAGGGACATTTAGATACCCAAATGTATCCCGAGTGCGAGGGTTACGAAACTGATCGGGATATTGTTAAAAAGACCGAAGAGAAGCGGAAAAAGAATAAGAAGAAAAAGAAAGCGTCATTTAATTTGAGAGAATACAAAGTAGCACAAAAGGCGAACTGGCAACAGAAATTAATCGATAGTCCCGAGGCAGGAATGGGTTGTCAAGTAGCAGATGTCACTCTCTTAGATGGAACTGTTTATAAAGACGTAGCTATAATAAATGGAGAACACATAAGCCGTGTTCCCGGTTATCCTAAAGTTCCATTCAGTAGCGAAGATATTGCAGATGTAGTCGTTGCAAATAAGAGGGGCAAAACAAACGGCAAATATAGATTGGCACAGGTAGAAGAAGAATATGAAGTTAATTATCAAAACTGGCAAAACCCTACTGAGTTAGTTACCGAAGCAGTAATGGAAGCGTGGGAAGACTCAGAAGAAGATATTAAAGTTAACGATGATGGAGAAGCTTTTTATGCAGGTAAATTAATAGCCCAACCAGATGCCAATTATGGGACTGACTTTGTGGCTATTAGAAAATGGATGGAGAAAAATAATTACTTTCCTAACGTTTGGGTTGCAAATGACCACGGTAACGTATCTTTATTTTCTGTGGATAAAGGCGGGAAAGAAACATATAGAGGAGGACTGGTATAAATGAAGGTAACAAAAACGGCTAACGGAAAAACAAAATTGCATTTAAGTAAAACCGAATGGGAGAAAATTGGAGAAGAACAAGGATGGAACGCTGAATTAGAAAGGAACTCTCAGGTGGAAAAGAAAGAGAGAAAGTGTGAGGCCTGCGGCAGATTGGTTGGAACTATGTCAGACAAAGCATGGGAAGTTAGAGGTCAAATTTGCGAGATATGCGGCGAAGAGAAAGATCGAGAAGAAGGCAAGGGAGAGTAACCGATATTTGGATCTTGAATTATGTCTATTCAAAATAGAACAACTGCAGTCCAGAATGAAATCGTTCGTTTATACTTTAGATTTGAGGTGGACGGACGATTAAATAACCCCGGTAGCCAACCCTTAGTGGAAATCTTAGATACAGATGGGGTGACAATTCTAGATAACCTTCATGGAATCTTAGAAAGTACTGGACTTTATTATGTCGATTGGTATGTCCCTGCCAATTTGCCCTTGGGAGATTATTACGACAGATGGACATATCAATGGGATACTGTCGGCGGCGTTCAAGAATCTACGACCCTTTTTACAGTTTATGGCCGAGATTCTTATATCAATTTCATCAGCCCAGCCTTAGCCCATTCAATTTCTAATCGCGTTGCACAATTAATGACCGATCTTTCTAATGATTTTATCTATGAAGCTATGCATATTCCTACTTATTGGGAACAAGCCATGAGAGTGCAGCAAGAAGACCAGCAGAAGAGGGTTAAAGATTATTATTATTTTACCCTAGATTCCGACATATATTCTGCGGAAGCGGGTACTGTCTATTTTCAAAATAGTCAGAAGTTTACGATTTGGGAGTCCTATTATCCGTATTACTCAACTAGTTCTTCCAGTAGCGAATCTGGTTCACATAGTAGCTCTTCTTCTAGTAGCTCTAGTTCTTTAGACAGTAGTAGCTCTAGTTCTTTAGACAGTAGCAGTTCTACGTCATCTTCTTCAACTTCCAGCGAATCGGGTACTCCTACCACAACTACCACAACTACTCAATGGGAATATCAACCCATTATTACTTGCGTTGGAACGGGAGACCCTACGGCTAGCGGAACACTAATTAAGGTTAGCGGAGTGGGAAATAATACAATCAATTTTACAAGCGTTCAGGTTAAGAGAAGTCTGTTTTCAACCCGTTATAATTTGGCCTATCAGAATTGGAATAAAGAGCCTCGCCCAACAGTTAGAATTAATAACTCCATTCGGGACGATGGATGGCATGTAGATTGGAATGGCAATATTTACTTTGATGGATTAATGACCCCCGAAGATAGCGTTAATGTTCGATATAATTTTTCCTACTTTAGCGAAGAAGAAATTTTGTCTTTCTTGTATCTCGGACTCCAAATGATGAACTCTATGCCACCTGCAAGTATAACCTATCCTGTTTTAGCCAATATGCCAGGAGAGTGGAATGCCCCTGTTTTATTGTGGGCGGCAGTTACAGCATTAAGAAGGCTTATTTTTGGCTTGAATTTCCAAGAGAAGATGATTATTTTTGGCAAACCCGAACAGGCTCAGCATGCACTTGGCGTTTTCCAATCTTTATTGTCCGAATATCAGGCCGTATGGAAAGAACAAGCCGAAAATGCCAAGACCAAGAAACTTCCTACGAGTGCATTGTATGTGACCCCTGAATATACTTTGCCTGGAGGCAGAAGTCGTTGGTTTAGATATTTATACAAGACGAATTAATAATCCCCTTTGTTTGTTTGTTTTCCCTCAAATAAATTAATAAAAAGCAGGTTGTTTCTCCTAAAATATTGTATAATATTATCAACAAGTTGGGAGGAACAAATTGAAAACCGAAATTTTAAAAGACGATTTGATTCGACTTTATGTTGAAAAAAATAAGACCGACAAAGAAATAGCTGAAATATATTCGACAAATATTTTTCGCATATGGAAGTTGAGAAAAGAATATGGTATTGAGGGAATAAACGCAAGACATAGAAAATTTTTTGAAAATCCACAAGTTTCGATAACGCCTCGTCAGATGTCAATAATTAACGGGTCTTTGCTTGGAGATAGTTGTCTTAAAAATAATTCTACGCAAACTGCTTATTTATCAATAGCGCATACAATTAAGCAAAAAGAATATGTAGATTGGATTTATAATGAATTAAAAAGTATATGCCCGACTCTTCCTAAAAAATATACATCTAAAGACAATAAATATATTACATATTATTTTGCATCCGAAAGTCGCAGAGACCTTAAAGAAATAAGAGATAAAATATACACCCCTCACAAAACCGTTAGTAAATGGTGGATTAACCAAATTGACGATATGGGACTTGCGGTGTGGTATATGGATGACGGTTCTTTGCAATATATTAACAAAACCAAATCTGTTTTTTCCTTTGCTACTAATTCGTTTTCGCAAGAAGAAAATTATATATTGGCCGGAATGCTTAAGGATAAATTTTCTTTAAATATAGAAGTTAGACCATTTAATAAAAAAAGCGGTATTCAATATAATCTTTTTATATCGGATGATTCATTTGAAGATTTTCAAAAAATTGTGTCTCCATATGTTATTGAATCAATGAAGTATAAATTGCCATGCGACTTATCTAACGTACATTTGCAAAAGAATTTAAAGTGTAATGTTAATAAGGAAATGTTAGAAAAATTGTATTATGAAAATTCATTAACCCAGGATCAAATGGCGAGCATTTTGGGGGTTCATAAAAGCACGGTTAGAAAATACATGCATATTTTTTCAATTAAACCAAGGGATAACCAAGAAGCACAACTTAATGGCAAAAATAATAAAAGCAAACGTCAAGGCAACGGTAGGTTTATGGCAATGGTATTAGAAGGAGATGGTGAAAAAAGAGCATTTGAACTTTTCAGAGAGTTTAGGAAGAATAGTTTTCCTTATCTTGCAATTAAGGATGAAAACCATTATATAGGGACAATAGACAGGTTGAATAATGCTAATGGTACTATTGTCGATAATACTTTTAGATATTCGAGAAGCGCAATGGAAATATGTTCTTCTCTTTGTCCTCAAATATTTTCTATGAGTGCCAATAATTCTTTGTCTCCATTGGAAATCTTTAAAGACGACAATATGTTAATGGATTGCATAAGGAGAACCATTAAATTTGCCAAAAAAGATACGATAGCCTCTGTTCGGCAGGGACTTAAAACCTATAGGAACAATAGGTGTGTAACTATTTTTCCTCCCGAATGGGGCAAGGTAATAATTCAAGATTTATTTAAGAATTCTGAAAATAATTTGTCTCTTTTAGATTTTTCTTGTGGATTTGGAGGTAGGTTGATAGGGGCTTATGCTTCTGATCGGGTAAAATATTATTTGGGGATAGATCCTTTGCCCGAAAATATTGAAAGTCATAAAAAAATTTATTCTTTAATTCAACAACATGCTGTTTTAAAAAATAAAAAATTTGACGCAGATTTTATTTGTGGGTCTGCCGAAGAAGTAATCGAAGGCGTTAGTGATAAATTTAATATTGTTTTTACTAGTCCTCCTTATTTTAACAAGGAGATTTATGCCTCTAGTAAGGGACAATGTTATAATCTTTATCCTAAGTATGAAGATTGGCGAGATTTGTGGCTTGAAAAAATATTAACTCAATCTTATGGGTTATTGACAAATCATGGAGCTATGATAATTTTTATGGGAAATTGTGGCAAGATAGACGTTAAAAAAGATTGCATAGATATTATGACAAGGATATCTGGCTCTGTACCTTTAATTTATAAATTTTTGTTGCCGAACATAGAGTACAATAGAAACAAAAACATTAAAAAATTTGACGTAGCCTTTGTTATTAGGAAACAATAATGTAATGAAAAATCATCATTCAGATGGAGAAGTATTTAGAATAGACGATCCGTATTCTTTTCTTACTAAAGAACTTTTAGAAAAAGAATATCTTCACAATGGATTGTCCGACAAAGCCATTGCTCAAAAATATAATATTGGCAGCAAGGTGACAATTTGGAGAAGGCGTAAATTTTTTAGTATTGATAATAAATTGCCCACTAAATCTAATCTGAATGCTTGTAAAAATAGAAAAACAAATATAAGCAAAGAAGAAGCACTCAAATGGTTATCGGAGGGCAAAACCCACAAGGAGATTGGGGAGTTATTAAAGTGTAGTAGAATTGTTGTTTTTCGTAGATTTGAAGAGTTGGGGCTAACAAAAGAACAACCACAAGCTCAAAATAAGTTAAGGCTACATGAAAAATTAACAGATTTACAAATTCGTTTTTTGTTGGGAGATTTGCTTGGAGATGGTAGCATTACGTCGTGGGGAATGTTTCAGTGTAGCCATTCTCATAAACAAAAACAATATATTCAATATAAAAAAGAAGTCTTACAAAATCTTTTATCTCCTAATTTTGAAATAATGCCAACTAAAATTCACAGTAAACAAATCGGCAAAGACTATAACGGTTATTATTTGAGGACAATGCAGAACGAAGGGCTTAAAGAAATGTATTCGAGATTTTACGAAAACAAAAAGAAATTTTTTCCATTTAAATATTTGTCAGAATCTAGTTTTGACGAATATAGTTTGGCCGTATGGTATATGGATGATGGTAGTAGAAGTCAAAATCGCGTGGGACTGTATACTTTTGGTTTTGGTTATGATGGGAATTTGGACATTTTAAAATTTTTATCAAAGAAATTTAACCTTAAGGGAAAAATTTATATGGACAATAGAGAGATGAGATCTGAAGATTGTCGTCATTATATTACTTTTTCAGTTGAAGAGTCTAAAAAGTTCTTTGCTTTGGTGGCCCCTTATATGCTCCCTTCTTTTCAATATAAACTTTCTCAAGAATATCGTTTTCTTGTATAATAACCCCATGGAACCAAGCCAAACCAAAGTTATCAATCGCCTTCTTAAGGAATTTGATTTTCGTCAAGTTCGCAAGGTAATGAAATATCTTGAGTGGAAATGGGCTTATTCTAATGCGAA
>Ga0307380_10004059_pt1 | contig 19956 bp, 17 predicted proteins | sample UN3MG_FD_202239 | JGI IMG/M metagenome (GOLD analysis project Ga0307380, IMG submission 202239) | Soil microbial communities from Risofladan, Vaasa, Finland - UN-3 | ecosystem: Environmental > Terrestrial > Soil > Coastal area > Acid sulfate soil | place: Finland: Risofladan, Vaasa | collected... | reverse complement strand
GCTCATATCGAGGGCGCCTTCCAGGTCGTTCCGGTAGCCCCAGTGCGAACTCTCGCCCTGGAACCAGTGGTAGTTCTGGTCGCCGACAAAATTGAGCCCGACTTCCAGGTCGCCGAGGATCAGGCCGCCATTGGAACTGCGGAAGGCGGAATAGAACTTGTACAGACCGTCGTCGATCATGGTCCCGTTGTCGGGGGCCGTGATCGAGGCCCAGATCTGCATCGTCACAGGCAGAGGGTTGGCCGGGTCGATCGCCACCGCACCGCCGTATGCCGGCGGCGCCGGATAGGGTGCCGGTGGGCTCCCGGGGTCAGGCACGTAAAGCAGACGGATCGTCAAATCTCCCCACGCACTTGATGCAACGAGCGCAGCAAGCGCGCACCCCAACAACACCCTCCGTAGGCTCCGGAAAGCCCTCATAACATACCCCTTTCTCATGGCCAGGCAGAAATCTCAGACAGTAGCAATGCGATCTGCTGTACCGTCTCCCCGTAACACCTCCGAATCCCTGATAATATAACACAGTTTTCCCGCTTGTCAAGCGGAGCGGGAAGTTTTTCCGTGTAAGAAACCCCCTTTTTCGGCGAGAAAACAGCGGTTCTATCCCCTCCCGCCGCCCGTAGCGACCTCCTACACCCCACTGACACGGTCTTCTGGGGACCGGATACCCAACCCATAGGGTATGCCCGTGCAGAGGGCCTCCATCCCGCCCTTTTTCGGGCGTCTGCCGAACTGCCCCATCCGTTTGTGATACCGGCCCTGACAGGCCTTGCCGACAAGTCCACGACACCACCCTTAGCGGGATCTCCTCCCCCATGCGGAGGTTCCCTCCACAATATTATTAGGGGGTCCGCCTCTCCCCGGCAAGGGTGTCCGGCGATGAAATTTCGCCGCGATTGGCATTTCGGCGGTGTCGGGGCATTCCGGGCGGCCTCACGGCAGGACGGCCAACGCCCCTCGAACCCCGGCCGTCTGCGGCCCGAAGCCCCAGTTCCGCCCCCAAACGTGCACAACGCGCTTGACCACGTTATAATACGGAAGCGAGACAGGGGTATCAGGTTCGGGGGCAGCCCCCCGATCGGTTAAGGAGTCTTTCCCATGCGAGTGGGACTGCAGCATCTGAGGCAGGAACTGCTTTCCCACCTGCCGTTCTCGATTTTCTCGACGGTCGGCGGGATGATCCTGGTGGCCGTTCTCACCTTCATGGGCGAGCCGTTCTATAAGGAGCGGCTACCCGACGCCTTCCGCGAACTCTTCCACATCTTCCACCCCGCGCACATGCTCTTCTCGGCCGCTGCGACGACCGCGATGTTCTGGCAATACGAAAGGCGGTGGGTCAAGGCGATCGTGGTGGGTTTCCTGGGCGCGATTCTCGTGTGCGGTGCCAGCGACGTCCTGATCCCGTACGTGAGCGGCCTGATCCTTGGAGCCGACATGCATGCACACATTTGCGTCATCGAGCATCCCGGCCTGGTTCTCCCCTTCGCCGTGGTGGGTGTGGTGGCGGGGCTCGTGTCAAGCGCCCACATCATGCGGGCGACCTTCTTTTCGCACGCGGCCCACGTCCTGATCTCCAGCGCCGCATCGCTGCTTTACCTGGTCAGTTTCGGGCTGGGACACTGGATCCACTCGGCGGGGTGGGTGTTCATCTTCGTGGTCCTCGCCGTAACGATTCCGTGCTGCTTCAGCGACATCGTATTCCCGCTGCTGGCGGTCACGCGAGACGGCGAACCCCCGCCCCACAGCCACCCTCACTGACCGCCGCCGCCGTCGTTGGGGCAGCACGACGCGGCGTGCACCGCGCCCGGCGAGTTCACGCCCGACGGCGTCGGGCGAACAGCGCCATCCCGCCGAGGGCCAGCAGCGCCAGCGTCGCGGGCCTGCCACGCCGAAGCCAGAGATCTATCCGCTTCGAAGGCGACGTGACCGCCGTGCCACCAAGGCAAGCCCCGCCACCACGAGCGCCGCGGAGGCGGGTTCCGGCGTCGGGGCCGGTCCGCCGCCGCCCAGCGGGCCGCCTTCCGGCAACCGACAAAACGAGCGCCACAGGATGAGTCCGGGCCATGCGGGCCCAGCCTCCCCCGGACGCTCATGCGATACACATGGGCAACCGGATTGTCTGCTGCGAGTCACACCGCCGGCTGCCGCGCGGTTCCACGGCCGAGCCGCCGGCCCGATGACAGGATCCCCCCCTGGCACACGACGTGCCAAAGGATTGTGTGGGCAGGAACGCCAACCTGCCCGCTCTCGCACCGGGAACTATACACCGCCTTGCGCGAAAGTCAAACCGCCGGCGCCGGGGCACGCGCAGCCCCGTCCCCTCAGGGCACCTGCCTTCACCCCTGGCCGCGCCCCTCGCTGTCTTTGCGAGAATGGGCAAAAACGCACAGGCCCACCAGCAGGCTGAACAGCGCGAGCCCGCCCGCCACGTACAGCGACATGGCCGAACCGTGCTCGCGGGTCTTGGAGACCAAGTGCCCGCGGTCGGCTACGATCTTCTCATACGAATCGTGGCTGCAATCGAAGTACGTGACCGACAGGAACCCCAGCAGGACGGCCAGAATCAGCCACGCCGGCATCGCGCGGCGAAGGATGCGCCCAAGCGGCGTCGCGCACGCCTCCATCGCCCCGCGAAGCGGCTTCTGGAGAACGAGGGCGATGCCGACGGCCGCCAACACACCCGCGCCGGCGACGGCGAAATACGACACCGTCAGATACTGTTCGTTGCTCATGAGGCCGTCCTGCGGATGGCCCGCGGCACGTTCAGACCCCCTGCGCGTGTCGCCCGGGGGTCAGAGTCTGGGCATCGGCTGGTCCTGCGGGTCGCGGATGCGGCCCAAGGCCGCGTACACGACCGTCAATACCACCACGTACACCAGCAGGAAGATGCCCACCGACAGGCACACGTCTTCCAGGTTGCCGGCCACGTCCCAGACGGTCTCCATGAAGGCGCCCGTTACGTCGGCGGCGGGGGCTGCCGCCTCAACTCCTTCGGCGGCCGCCTCGTCGGACGGCGCGGCCGGCACGTCCATCGATTCGAGGATCGGCATCCACGCTGCCAGGAGCATGACGATGAAGAACGTCCGTCCGTAGAACGACCGGGTGGCCCGAAGCGCCGAGTTGACGTCCAGCATCCGCCGCATCGGCGGATAGACCAGCACGAACACCACCAGCGCCGCCACGAATGCCGTTCCCAGACCCACGAGGAACACCATCAGTGCTGCGGACATAGCCGTCCTCCTCAAGAAGTGCCACCGGATGCTAACCCGCATCCCGGCACCGACGCCAGAGAAAAGCCGCCGCGGCCGCACCCGTGTTCTGCGCTGCCGCTACGGGCCGCGCACAATGGGCGGGCCGACCCGGCGCGAGAAGATCTCGACGTCGCGCTTGGCGATCGTGAAACGAAGACTGGCAACGGTGCGTGCCGAACGGTATCCTACGCTTCAGCCACTTCGACAGTACAGACATCTGCCCCTGGTCCGTGCCGGACCACGTCGTCAAGGGCGATGCCATGGCAGACACAGGAAGCGCACAGCGGAGAGGACGTTTCCGCTTTCCCGTGCTCGCGGCAGCGGCACTGGCGCTGTTCTTCGTCCAGGTGTGGACCCAGGTCGATCCTCGGCTGATTCATCATCGTCAGCACCCGGTCTATCTGCTCGGCTGGGAGTTCTTCGTCGGGCACCTCGACGGGCCCGGGAGGCCGGCCGAGTACGCCCGGGCCCTTCTGGCACAACTGCACTGGCTGGGCTGGCCGGGCGCGGTGCTGCTGACCTTGCTGGTGGGCGGCGTTGTCCTCTTGACCCGTGCACTGCTTGCAGGAATGGGCCGGCGGGCCGACGTGCTGCCGGTCGTCCCGGTCGTTTTCCTCACGGTCCTCACGAACCAGTACGAACACCCCATGACGACGACGATCGGGCTCCTGGCGGCCCTGGCGGCAGCGAACGCCTACGTCTGGGTCACACCCCGACACCTGTGGCTCAGAACGCTGCTGTTCGTCGTCCTGGCGACGGCGCTGCACTACGCGGCGGCGGGGCCGATGCTGCTGTTTGCGGTCGTGGCGGCCATCCACGCACTCCTGGCGGTCGGCCGAAGGAACCCGACGGTCGGCTCGCGCCTGGTGGGCGTCGCGTACCTGGCGGTCGGCGCGGCGGTGCCGTGGGCCGCGAGCGCGTGGCTGTTCATCGTTGCCCCGGCCGAGGCGTTCACGCGGCACCTGCCGTTCATGGCCGCCCGCGACATCGTATCCCTGGCCGCGGCGATCTGCCTGTACGCCTTCTTCCCGGCGGCGGCGGTCTGGGCCGCCTGGCCACGCAAGGCGGCCGACGCGGAACCGGCGGGGCCGAAGGGCGCCGTGGGCCGGGCCCTCGCCTTGGGCCGGCGGACCGTTCTGGGGTGGGCGACGGCGTCGGTGACACTCCTGGCGGTCTGGACGGTGCTGGCCCTGGGGACGCTCAACGGCCGGGAACGGTCGCTCCTGTATCTGGACTACCACGTGGCCCACGGCCGGTGGGAAGACGTGCTCGCGGAGGCCGCCCGCATCCAGACCTCCAACAGCAACACCGTCCAAGGCATCACGCTGGCGCTGTGCCACACAGGGCAATTGCTGGAGGAGATGTTCTCGTACCCTCTCGGCATGGACCGCGAGGCGCCTCCCGCGCTTCGCGCCTTCTACGAGGACGTGAAATACGACCGCGTCAGCGAGAGTCTGCTGGCGCTCGGCCGTGTCAACGAGGCGGAACACATCGCCCACGAGGCCCTGGAGATCATGGGCGAGCAGCCGACCATCCTGAAACGCCTCGCGGTCATCAACGTCGTGAAAGGCGAACCGGCGGCGGCCAGACGGTTCCTGGGCGTCCTCGACAAGACGCTCTGGCACCGGGAATGGGCCGGCCGGTGGCGCAGCAAACTCGACGCCGACCCGAGCCTCTCGACGGAACCTCGAATCCGGCACCTGCGCCGCCTCATGCCGACCGCCGACCGCATCGCCCCGGCCACCTCCGAGGAAGCGTGTCTGTACCTGCTCCAGGCCGACCCCGGCAATCGCATGGCGTTCGAGCGCCTGATGCTCCACTACCTCCTCAAGCGGCAGCCGAGCCGTCTGGTCGAGAATCTCGGCCGCATCCGTCACGTTACGTATCCCCACCTGCCGAGGCTTCTGGAGGAAGCCGTCCTGATCCACGTCCAACAGAACCGCATCCGGCGCGTTAACCTCTATGGACACGCCGTCCGACCGGAGACCCTCCGGCGGCACCAGGAGTTTCTCCGCCGGCGGCAGCGGCACACGGACGACCCCGAAGGGGCCTGGAACGCCCTGAAAGACGACTTCGGAAACACTTACTGGTTCTTCTACGTGTTTGGATGCACCCCGGCCGGGCGGTCGGGTCCACCCCTCTCCCGCAAGGAAGGGCCGGACACATGACCAGGCACATCCTGTACGCGGGGGCCGTCGTCGCGGTCGTCGCGGGGGCGGTGATGCTCTACGGCCTGCTGTCGCGGCCGACCGTCGCGCTCTACGACGCCCTTTCGACCGGCTGCCTGCCGCGCATCCGGCCTGATTACGGTGGTGTCACCTTGCCGCCCAACATCGCGCCGCTGAACTTCGTCGTCGAGGAGCGCGGCACGCGATACGTCGTTCGCCTGCGCTCGGCCCAAGGCGAGCCGATCGACGTGTACAGCAGCGACCCCTCGATCCTCATCCCCACGGGCCCATGGCGCCGGCTGCTCGAGGCGAACCGCGGCGGGGAACTCGCGATCGACGTCGGGGTCCGAACGCCGGAGGGCCCCTGGCGCCGGTTCCTGCCCCTGCGCGCGCGGATCGCGAACGAACCCATCGACCGCTACCTCGTGTACCGCCTTCTCCGGCCGATCTACAACAACTACACGCAAATCGACATCTGCCAGCGCGACCTCCAGGGATACGCGGAAACGTACGTCCTCAGAAACGGGGCGCTGGGCCGCGGTTGCGTCAACTGCCACACGTTCTGCCCCAACCAGCCGTCGCGGATGATCCTCCACATCCGGAGCCCCTTCGGAGCCGCCATGATCCTGGCACACGACGGGCGTGTCCTCAAGGTGGACACGCGCACGGGCCTGAACCCTTCTCCGGCGGCCTACACATCGTGGCATCCGAGCGGGCGGTTGGTGGCGTTCTCGATGAACACGCTCTCCCAGATGTTTCACACCGTCGGCGAAAACCGCGACGTCTTCGACGCCCACTCCGACCTGGGTCTCTACTGCGTGGACTCCAACACCGTCACCACGACCGCCGCCATCTCTCTGCCCGACCGCAACGAGACGTGGCCGGCGTGGTCGGCGGACGGGCGCTCCCTGTACTTCAGCGCCGCGCCGAAGATGCCGAAGGAGAAGTTCCGCGAGATCCGCTACGACCTGATGCGCATCGCCTACGATGCCGACGCCAACTCGTGGGGCAAACTCGAAACCCTCCTGGCCGCCGGCGACACCGGCCGCAGCGCCCTGGAACCCCGACCAAGCCCCGACGGACGGTGGCTCCTGTTCTGCCTGTGCGATTACGGCAGTTTCCCCGTTTACCAGCCCTCGTGCGACCTGTACCTGATGGATCTGGCGACGGGCGGCCATCGCCGGCTGGCCTGCAACAGCCCACGCTGCGACTCGTACCATTCCTGGTCCTCGAACAGCCGATGGATCGTCTTCTCGAGCAAACGCCGCGACGGCCTGTTCGCGCGACCGTACTTCAGTTACATCGACGCCGGCGGTCGGGCCCACAAGCCGTTCGTTCTGCCACAGAAAGATGCCGCATTCTACGATTCCTGCATCAGAACCTACAACGCGCCGGAACTGTCGCCGACGCCCGTACCGGTGACGCGGCGGGAGTTCGGCCGGGTGATCCGCACGCCCGGTCCCGACGAGAGCGTCAAGGCCATGCTCGATCCCCGCGTCCCGCCTCGCGTGACCCCGACCACAGAGCCGCCATGGACGCCGGCCGAGCCGTACCAGGGCGCCGGCCGGCACGGGACGGCGCACCCCGGCGGGTGACGCGCCGCCCGCCCGGACTCACGCTTGCCCGGCACGCAATGCCTGCCTAGAATGCTCCGTATGACGCTCCTGCCACAAACGCTGTTGGCGGTCGCGCTCGCCTTGCCCACGATGGCGGCCGCACGTGCTCAGGACAAGGCGGACGGGCGCGAACTCCTCATCCGGCCGAACCCGAAAGCCGAGTGGGACTCCAGCATCCGCGACGTCGAGAAGGTCCTGCGGTCGGCGGCGAGCGAACTGTGGAAACACTTCCCCGAGCGGCGCCTGGCGCCGATTCTCGTCGAACCGAAAGGCGGGCCCATCGTCCTGTACAAGCGCGGACCGAACGGGGAGTACCGCGTCCGCCTTGATACGGGCAGCACTTACTGGGCCCAGTACGCCTTCCAGTTCGCCCACGAGTTCTGCCACATCCTGTGCGGGTACACCGAGGGCGAGCAGTCGAACAAGTGGTTTGAGGAGTCGCTCTGCGAGATGGCGTCGCTGTTCGTCCTGCATCGGATGGCCGACACCTGGAAGACCGATCCTCCCTACCCGCACTGGAAGGACTTCGCGAAGCACCTGAGAGAATACGCCGACAAGCGCATCGCCGACACGGCCTTGCCGCCGGGCCAATCCCTCGCAACGTGGTACCGCGAGAACGAGGATGCCCTGCGCAAGAGTCCCACCGACCGCAAGAAGAACCGCGTCGTCGCCGGCATCCTGCTGCCGATGTTCGAGGAGCGGCCCGAACACTGGGAGGCCGTCACGTGGCTGAACACGATACGGTCAAAGAAGCCGCGCAGTTTCAAGCAATACCTGACCGACTGGCACGACCAATGTCCCGCCCGACACAAGGCCTTCGTCCGACAAATCGCGTCGAAGTTCGACATTGGCCTCCAGGCCGACTGAACGTGAGACCAGGCCGTCGCCCTTGCCGCACGGCCGCAGGCCTGCTAGCATGCCCGACGTGAGAGCGACCGCACGCGCGTTGGCCTTGATGATGCTGGCAGTCACCGTCTCGACCGCACAAGGCGGAACGGCGGCGGCGCCCGGCGCCGACGTCGAGGCGCTGCCGTGGGGACCTCCGGCGGCCGGCATCCAGTCGGCGCTGAGCCTCGAGGGCAGCCTCACCGTTGGCGGCCCGTTCCGCTTCCACCTCGTGCTGCGAAGCGCCGCCGGCCAGACGGTTGGCCTGCCGCCCGCGGGGAAAGCGTTCGGTTGGCTCCTCATCGCCCAGAACCTCGGCGATGCGAAGCGCGCCTACTACAGCGAGAAGGTCCCGATGACCGCCGCCGGCGCCGCGTGGCCCGCCGAACTGAGCGGCGGACGCGCCGTCTCACTGGGCCCGTTCGACGTATCAGGTGCGAAGGTCTATTCGTCGAAGGTGGCGCGCGAGTTGCTCACGGCCTACGTCTCGGGCAAGGGCGATGCCGATCTGCCCAACGCCACGGGTACGCTGAACAAGATGCTGGAGACGGGACGGGCGATGGCGAAGTTCACCCTTTGCCTGCCGCACGAAGGCGAGACGCCGACGCTTGTGACCTCCGGCGCGCTCGGCATCACCATCGCCCCGCCCGACGTGGCGTCTCTGGGGCCCGACGCCCGCGAGACGTTCCTCTCGAATCTCATGACGGAGTTCGACCGCGGCCCCTGGGCCGGACAACAGGCCCATGACACCTGCGTCCAACTCGGCAAGATCGTCCTGCCGCACGTCCTGAAGGCGGTCTTCGAGACCGGCCGTCCGTCGCACGCGCGGTTGTGGCTGGCGACCACCGTGGCCGACATCCCCGATCCGCGGTCCGCCGGCGCCCTTATCAGACTGCTCGACGAGCCCGCCGGCGGTGTCCAGAACGTGGTGGCGTATCACGGCGTCAAACAGAGAAGCGACCGGCTGGACCAGGCGCTTCTGGACAAAGTGAAAGCCTCGCCCGCCACGTCGCGTCTGGCGGCCTGGACGCTGTTGGGATTCATGGTCCATCGCGGCACCGTGCCCGAGGAGGTTCTGAAGGCGGGCCTGGAGAGCGACGACCCGCGTGCGCGCGGCACGGCCGCCGAAGTGCTCGCGGCGCACGCGAGCGAGACGAACATCAAGCGGCTGGTTGCCCTGCTTGCCGACCCGAACGAGCGCGTCCGCGGCATCGCCGCCAAGATGCTCGGCCAGTCGAAGAACCCCGCCCCCCCGGTCCTCGGCGCTCTTGTCAAGGCGCTCGACCTGCCCGGCGAATCGACCCGTCAACGCATCTGCGCGGCCCTTTCGGAACTCGCCCGTAAAGACCTGCCGTACGACCCCGCCGCCGCCGAAGCCGGCCGCGCCGCAACCCTCGCCGCCTGGAAGGCCTGGTGGGCCCAGACGCAGCCGCGCCGTTGAGGCGCCCCCCCAACCGGGCCGCGCACTGGCCGATGACCCCGGAACGGCGCTTGCGGCTTGACTTCTCGCCCCCGATTCAGTAAACGTCTCACCGGCAATCACCCACCCGCCCGTGCCGAAGTGGCGGAACTGGCAGACGCGCGGGATTCAAAATCCCGTGAGGCTTAAACCTCGTGAGGGTTCGAGTCCCTCCTTCGGCACCATGTAAGTAACGCCCTGGAAAGGGCTTAGAGAATAGGGCCTTCGCCAGCCGCAGAAGCGCCCCTCTGTCTTGGTCACGTATTGGTCACACTTTCGAGTCATCGCTGCTCGCTCGTTGCTGGCGTTCGAGGCTGCCCCTTCCGAACGCGCTCAGTCTGAGAGCTGGAGTGGAATCAGCCCTTGCGCCTTTTCTTTCTCTTAGTAGGCGCTGAAGTGCTTGGTCCAGTTGGTGGGGGTGGACCTCCGCCAAGGGGCATACCGCGCGGAAGAGTGTGTTCGAACCAGGCGGTTATACCAAGTGACCCCAGGCAAAAGAGGCCGAAAAAGATGCATCGCTCCGGTCTGACAAGGGATTCCGCCCCAACGCGATCAGTCTCGCCGCCGGTGGCTTCCACAAGGCGAAGAAGAAACTCGAGTACCGGCGGAGCACTCAGCAGGATGAAGAACAGCACTATCGCGGCTAAGTCTATCCGGCCAACATCCGTGCTCGCCTCCCACCTCAGTACCTGCATAGTCCTTCTCAGGGCCTCACGGAGAGACCAAGTCCAGAGGACATGGATGACGACGAACAGCACGACGGCCCCTAGCAGGCTCAGGGCGAGGACAAGAAATCGGTAGGCCATGCCTGCATCTCCTCTTGGGTGTACTCAGGCGCTCTACACGCGGCGACCTTAAGGCCCAGAACTTCCCGTTGCCGCCCGCTTCACCCTCCGCTCGGCGACCTTTCCCATCAGCCAGTAAGAGGCGAAAGCAATACACGCCAACCACGAAAAGCCGGGCTCGATCGTCGAGAGGCCGAAAAGGTACGACAGCAGAAGTGCGAGTGCGCATATTGCAAGCCCCGCCTTGGCCATCAACAGAACAAAAGCATGTGGTGATTGTTTTATTGCCAGGAGAATAGTCCGCTGTCCTGCAAGAGTCTGGCTCCGCAGTGTGGCCAGTTCGTGTGTGACCTCGCGCATCGCTTCGGCAATGCCAGCCCGTTCAACGACAGCGCCCAGTGCGTCTGCGCAAGCGCACACCGTTTCTTCCTCCTCTGGAGTAAACTCGCGAGCGAGACGCGCCCCGAGCCTGATCACGCCAATGATGTCCCCGTTAGACACACGTATCGGAGCGGCAAGGAAGGCCCTGTTCCGGTAGTCGATGCCGGATCTGTCGTCTGCCAGGTACTTGGCTTCCCATTTTAAGCGCGAATCGAACCCGGCAAGCTTTGCCTTGTCTCGAGCGCCCTTGCCGCCGGGCAAGGACAGCAGGCGCCCTGTCTCAAGTACCCAGCCCGTAAACCCTTCCCCGGGAGCGTAGAATGCGTCGCCAACAAGGTGAGGAAGCTCGCTGGAGGCAAGCATCACGGCGTTCGACCGAGACTCACGATTCGGCCTGAGGAAGATCGAACAGCCCGTAGCATTGGTTAGGCCAGGCAGGTGGTCAGCGACTGTCTTCAGCAGGCCGCGCAGGTCGCTCTGGGAGAGGATTGCCACCAAGTGAGACCTGTCCCGACACGACTCTATCGCCGCAGCCAAATGGCTGGCTATTGCCTTCAGAAGATACACGTCGTCACCAGTGAATGCCTGTCGTTTCCTAGAGCCGACCTCCAATACGCCGAAGACCCGCCTCTGAGACTTGATGGGCACGCCCATGACCGACTGAATCCCCCGGATGTCTCGTGAGTCCCTGACTTTAGGTGGAGCGATCTTCTCCATCTCTTGACGTGACCCGCAGACAATCGCTGCCTCCACTCTGGGGTCGTCCTGTGCCCGCAACGCCTCTTGGGCAACCCGCGGTACCAGGCCACGCGGGCCCACTACATCGAGTTCAAGATCCTTCTGCTCGCCTCCTCCCCAATCAAGAACAGCACTCTTGAGGCGAGCCTCCTTACCGACGCCGTGCAGCAGGAACACATTGCCTGTATCAAAGTGCAGCATTCTCTTGCAGTGTGTGTAGAAGGCCTTTACGCACATCCTCTCGTCAGCCAAGCCCGCAATCTCCTCTCCTACCTCTGCAAGCACCTTCAGGGCAACGTGCCGGCTACCTCTTTGCGACAGCAACTCGGCAAAAGCGCCAAGAAGCGGCTTGAGGCGCCGGAGTGTCTTGTCGTCCCGCTCTGGGAGGCTGTCAAAGCACTCTTCCAGGCGCTTTCGAAGCCCGGCACAAACACCTAGCCCTTTCTGCGTCAGTTGCTCCTCGATGCGTCGCCAATGCCTGTCGAAGTCCACCCCGGGCAGGCGCGCTCTGCCAATATATATACTCGCGACATGCTGTCCGGCAACACCAATCGGCGCCACCATGTCAACAACGGCACCCGGGGTGCACTCATAGAGCTCTGGCTCGCCCGTCTCCCACGCGCGCCGGCCAGCCTTCACGTCTGAGGCCATGCACAGCGCATCGAGTGCGCGGTGCTTGCGAAGTTCCTCGCAGAATGTGACGGGGCACGCGTGCGGCGCAACGTCAGTGAGCCTCCACAGATGGAATTCGTCGGGATTCGAGGGTGGAGGCACTCCCTCGGGGGGCATTCTCACTACGCCAGCTGAGAGCCCACTGACTGTCGCCAGGGACTCCGCGACCTCCTGGAGGTCGGCAGGGTTTATCACGTCATCGAGATCATATCGCCCTTCGCACACTTGGGGTTTCATCGGCACCAACCTCCACGTTGAGTCAGTTGTAGCGCACTCTGCCGCAGCACCAAAGACCAGCGCCTGGGATAGACGCCCCGCGCCCTCCAGGCATGGCTAACGTTCGTCAGCCAGAGTTCCCAGTCGTGGGCCTGACGTGTGTGCAAACGACAGTGCCGTGCGCGCAATGAAGCGAGAACTACTCTTAACCGCCGCTGATGTATGTGTCAAGCACTCTTTTGCGATCAGGGAAGAAGTCACCCCAACGCTGTTAGTTCGACGGACCACCGTTGCTTTACCTTCTTCACAGCATCGCGTAGTCCTTGACCGGCACGGCACCACCGGGACGCTTCGCTTTCTCGAGGAAGTCGTCGTCGCTCCCGGTCACCCCATCATCTCCAGGGCGCACCGGGCCGACTCCTCGGGCGTCATCCCGTCGTAATGTCGGTCACTGACGGTGTCGGATGTGTGGCCGATGATCGACCGGCGGATGTGGGCAGGCACGCCACGCCGGCGCATGTTCGTCTCGGCCGTCGCGCGCAGGACGTGCAGACACTTCTTCGGCTCCAGGGTCCCCAGGGCGCCGTAGATCCGCTTGGCAGCCGACCGGAGACGGCGCTTGTAGGCCTCGGTGCTCCGGCACGGCCCCCACAGAACAGGCTGCCCGCGGTGCTCGACCCTCTGGGCGTGGACCAGCTCCTGAAACAGTCCCTCTGACTCCAGATCCAAGGGCAGCACGCGCCCCCGGCCCGCCTTCGGCGTCCACCGCCCCTTGACGCGGATACGCACGACGTGCTCGCGGAAGTCCACATCGGGCCGTTCCAGGTGCGCCAGTTCACCGGCTCGTGGTCCCCACAGCACGGCCAGCCGCAGGCTTGCCCAGATCCAGGTCGGCTCGTCATGCAGGGCACCCAGAAACCGGTCGGTGGCATCCTGGCTGAGCGACTCCACGTCCTTCCTGACGCGGCGGCCCCACCGTACCCGCGCAAAGGGATTCTCGCTGATGTGGTCGTGGTGCACCGCCCACGAGAAGGCCGCACGTAGCGTCCGAATCTCCTTGCGGACCGTCTCGGCATCCACCTCTTTGAGCCGCCCGATCCGGTAGGCCTCGACCGTCTCGAAGTCCACGTCCGCCAGGCGGCGCGGGGTGGGGATCACGGTCCTCTCAAACCGTGCGAGGGTGCGGCGCGCCAGGTCAACCGATGCCTTGGCGAGTTCGGCGCCCTTGGCATCGAGGTAGGCGTCCTTGAAATCCGGCCACGGGATGGCGCCGTCGTCCTGCGATCGCAGACCGTTGAGTTCGGCCTGCCACAGTTCACGGTGCCGTTCGGCCAGTCGCTCCGACATCGGGCCGATGGTGGTCTGCCGCATGCGGCTCGACCCCGGCGGGTCGAACCATCGGAGGACCCAGGGTCTCCCCATGCGGTCCCGTCTGCGTGTTTTCCGCACGCGGTACATGTCGAGGGGCCCCACGTCGGCAAACGTCGGAGTATGCTCGGCACCCCTTGTCGTGTCAAGCGACATCTCGCCGGCTCCTTCTTTTCACGCGACGGGCCGTCTCAGCCGGATCAGGCGTCCGGACCGCACGGGCCTCCTGAAACTCGCGGATTGCCGCCAGACTGATACGCAGTCTGCCGCCCCATCGCATGGCCCGTAGTTCCCCGTCTCGGATGTAGCGACGTACCGTCTCTTGGCAGACGCCGAGGACGTTCGCTGTCTCGGACACCGTAAGGGTCCGCAGATCGTCGAGTGTCGTGGCCGATTCGTCCATCATCTCGTTACCCATCGAGCCGGAACTCGTAGAGCGGGCACGCCGGCGCTGTGCATCGGTGCACGTCTGCCGCGTTGTACCCGACGCACTCCAAGCAGAAGATCCGGATGGCGGCCTTGCGACTCCCGTTCCACGCCCGGCGGTAGAGGTCACGTACGCGTGGCGGCGCGGCCGCGACCTTCTCGGCCCGCGCCGCCCCGTGCTGAGTCAAGGGCGGCCTGTGGCGTCTCGGACGGCCGCGATCCCTTTGGGGTGTCCCATCGGTCTCGCCGGAGGGTTCGCGGCCCGTGGCGCGGCTCTTGACCCCGCTTATCGTGCTTTCCGGAGAAAGGAGAAGGGTGTCAGGCATCAGTTGCTCCTTGCAGGTCTCGCATCGATCACTGCCGCGTCGGTCATGGAACGCCGCCCTTTTTTTAGGTGTGCCATTTTGTGCCAATTCAGGTCCGCTGGCGGCGGCGTCCACGGCCGGTCTTCTTCCGCCAGTTCCAGATCCCCTCTTTTTTTAGGGTGTGAAATTTTGTGAAAAGTCAGTCCTCTCCGGACACTTGGCCGCCGGCCGCAGGGTCGAGGCCGCTCCTCTCCATTCAGCGTAGTCCCGTCATCCAGTGCGGCGCGAGCGATTTCACCCGCACGCCGTTGCCGCCGCCGTCGGTCCAGCGGCGGGCGAAGATAGCCGGGTTGCCGGCCGTCCAGTTCGTGTCCAGGTCTGTGAACGTGACGGCGCCGCTACGGCCCGTCACGATGGCCCCGGCGTTGCTGATCGCCGTGGCCGTGGTCCCCGTGATCGCGACGGCCCCGGTGTCGATCCTCGCCGTGCCGAAGTCCGCGGTCATCCCCGCCAGCGTCACGTTGCCGCCGAAGGCGACGCGGCCGGCCAGCGTCAGGGTGTTGGCCGTCGCCTCGCCGTTGCGGGCGATCGTGCCGCCGAAGGTGTTGGCTTGGCCCCCGGCGAGCGTCAACCCGCCCGCGCGGTCCGTCAGGCCGAGGAGCGTGTTGCCCGTCACGGTCAGGGGAGCCCCGCTCATGATGAGCATCCCGACGTGCCCGGCCGTTCCGCTCAGGGTCCGCACGTAGAGAATGCCGCCGACCGACAGGGCCGCCTTCTGCGTGACGGTCACGCCGTTGCCGCCGGGGCACACCGTCACGTCTATCGTTCCGCCGATGGTAATGGCGGTGTTGTTCTCGATGCTGGATTCTTCGTAGTACGGGAAGGCAACGGCCCCCGTGCCGTCGAGCGTGCCGGAGAAGGTCCAGAAATCGTTGCTCGTCGTGCGCACCAGCAGGTTCTGGCCGTTCAGGTGGAGTATGCCGGCACCCGCGAACTTCGAGGCGTAGAGGACGCCGCTCGCCGTCGCCGTGCCCGAAACCGTCAGCGTGCCAAGCCGACTGGCGACCGCGTCGGACGTCTTGAGCACGATCGTCGTCTCGCCCGCCGCGACCTCGACGTTCAGCGTCCCCGCCGCATCGAGCGTTGCCGCGCCCCAGTCCAGGCCGCCCGAGCCGACCGTGATGGTCTTGCCGCCACCGGCGATGGAGCCGCTTGAGGCGTCGAGTCCGTCGCACAAGAAGTCGTTGCCGATGGTCACGGTGCCAGCACCGGCCGCGATGTCCACGGTCTGTTCGTTGGCGACGGTCGTGCCGAGGTCCAGCGTCCCTGCCACATCGACCACGATGGTGCCAGCCGAACTGTAGGAAACGGTGTAATCCCCGGCGTTGATGATGCCAGCAATAGTGCCATCGTTGCCGATGTAGGCACCGAGTTCCGAGATGGTGATTCCGCCGTTCGCGTCCAGGATGGCCCCGCTTGCGACGCTCAGGTAGCCGTTGACCTGAAGGTCGATGACGCCCGCTACGGTGGTGGTTCCCGCCGAGACCTCCAGTTTGGCCTCGTCGGCGCCGCCCGAACCGATGAGTGTCACGGCCCCCGCGATGGCGCGGTTCGCGCCGCACGTCACCGCGCCGCCGGGGTAGACGTAGACGTCCCCCGTCACGTCCAGGCCGAGGGTGATGTTCGCGCTCGCATCCTCGATGGTCACGGTGCCGACCGCGCCGCCGGCGGTGTAGAAGTCGGCGCCGAGGGCAACGGCGCTCGTGAATCCGCTGGCAAACGTGAAGTGGACCGTGCTGCCCGCACCCGGTTCGCCCGTGCCTGCCGTGGGGACCGAATTGCCGTCGCTGCCGTCGAACGTGGCGGTTTCACCATTAGCAGGCGGCGCCACACCGGACCAGTTGGCGGCGGTGTCCCACCGTCCGTCAGCGCTGCCGTTCGTCCAGGTGCCGCTGTCCGCCAGGAGCGGCAGCGCCTGGAGCGACAGCAGGAGTACCGTGCAGAGGATTCGTTTCCGGATCATCATTGCGTGTCTCCTTGGTTGGCCGAGCGTGTCTCGGCCGAAGCGTTCCGGCACGCCGTCTCAGCCACCGGCAGCCCTTTTTTTACGGTGTCGAATCTCTCAAGGTTCAGGACGTCCTCGAAAGTGCGGGTACACGAGGCAGCCCCAGGGCCGGCGGAAGCCCGTTTGTGCCGTTTCTGATCTGCCAGTCGGCTACAAGTTCTTTGAGGTCGGCGGTCACGCGCATGCCGTTGCCTCCTGCCGCGCTGTCACCGTGACGACAAAGCGGACCTGCCCGAGTTCGCTCCGGAGCACCGCCCCGAAACGACGCTCAAGGTCCTCGGCGCGGGTCCGGTCGGGGACCTCGATGGTGTAGCCATCGGTGTTGCGGATCGCGAGGTCGTCGAGGTACACGTGGAAGCGCTTGACGCCGAGCGCCAGGGCGACGGCCAAGCGCGCGGGGTCCGTTTCTTCTTCGAGGGCCGCCCGCCGCCGTTGCGGCGCGGCGGGCTGGCCCGCCTGTTTCTTGTCTGTATTTCCTCCTTCATCCTGATTCTTATCGGGCAACAGCACCGTTGCCCTTTCTCGGTCACCGATGTTCGCTTTCTCGTGCGCCGATGTTGCCCTTTCTTGAGAAACCCCAACACTTGTGTTCGCCTTCCTACGGATAGGCACGACGATCCCGGCTTCTACATCTTCGCGGCCCTGGACGATGGCCCAGTACCGGATGCTGTGCCCTCGGCCGCCCCTTGGCCGACGAGAGGTCTTGAGCCAGCCAGCAGCCACGAGCGAGCGTGTCCACCGCCGGACCGTCATCTCCGTGGTGGCGAAGTCGGCGGCGATGGTTTCCTGACCAGGCCACGCAGGCCCCCCGTCATCGCCCATCCTGCTGCGCAGATACCCCCAGAACGGCCCGGCCGGATGGCCGGCGAGTCCTCGCGGCACGGGGAAGAACACGACACCGTTCATCCTGAAGGCCATAGTGTTTGCCCTACTTGACCGCCTGCGGGGGGCGCTTGCGAGGCGGAAGCGGTTGGGCTTGACGGGGCGGCTCGCTTCTGAGTAGGATACCCATGATTGAAGTTCTCCGTTGGCCCGCCGGGACGCCCCCCGGCGGGCCGCTCATTCAGCCGGGGCGTCGGTTCTCCGGTTTCTTGAGGGCCTTCTGGTGCTTCTCGGCGAGAACAGACAGACGACGCTCGGCCCGAAGTCGCTTCAAGAGGGCCTGCAAGCGGGCGATACGGCTGTCGATCACCTCGGTTTCTCTCGGCCTCATGCTGGTATGATAGGACGGCTGCGCGAGAAGGTCTGTGAGGTTACTGTGGCAATAGTGTGGGGAAGTGTGACAGGCTAATTGGCGCGCAGCACGTATCCTTCACCGCGCTTGTTCACCACTTCATACGGCACCTTATGCTCCTGGAACGCTGCCCTGATCTTCTTGACAGCGCTGCGGAGTTGCTCCGACGCTTCGCAGGGAGTGCTCTCGTCGTGCAAGTCCTGGTGGGCAACCACCTCGCCCGCATGTTCGTGCAGTTTCTTCAGGACCTCGACGGGCAGTCCCGTAGGCAGGTCCAGGTCCTTGCCATTGTAGAGCACCTGGCCCCGTAGGAAAGAGAACCCTTCGGCGCGCCGCGGGTGCTTGACTTGGCCCCGCCTCTCCGCCGCTACCTCCTTGACGATCCGGATCTCGTGGGCCATGCGCTGGTTGAGAGTCTCAGCCATCACGGCGTCGGTGCTCACATACATCGGCTGCCCCACCGTCGCGAGGCCGAGGCGCACCGCCAACCGCTGCATCTCGCGCCCCACGGCGTCCATTTTATCAAGGCGCTTTTGCGCCGCCGGGCCGTACCGGCAGAGCACCATCCACCCGCCTTCCTTCGCCGGCGTCCCAAAGACGAGGTACTGCGAGACGAGTTTTCTGAGGCGCTTCGCCGCCTTCCTGCGCCCGGCCGGTTCGCGCTGGTCGGCGGCCAGGTCTCCCGCCCGGTCGCGAAGGCCCTCGTACTCGGCCCGCCAGTCGTCATTCGCCGTCTCGTTGTTGACCATCCAGTGCCACTGAGGGGGAAACGCAGCCATGACGGCGGCCGTCACCCACTGCGCGGCCGCTCCGTCCAGGCCCGCGCTCTGGCACGCCGCCTCGATCTCATGTGGCATCGCCCGTCGCTTGGGACTGCCTCGCCGCCCCGGCAACGCCTGCCAGACGGCCAGGCGGTCGACCCGCTTCAGGCCCTCCACGTCCTCTGTCGCTTCAAGAAACTGCTCCTGCGTCAGCACGGGCGCGCCCTGCACCTGTTGCAGGACGCCCGGCCACGTGCGGTGCCGGTACGTCGGCGGCTCCGAAAGGAACGGGTCGGCTGCGCATCGTCGTGCGATCTCGGGCGTAAGGTCGGTCGGGTCGTCGGACATGGGACACCTGCCTTCCTCTGGATCGGGCCGGTCCAGGGCGGGGGGGCGGAAGGCAGATGTGAAAACCGCCACCGTCGCCCCGGACCGCTCAGCAGCCGCGCAAGCCGCTTGCCCGAACATCTCAACTCTACCACGCCTCGGCCCATCCGTCCACGCCTCAGCCTCGCGCGTGCGCACGCGCGTGAGGGGTGTCGAAAAGTGTCGAATTCGGCCCCGGCCTGGCCGTCCCGCCGGCTCTTTTTTTAGGTGTGCAAAAGTGTGCAATCGCTCGCCCCGGACCGCCAGCAGCCTTCCGGATTTTCCCGGTAACGTTTCCCCGGCCGGCACCCACTAACAGGGGGGGGTGTTGCCCCGTTTCGGGCCCGAGCCACCCTCCAGCACCTGGCCGTCCCGCGCTCGCCCCAATGCGGACCCTTGCTAGGCGAGGGCTTCTGGCGGATACTGACCATCGGCCGGCTTCGCATGCGGAAGGAGCGAACCATGGTTCTTGCCTGGGCGTTCGCTGACTGGCTCAAGACGTTTGACCGCAGCGACTGGACGCTGGTCCTGACGGTCGTCATGATCGTGCTGACCGGGGCCATCTTTGTCCTGACGTGGCTCATGGTGATGCTGACAAGAGCCGTGAAGCGGTATGCCGCGCAGACCCTTGAAGTGACGCAGCAGTCCCTCGACCTCTTCTCGACCCCGAACGTGACGATCGACGGCGGAGGCGAGTTCACTGGGCCGTTTGGCGGCGACAACTCCAGCGTCGTATGGATGACGACGGCCCAGGTCATGCTGACGGTGTGCAACAACTCGCCGCTGGAGATTCTGATACAACGCTCCGACATAAAGTTCGACACCATGCCGGAAGAATCCTCCGACCCTGATAGAGCCCGGGGGTTTGCGGCCCAGGAACCTCGACTTTGGGGAGGCGGACGTATCGCTGAAGGCCTGAGCGTGGTGGAGAACACGCTACCCCTCAAGCTTGCTGTGCGTGGACGGCCCCCGGAAGAAGGTGAGCCCCCGTTGCGCCTTGTAACTGAGTTTCGGATCGAGTCCTACCTCTACCGGGGCAAACCCCGCGAGCCGGTCGTTGCTCGGTGTGCGTTCGTGATCGGCCCACCCCGATAACCTCCCACCGCCCTATCTCTCTCCGGCTGAGCGCCCGGCCTTGCCCTCCGGTTCATGCACCCTCGGAAGAGACCTTCTCGCGCCCTTCAGGCAGCGCAAGATGCTTGCAGAGGCGACCGACTTGTGTAGTATGGACTCCCCTATCCCTGGGCTGGCACCAGGGGG
>Ga0307380_10004057_pt1 | contig 19959 bp, 16 predicted proteins | sample UN3MG_FD_202239 | JGI IMG/M metagenome (GOLD analysis project Ga0307380, IMG submission 202239) | Soil microbial communities from Risofladan, Vaasa, Finland - UN-3 | ecosystem: Environmental > Terrestrial > Soil > Coastal area > Acid sulfate soil | place: Finland: Risofladan, Vaasa | collected... | reverse complement strand
CGCTTGAGCCTTTCTTCGAACCGCGCGACGGCTCCGGGATAGTCTTCCGCCAGATAGAGGCACATGCCCGCGTAGGTCACCGCCTTGCCCGCGCGGTCCGCCTTCGGGAAGCGCTTGGCGCAATCGTCGAAAGCGGCCGCGGCTTCCCTATGCTTCCCGGCCTTGTAAAGGGCCAGGCCGCGCTCGAAGGCGGCATCGGGCGCGAGATCGTCCGGGGTCGCGGCGACTTCGGCATACCTTTGCGCGGCCCGCTCGTACTGGCCCGCCTGGTAGAGGGCCTGGGCCAGTTGGAAGCGAGCCTTCACCCCAAGGGCGCTGTTCGGCGCCAGGGCCAGGAAGTTTTCGAACGTTTTGGCGGCCTCGTCGAACCGGCCGGCGCCGGCCCGCGCCAGGCCAAGGTTCAGGTGGGCGCGCTCGAGGAGCGCATCAAACCCGGAAGCCACGTTCGGCGCCACCTGCGCGAGACGCTCGCGCTCGGCCTTGAGATGACTTGCGGCATCCTTGCCGGTGAGGAACGTCTCGATGAGGGGCGCCAAAGCCTTCTCGGCCCCCGCGTAATCCTTCAGGGCGACCAGGGTCTCCCCCTGCCGCGCCCGCGCCCACTGCACCAGGTAATGGCTGCCGTGCCTTGCGACGATTTCGCCGAAGGCCGCGGCGGCCTCTTTCGATTTTCGGGCAGCGGCCAGGGCTTGGCCGAGATGAAAAAAGGCCTCCGGCGTGCGCTCGTAATTCGGATGGTCCCTCCGAAGGCGTTCCAGTGCGGCGACGGCTTCCTCGTGTTTCCCGACGTGCAGAAGCGACTGAGCCAGACCCAGAAGCGCGTCGGGAACCTTCTCGTGTTGAGGATACTTTTTCAGAAAGGCGTCATACTCCTCGGCGGCCAGTTCATACTTCTGCGTACTATAGAGCCAGACCGCCATGTTGTAGTCTTCGGTGGTCCTGTCGGTCTGGGCCGGCGCGGCGTAGGCCGAAAACGCCGCCGCCAGCGCAATCCCGAGCGCACCCACAAAGCCAAATGGAGTGATGGTCCGCTCGCTCATCGGTATTCCTCCCTTGGCAATAGATCTCCGGTGCAAGAGCGTGAATGAATTTTTCCGCCGGGATTTCCCGTGTGGCCCCACCCACAGCCTGCCCGCCGCGGCGGGGCCGTTGTTGACCGTGCTCGTGCAAGTCTAACACCACGGCGGACTCTTGCAAGGTGTAATCCGCCGGCATAGCAGCCCGGCGGGCCGTTTCACAACGTAAGGGCCAAAACCGACGCGCAACGCCCTCTCCGCCGCTTCACCCGTCAGTAGGCCCCGGCCGAACCCTCGGAAACACCCCGCCCGCACGTCTAAACACACCCACGGCCCCAAGGTTTTGGAAAATCTTGACTCCACTTTTGGAGGGTGCGGCAACGATTTCTGGCATCAGGCGGCGGCTCTGGGTTGCCAGCCCCCCCCCCCCCGAATGGGGGATAGCGCGGTGGGCCGGAATCCGTGGTCACACCCGTCTCGCGTTTTTTCCCTTTTTGCTTGACCTTTTCCTTCCTTTGCCTGTATCACATGTGGGGGCAGAAGAAAGGCTAAACCAACCGACGTCCGTTGCATCCGCTTGAGAAAACGAGGTGTTGTAGAGCGTGCGGTGCGCTCTCGGGTGCAAATCCCCCCTTGCCCCGGTCGCCCGCACGCTTTTTTTCTAATCCCCTGCGCCGTTTGCCGCTCCCGCGTCACGGAGCCTCTCCTGCCCGCGTCCTTTTGCCTCTCCCCGGCGGCGCCGCGGATCGAGCGGGCGATAAGCGACCCGCGTTCGAAAGTCCGCGAGGCGGCGGCGATTGCGCTGGGCCGGGCCGCCGGCGAAGAGAAGGCGGACCGTCTGGCGGAGGTTGCCCGCACGGACGAATCGGCCGACGTGCGGGCGGCGGCGGTGGCGGCCCTTGGAAGAGTGTACGCCTGCGACGAGATGGAAACGCTCCTGGCGGCCATGGATGACCCCGACATCACGGTGCGCCGAAAGGCAAACGCCGCAGTGACGCGGGTCCTCGACCGACGCTACGAGTACCACGCGGACGACCCGCCCCCAAAACGCCGGGCTGTGATTGCGATCATCCGGAAGGATTGGCCGGAGACGAAGGCAGAGACCGTCAAATACCACGCGGCCCGGCGCAAGAAGCGGGAAGATTGAACGTGCGAAGGCGATGCGGTGAGCAGAAGGGATACCGGGAGCGGGCATCGTCGCTGACTCGGTGCCGGAACGCGAGTTCGAGGAGACGCTGAACAAGGCCCGGGCTCTTCTCCTTGCCGTCCAGGTGGCCGAGCGCGGCTTCGGCGCGGCGTAGATTCTTAGTGCTCGAAGTCCAAGGCTCCCGGCGCTCACCGTTCGAGAGGTACGCCTATTGTAAAATACCGCGGATTCGTGTGCGGGAAGACGGAGTAGACATCGGCGCATTGGTGCACGTAACAGACCTTGCCCTCGCGCAAGGGCCCAGCTGCCCCGCCTCCGCGGAATTCCACGATCAGATCGAAACCGGCGCAGGAAACACCGTCCCAATAAGACCAGCGGACCCCCTGTGGTAGTTCGGTGATACGGGTCGGCTCGCCGAGGAGGCCCCGGACCTGACGGGGCGTCATGCCCTGCTCGACCAGCCGGCCCAGACGGGTTAGCCTGACGGCGGGTGTGCGCGCGGTGAGCCGGATCCACATAGCCCTCAACGGTCGGTAGCCAGTGACCGTGCCGGCCAGGAAACTTCCACCCGCGGCGAGCACGGCCAGCCCTGCCGCCAACAGCAGGCGTCGTCGAGAAGTCATCAGTGGGCCTCCTGTGCTTTGCCGAGCCTCGCCTTGAGCGCCTCGGCGACATTTGGCGGGACGAGTTTCGAGACGTCGCCGCCCAGTGAGGCGACTTCCCGAACCAGCCGCGATGAAATGTAGGCCACGCGCTCGTCGGCCATCACGAAGACGGTCTCAATGCCCGCGATGGTCCGGTTCGTCAGGGCCAACTGATACTCATACTCGAAGTCCGAATAGTGCCTGAGGCCGCGAAGGATAACCGACGCCCCGCGTGAGCGGACGAACTCGACCGTCAGGCCGTCGTAGGAGTCCACGGTGACGCCTTCGACCGCCGCCGCCTCGCGCATCATGGCCACGCGCTCCTCGGCGGCAAACAGGCAGTGCTTGTCGGGCTTGGCTGCCACGGCCACGATAAGGCCGTCGAAGATCGCGGCGCCTCGCTGGATGATGTCCAGATGGCCGAGTGTCGCGGGGTCGAAAACGCCGGGATATACGGCCACTTGTCCCTTTGCCATTCGGTGCCCTCCGATTTTCGAGCGGGTTGGATTGTAGAGGGGACGGCCTCGCGCGGCAACCTGAAACATTCCAGGAGTTTCCCCAAAACCTGATGGTGTGTGGCTGTAAGTGTGGCGTGGTGAAGCGTTTAGGATTCGGTGGATGTGTAAAGGGTTGTCCCGACGTAAGATAGCCCCGAATCGGACAGAATTTTGGGGAATCTTCGCGGCGGTGAGGCCTTGACGATTTACCGAGATGGTGCATAATGTCGGGCGAGCGGACGGCCTGAGGTGACGAGGAGCAGCAGTCGTGGCACATAAAAAGGGACAAGGCTCTTCGCGGAACGGGCGCGACTCGAACGCCCAGTATCGCGGCGTGAAGGCGTTCGGCGGCCAGGCCGTCAAGACCGGCGGCATCATCGTCCGCCAGTGCGGAACGAAGTTCAAGCCCGGCCGCAACGTCGGCCGCGGGCGGGACGACACGCTTTTCGCCCTCGCCGAGGGCACGGTCCATTTCCAGGGACGCAAGGTGCACATCGTCTGAGCGTTTCCGATTCGCGGCTATGCCTGCGACGGGCCTTGTGCATTGGCGAGGCCGAACCTGCAACAAGCCCCCGAACGGGGGACCGAACATTGAGATGCCGCTCTGCTTTTGAGCACACGCCTTCCGCATGACGTGCGGCTGTTGGAGCGCCGGGTCCGATGCAAGTTGCGGAATATCTTAAGCGCTTCCAATTTCAGGAAAAGCGCGATCTGTTCGACCTCGAAGGCGCGCAAACGATTGTGGATGACGTCGAGGTTGGAGGGCTTCGCGTCCCACGCTATACCAACGAGTTCTGGACATCGCGCCAGCGGAAAGCCCATTCCCTGCACGAAATCTCTTATCGGGCGTGTTTCAAGCCTCAACTGCCACGGTTCTTTATCTCCCTTCTAACGGACGAGGGCGATTGGGTTTACGACCCCTTTATGGGCAGGGGAACGACCCTCCTTGAAGGCACCCTGCTGGGGCGAAATGTGGCAGGAAACGATGTGAGCCCCGTCGCCCGGATTCTCATCGAGCCTCGCCTTAATCCGCCCGAGCCGGCCGAGATAAGCCGCAGGCTTGACCGGATCCCCTGCCGGGGAACTGGAAAAGCGGACATCGATTTGGCGATGTTTTACAGTCCGAAGACCGAGTCGAAGATCGTCGCGCTGCGCGAATATCTCCGCCGCCGCCAAGCCGAAGGCACGGAGGACCAAATTGACAAGTGGATTCGGATGGTGGCCACCAATAGGCTGACGGGCCACTCGTCGGGATTCTTCTCGGTTTACACTTTGCCGCCGAATCAGGCCGTCTCGCCCGAGGCTCAGAGGAAAATCAACGCCCAGCGCAGTCAAAAGCCTCCTGACCGGGACGTTTTTGGCCTCATCGCGAAAAAGTCCCGCTCCCTTATGCGGAAACTTACCAAGGCACAGCGCGTCCGGTTGGCGCGTGCGGCCGAGGCGGCGAAGTATTTCTGCCAAAAGGCCGAGGAACCGATTCCCCTGGAGCCCGGCTCGGTCAATTTAGTCGTAACGTCCCCACCTTTTTTGGACACCGTGCAATATGCGCAGGACAATTGGCTCCGATGCTGGTTCAACGCCATAGAACCGGAGACGGTTGCCAGGCGCATTACGATGGCACGAAGTGTATCCGAGTGGGCGGAAGTGATGAAAGCATGCCTCCTCGAACTTCGCCGCGTCCTCAAACCGCTTGGATGGATCGCCTTTGAGGTCGGCGAGGTGAGGGGAGGCAAGATATTCCTGGATGAGGTTGTTGCACCACTCGGCGCCGAAGTCGGATTGCGCTGCCACGGGATCGTGGTCAACGAGCAGCAGTTTACCAAGACCGCAAACTGTTGGGGTGTAAGGAACAACATGGCCGGCACCAACACGAACCGCATCGTCTTTTTCAGGAAGGAAGCGCAGTTCTTAGAATAAGGCCGAGCACCTCTGTAAGACTGTGACGTAGCAGAGGCCTCTCCTCAGAAAATTTTTCCCCGTCGTTCCTACTTGCGCACCCGTAGCGTCGCACCTTCAGGCGAGGAGGACGGTTTCTCTTGTCCGGCTAGGCCTCGTGAAACTTGTCCTTCGCTCGGCGCTTTGGTAGGCTAGGGGTGAGGAGGCGTCGGAATCCCATGTTCATCGACGAGGCGGAAATCTACGTCAAGGCTGGCGACGGCGGCGACGGATGCGTCTCCTTTCGCCGCGAGGCCGGCGTCCCCCGAGGCGGCCCGAACGGCGGAGACGGCGGCGACGGCGGCTCCTGTATCCTCCGCGCACGCGCGGGGCTCGATACGCTTCTGGACTTCCGCGGACGCCATCACTGGCGAGCCGAGAACGGCGAGCCGGGGCGCGGAAAAGACCAGTTCGGCGCAAAAGGCGAAGACCTCCTCATCGACGTTCCGCCGGGCACCCTGGTCTACGACCGGCGGCTCGGGATCTTGATTAAGGACCTGAAGCGGCCGGGCATGCAGGCGACGGTGACGCGCGGCGGCCGGGGCGGCCGCGGGAACAAGGTCTTCGCCACGGCAACCGACCAGACGCCGCGCCGCGCCGAGCCCGGCGAGCCCGGCGAGGAGCGGCACCTGAGGCTGGAACTGAAACTCATCGCCGACGTCGGCCTCCTCGGTCTGCCGAACGCGGGAAAGAGCACGCTGCTTTCGCGCCTGTCGGCGGCGCGGCCGAAGGTCGCCGACTACCCCTTCACAACGCTTCACCCCCATCTGGGCATCGTCGAGGCGGGAATCGATCGGCGGTTCGTCATGGCCGACCTCCCCGGCCTCATCGAGGGGGCCCACCAGGGCGTCGGCCTCGGCGACGAGTTCTTGCGCCACATCGAGCGGACGCGTGTCCTCGTCCACCTGGTCGAGGTGGAACCCGAGACCGGCCAGACGCCGGCCGAGGCCTACTGCGCGATCCGAGGGGAACTGGCTGCCTACAGCGGGGCACTCGCCGAAAAAAGAGAACTCGCCGTCTTAACCAAGGCGGACCTCTTGGGAGGCGACGATTCCGTCCGGCGCGAATTCGCCTCGCAAATCGGCCGGCCCGTGCTCCGCATTTCCAGCGTGACGGGAGAGGGCCTCGAATCGCTCGTCGCTCAGATACTCGACCTGCTGGACCGCCTCGACGTCAAGCCCGCACATAAGTCCCGATTGGTGGAGGATTTCGAATGAGCAGCATCCTGGCCGCCACACTTGGAAACACGACGGCGGCCATCGCGCCGGTGACCGACGGAATCGTCGGCGACGCGCTCCGGGTGCCGATAAGCCGTCTGGCCGACTTGGAGGAGGGATTCGCCGCCGGCCGCTGGGACCCCGTCGAGGAAGGCATCCCGGTAATTGTCGCGTCGGTCAACCCGCCGGCGCTGGAGGCGTTCGCGCGCCTGTCGGCCGAGGCCGCCGGCGTTCGGCCCGAGGCGGCGGGCGTGGACTTCCCGATTCCCATTGAGACCGACGTGGATGAACCTGAAAAGGTGGGCGTGGACCGCCTCCTTGCCGCGCTCGCCGCCTACAGGCAAGTCAAGGGGGCGTGTATCGTCGTGGATGCCGGGACCGCCGTCACCATCGACGCTGTCTCAGCCGACGGGGTGTTCCAGGGCGGGGCGATCTTTCCCGGCCTCGACCTGATGGCCCGCGCGCTGGCCGATGGGACGGCTCGGTTGCCGGAGGTTTCCATGCCGACCGAAGCCCCTGCCGTGGGCAAGAACACGCGGGCAGCCATCGCGGCAGGCGTGCTTCGGGGCGCGGCCGGCGCGGCGGCGGCACTCATTGAAGGCATGCGGAAGACGGTCGGTCCCCGTGCGCCGGTGCTTTTGACTGGCGGCGATGCGCCTCGCCTCGTGCCGTATCTTCCTTCCGACTGCCGCGACGTTGTCCCGAACCTCGTCCTTGAAGGCCTCGTTATCGCATACGGCGAGTCGAGGAAACGATGAGCCGAGGGGATGACGGATTCTTTTCGGTCCTGACGCCGCCGGGCCGCGGAGGCATCGCGGTTCTGCGCATCGTCGGCTCCGTGGCGGCCCGCGCGCTTGAGACCGCGTTCCGACCGGCCGGCCGCGGGAATGACGGAAATCTCAAATCACCGGATTCGGCCTCTTCTACGACTCTTCTCCCGGAACCGGGCCGACTGGCCTACGGCCACATCATTGACGGCGAAGGGGCGCCGCTGGATGAAATCATCCTGTATCGCGCGGATCCGAAAGTGTTTGAGGTGAACTGTCACGGCGGTCCCGCCGCCGTCGAGGCCGTCTGCCGCAGGCTCGCGGGGCTGGGGCTTGAAAAGGTGAGTCCCGACCGGCTCCTCGAACTGGAAGGGGCGAGCCAAATCGAGCGCGACGCTCGCCGGATGCTATGGTCTGCCCGGACGCCGCTTGCCGCACGAATCCTCCTGGACCAGTTGAACGGCGCCCTCAAGCGCGCCATCGAGGAGGCCTGCAAGTCCATTGCGTCCGGCCGGGCCGACGAGGCGTCCGCGAGGCTCGATGCGCTGCTTAATCGCTGGCGCTGCTGCGGGCGGCTGCTCGCCCGACCGGCGCGCATCGCCGTCGCCGGGCCGCCCAACGTCGGAAAGAGCACGCTCGTCAATCGCCTCCTCGGCGCGGATCGCGTCATCACATCCGAAGCGCCCGGGACCACGCGGGACTATGTCGAGGCGGAAGCCGCGCTCTCCGGGCTGCCGGTTGTGCTCGTGGACACGGCGGGCCTCAGGGAAACCGAGGAGATGATCGAGCGGGAGGGCGTCGAGCGGGCCCGGCGCGAGGCCGGCGCGGCCGAGGTGGTCGTGTACCTCCTGGATGCGAGCGAAGGGCTACGGGCCGAAGATGGGGCGATGCTCGCGTCGCTGGGCGAGCGCGGTTTGGCGGTCTGGAACAAGGCCGACCTGGCCGGCGGTCCGCTGGGGGAGCCGGGGGCGATTGCCATCTCGGCCCTCACGGGGGCCGGCGTCGATGTGCTGACTCAGGCGCTTTTGAATCGGCTCGGTTACCGCCCTGGCGAACCGGGCGAGGCCGTGCCGTTTACCTCCGTCCAAGCCGAAACGTTTGAGGCCGCGCGCGAGGCCCTCGCTGCCGGTCGAACCAAAGGGGCGCTCGAAACGCTCGGTAAACTCACAAATACCTCGTCATCAGGCGACCGATGTCCTGCCACATGAGGAAAGCAAACAGAACGAGGACCCCCATCCAACCTGCAGCCCAGATGGCATTTCGGACCTTCATGCCGACCGGGCTGCCCTTAATCTTCTCGATGACCAAAAAGAGCACGTGCCCGCCATCGAGGGGGGGGACGGGGAGGAAGTTCACCACCGCGATGCAGACGGCAAGCATTCCCCATAATTCCATCAGCGTGCCGAGACCTTGCGACGCAATCTCCAGCGAGGCCGCCACAATTAGCACTGGACCACCCATAGCCTTCGGGCTGACCTCGCCGCGAATCATCTGGGCGATGTTGGCATAGACTCGCTTCAGCCAGAGCACGGTGCGGTTGATGCCTCGCGTGACGGCCTTCAGCGGGTTCATGATGCGCGGCAGGGAAACGTAAAGCGGCTCTCCGGCGGCTCCCGCCAGGGTGAACCGCTCGAGCGGCTTCGGCTTGAGTTGGTAGAAAAGCGTTTTTTCCTCACTGCCCCGCCGGATACCGATGGCGACGGGTTCGTCGAGGCTCTCTTCCACCAGAAGGCGGTAAATTCCATTCCAATCGCTCGGGCATTCGTCCCTTTCGGATACCCAAAGGATTTCGTCGCCGCGCTCCAGGCCCGCCTCCGCCGCCGACCCCCCTTCTTCGGCGTAGGCGACGCAGAACGGCCGGCGCGCATCAAAGCCCATCAGAATGCCGATGATCGGCTGTTGACCCTTTTTATCAAGCGTGACGGCGGGAACGGCTTCAATTGTTCGGCCGGGGAACCACAACCAGCCCGGACGGTACAGCCGCAGCGGCACCTTGCCACCGACCCCCGCCTCGCGGACCACGTCCTGCAACTCCTCAAGCGCGGGCCATTCGACGTCGCCGGCCTTGATGATGCGGTCGCCGCTCTTGACGCCCGCCTTCGCGGCCGGGGCCTCATCCAGGACTTCGCCCACCATCGTCGGCGGCTCCATGCCCAGGTCGTATTCGAACAATTCGGCCGGATCGACTCCCAGAACTTTGCGTTCGCCATCACGAACAACGGTCAGTTCCACAGGGCCGGCGGGCAGCGAATCCAGGAGGCTTTCGACCTGGTCCCACCGCTCGACGGATGTCCCTTCCACGGCGAGGATGCGGTCGCCTTCGCGAAGGCCCGCCTGGGCGGCGGCGGACACGTCGAGCACCCCGGCAATCACCGGTTCGACCGGGGGCCGCACCCCGATCATCGGGGCGTACGAGCCCGGCAACCGTTCGCTCACGAGGGTTTTCGCCAGGCGCTGCGTTTCGCCGCTTCCTTCAACGCCGCGCGACAGGACCAGCCTGAACTCGGTCCCCGCGTTGCGAAGATGGACCGCCGCAACAATGTCCTCAAAGGACTGGATCGAGGCATCGTTAATCGAAACGATGCGGTCGCCCGGGCGGATGTCGGCCTCTTGAGCCGGCGATCCGGGGACTACCCCGCCGACGATGGGCGGGGCAGCCCGAATGCCGAGCATCGGCGCCACGATGAACAGAACCAGGGCCAAACCCACGTTCATCACGACGCCCGCCGAGAAGACAACCGCCCGCTGCCAGGGGGGCCGGCGCCACATCGCCCGAGGGTCGTCCGCGCCCTCGGCCTCGGGATGCTCGCCGGCAAGTTCCACAAACCCACCCAAAGGAATGCAGCGCAGCGAATACTCCGTCCCGCCGCGATTCCACCGAAAAATCGGCGGCCCGAAACCGATGGCGAAGCGCGGCACGCGGACGCCGAACCGCTTGGCGGCCAGAAAATGCCCCAGTTCGTGCACGAAGATGATTAGCCCCAGGGCGACGGCTATTTCGATGATGTAAAGGATGTTAGGCACTGTGCGGCTTCCTCTCTAGCCCAGGCATCGGCTGCCAGGATTTCTTCTAAATCGGGGTCCGCCACCCGCCGGTGCGCTTCGAGCACACGCTCGACGAGCGGCACGATATCGGTGAAACGAATCTTTCCGGCCAGAAACGCTTCGACGGCCAACTCGTCGGCCCCCGAAAGCACAGCGCCGAGCGTTCCGCCCTGCTCGGCAACCTCAAACCCCAGCGCCAGGGCGGGAAACTTCTCCACGTCCGGCTGCTCAAAGTTGAGGCGCCCCAGAGCCGCAAGGTCCAGCCGCTCCCACGGCGCAGGCCGGCGCTCGGGGCAAAGAAGCGCATACTGAATCGGCAGCCGCATGTCCGGCGGCCCCATCTGGGCGATGACCGACCCGTCCACAAACTCGACCAGCGAGTGAACCACCGACTCGGGATGAATCAGGACGGCGATCCGGTCGGCCGGCAGGTCGAACAGATGGTGGGCCTCGATGACTTCGAGGGCCTTGTTCATCAGCGTGGCCGAATCGATCGTGATCTTCGGCCCCATCGACCAGGTCGGATGCTCCAGAGCCTGCCGGGGCGTGACGTCGGCTTGCGCCTCGGCCGGAAGGCCGTAAAACGGCCCGCCGCTCGCCGTCAGGACGACGCGGCGGACCTCGTCGCGCCGGCCGCACGCCATCGCCTGAAAAATCGCCGAATGCTCGCTGTCAATCGGAATGACCTCGGCGCCCGCGCGGGCGGCTTCGCGCATCACCAGCGCGCCAGCCATGACGAGGCTTTCCTTGTTCGCAAGGGCCAGGCGCTTGCCCGCGCGGACGGCGGCCAGCGCCGCCGCGAGCCCCACACCGCCAACCACCGCCGACAGCACAATGTCCACATCGTCACGCTCGGCAATGGCCGTCAAGCCTTCGGGCCCGACGAGAATCTCCGGCTTGACGCCTCTGGGAAGCGCCTCGGCAAGGACCCGTGCGGCCTCCTCGTCCGAGACCGCGACGACGCGGGCGCCAGTCTCGGCCGCCTGCCGGGCCAGACGCTCGGCGCTCGTGGCGGCAGCAAGCGCCACGACCCGGAACTCCGGGCCCAGCGACGCCACCACCTCCAGCGCCATGCGCCCAATCGAACCGGTCGATCCCAAGACAGCGATATTCGACACCGTGTCGCTCCGAAAGTCAGCCCAACGAAAGAGGGAGTTTACGGCCCACAGACCCACCTTGCAATCCCAAACCGGGCCGTAGTCCCGATACATCGGGCGGGTTTACCCGCCGGCCTGTTGGGAGGGCTTGCCCGCCGGTCCCTTGGGCGGGTTTATCCCCAGCGGCCCGTTTCTTGCCGTTGCCGCCCGACGTTCGCCGTAGCGCTGGGGTTTATCCCCAGCGGCCGTTTCTTGCCTGCCGCCCGCGGCCCCGGGCTACACAAAAAGGACTGCGTGCGGGGTGGGATTTTACCCGCCCCGCCACGGCGGGTAAACGTGGCGGGCACCCCGCACGCGCGCCAGCGGCGGCGCGCCGAAAACAGAAGGACCGGGCCGCCGTGTCCGGCAACCCGGCCCTTCTGCTGCCTCCGCGGGGTGCGGGCACTCGCACCTTTCGGGCACCCCGCCCGCACCCCGTTTTCACACACCCCTGCCTTCCGGCCGGGTTTTTCTCTACTTACGCCTGCGGCGAATCAGAGCAAACGCGCCGCCGAGGGCCAACAGACTCATCGTCGCCGGCTCGGGCGTGACGTAACTGGTGCTGTTCAGCGCTACTGAGGAAAGATAAACATCCGCATTTTTCCAGTTCCCGGATGTCCCGCAGATGAAATCGATCGAGTACACCTTATCGGTGGAGTCGATATCGGCTTTGGGAAGTTGGCCCAGCACCGTTGCAAAATCAGCCCAGAAGAAACCGCCGTCCTTGGATCGGGTGGCATCGGGGGACCAGTAATAATAATAAGGGTCGCTTCCGCTTCCGAGAGCGAGAGCGTCACGCGTGACGTACGCACTATCGACGGCCGTAGCGAATGGCCAAAAGTCGCCGGAGAGAAAATTATCTCCTCGGTCGCTTGCGTCCACGTAACCCAGGGCGCTCGGCTGGTGGGAGCTCGCCGGCGTCATCCAGGCCAGCCCGGTTCCTTCGAGGATCCCGTCGCCATCCGCATCAATGTTGAAGACCACTTCCAGGATAGGGCTACTGGTGCCGCCGAACGCCGTCAGCTGGGCGGTGTAGGACAACGACGTGATGGCGTTCAGTGCGATCCCGCCGTCAATCGTCAGCCGCGCGTAGGCGCTGCCGACGTCACCGTCGTCGGTATGCAGTTTGACGGCGGAGCCTTCGACCGTCGCACTCGCGCCGGTTCCGGCGGTGCCCCACGAGACGGAGTTGGCCGCCTCGGCCGCGCCGCTCGCGGCCAGAACCAGGCCCACTACTGCGAAAACCGTCAGTAAACTTCTCATCTTGCGTCTCCTTTCGACCCTCTGGGTCCAAACTGGACCGTTCGGGTCTTTGCGTCGCGCGCGGCCGAGGGCCGCTCGGCCCTCTTCCTGCCGCCGCAACTTTGACCACTTGTTTTTGCTTCCCTTCCGTTTCCAACCTGCGTCTATCGAGAACGCCTATCCGCACTCGCAACGCCCGTCGGCCCAGCCTCTTCTACCTCTCCCTGGCACGGCAGGCGTGCTGTGGCCTGACGGCCGCCGACCGGGCGACAAATCCGAAACACCCCTCAATCCGTCGCATCACCTCCTTTCACCTTTCCTGTCCTATCGGTGGGGTGCGGGTACTCGCACCTTTCGGGCACCCCGACCCGCACCCCGTTTCACACACCCCTGCCCTCCGGCTAGGGAATAACCTTTCACCTTTCTACTTACGCCGCCGGCGGCCAAGGAACGTCAGCGCGCCGCCGAGACCCATCAGCGCCAGCGTGGCGGGCTCGGGAACCCCGCTGAACTGGCCCGTGGCGTTGGCGTCAAACGGCGCAAGGTAGCCGTTAGGGCCGATTGCCAGCGGAGGAACGATATCCAGAAGGGACCAGGAAAAACTGCCCGTAATGGGGTGGCTCAGACCGGAGTTGGCAAGGATCGCGCCACCCGTATATGTGACGGAGGAGCTGACCGTGACGCCGGTATCTTGAGAGCCCATGATCAAGCCATCTTCCAGACCGCCCGCCAGGAGCAGGACAGGGCCGGTTCCCGGGTCTTGGCTCCAGACCTCAAACTCGGCCACGCCGAGCGGCTGGATCATCGCACCACCGAAGGCCATCGCCGGGCCGCTTGCCGGGATGCCCTGTGTGGGATCGCCGCCGACAAGGATACTCAGCGTGCAGTCAGCAAAGATGGTGCCGTTCGGACCAACAACGCCGCCGGGGATGCCGGGGACAAGGAACGGTGTGTTAAACCGCAGATCCTTCGCTCCGGTCACATCATGGAATGCATTGCCGTCCCAGATGAACTCCGCGGTTGTCGGCGAAGGCGGCTCCGGCATGTAGTCGGCCAAAAGGCCCGCCCGGGCCGTTGAGGTCCCTGCGGCGACCACCCCCGCAATAACCAGGGCACACACCGTAAGACCGATAAGCGTCCTCATAACTACTTCTCCTTTCTTTTTGGCTACTGCGTTCATGCTACCCGTTACCCGCCCGCGACTGACCTTGTTCCACTTCACTACGGATCGAGGAGCGGCGTCCACCGCCGCCATCGCCTTGCTGCCACATAATCCGGAACATTTATCGTGTTTCTCCTATTGTCAGCCAGACACCCTTTCACGACGTCGCCTTTACCGAACTCTCCTTCGACCGGTCCATTCCATCCGCCTGCCAAACAAAAAGGGCGGTTTCCGAGGGGACGATAGCCCTCCCGAAAATCGCCCTTCAAATACCTTGCTTATGTGTCCGGGGCCCTATTGTTCAGGCCTGCCGGTCCGGGCCGCTCAATATTCCCCGCAGCGCGGCCGCGTGCTGCCTCCTCACCTCTAAATATAATCACAATCAATGAATCCGCAACGAGGGAAGGCCTGTTATGGCCTGTTCCAAATCCCTCGATTGGCTACAGGATATGGATATAAAGGTCTCGCCGGGGATCCTTCGGTGTATGAGCCCAATTCAGGTGTCAAGGGGGACCAGGCCTTTGCGAACGGCGTATCTGGTCAGTTCCGCGATGCTGTATAGGCCAAGTTTTTGCATGAGATGGCGGCGGTGCATCTCGACGGTCTTGGCGCTTCGTTTCAGGCGCAGGGCGATTTCCTTCGTCGCCAGGCCCTCGGCCAAAAGTTGAAGCACCTCACGCTGCCTGGGCGTCAAGGCGGGACCGTTTGTCTTCGGCGTCCCGGACGATTGGTCCAGGTAGGCTTCCGTCACCACGCCCACGATTTCCGGACTCAGGTAGGTCTGGTCCGCCACGACGGCCCGGATGGCGCGAACCAGGTCCTGGGCGTCGCACGTTTTGAGAAGATAGGCCGAAGCACCCGCCTTGAGCATCTCGGTCACCAACTCGCCGTCGCGGTGCATCGAGAGGGCCATCACCTTGGTTTTCGGCAGGCGGGCTCTGATCTGGCGGGCGGCCTCAATGCCGCCGAGTTCGGCCATCGTGACATTCATAATCACCACATCCGGGCGGACATCGCGGGCCACGCGTACGGCGGCTCGACCGTTCTCGGCCTCCGCCACTACCTCCATGCCTTCCTGGTTGTTGATTAACGCGCATAGCCCCTGGCGGATAAGGTTGTGATCGTCGGCCAACAGGATCCGGATGCTCATCCTGCCCCCCGTCTAGGCTTTGCTCGTGCTCAGCGCGGCTTTCCAAGGGTTCCCCGGATTCAAAACCAGCGTGTCTCCGAAGCCCCCTGCGCCGCGGCGCCATACGCGTCAACGGCGGTCGTTCGCCGCGCCCTCGGCTCGCCCGGCGCTACGCCGTGCCGTTGTGCTGATATACCGCCTGTCCTCGCGCCAATGTAACTTCACACTATTATACCCTATGGGCGACACCATGCTGAGGATCAGGCTACGGGAACTGGTGGTTTATGAGGCTAGACTAAGCCTGTATTTGCCACAGGGATGCCATGTAGGGCTGCCACCCAGCGGCCCAGCCACAAGGGCCAGGCCACCCGTCCCATCCTACATCCTCAGCCTTTCCATCTACCTCTCGCAGCAGAGCCGTGAGCCGTGCCTGAGACCCTCCATCGCAGCCGAGAATCCGGGACGCGTCGCCCCCCTCCCATGCATCCCTCTGACACAACAAGCGTATGGTCTATTGAGCGGAAACGCAAATTGGCGTGACAGACGTGCGGCACTGCTATGACAAGAGTGTGGCACTGCAACGGCCCGTCAGGTTTGTGGCAAAGGCCTCAGCGCCTCTCTGCGCAGCGCAGTCTGCTTATACTACTTTGTCAACTTCACGCCTATACAGGCACGCGCTACCCCCCCCTGCCATTTTGGCAGTCTGGGGCCGCCGGACGTATGGAGCAGGGCCGATGGGAAGGGCCGAAACGCGCGCGCGGACGCATAAGCGCCGCTCCATGTATAAGGGGTAAAAAGGGGGGCAAAAGGGGCCAATTGGGGGTAAGTTCTGACAAAAAAGTGAAAAAAAGTCGAAAAAAGCGCCCGATTCCGCCTTACCCATCTTAACATTTCGGCCCTCAAACCCCTCTGGCGCTAGCGCCAGGCCCGATTTGGCCCCCAAAACAGGCCGATTCCGCCCAAATTCCACCCAAAATCGCCCGCCAACATATCGGCCATACGCAATGTGTGCGCGCACCAATCGCCCACGGGTCCCGGCGCGCCGGGATGGGGTGTGCTGCCCCGCCGAGATGTTCCGCGCAATTGGCAAGTGGATCCCGAGCGCGTGACACACGCCTCCGGCCAGTTCGGCGTCGGCCACATGCCCTACGAGCACGAGTATGCGGCCGGCCCCCGCAAGGCGTATGATTCCCTGCCGCACCTTTCCGAGATGACGGCCAAGGCGCTCGGACTTCTCGAAAATCGGCGGGGCTTTTTTCTGATGGTTGAAGGCGGCCGCATCGATCACGCCTGCCACGCCAACCACATCGAGAATTGCGTCTTTGAGACCATCGAGTTCGCTCGGACGGCCGCGGTGGTGCTCAAGTGGGCGCGCGGGCGACGCGACACGCTGGTTCTCATCACCGCGGATCACGAGACCGGGGGCTTGAGGATTCTGGAAAACCGGGGCCAGGGCAAGATGCCGCTCGTCGAGTGGGCGACGGGAGGACACACGGGCGTCGCCGTCCCGATTTATGCATGGGGTCCGGGCGCCGAGCGCATCAAAGGCCGAATGGACAACACCGACTCGTATGAGATTATGACGGGCGCCCGAGCGCTTCGGGCCTCGTCCACCGTCGAGAGCGCGCGCTCCTCGCGGGAACCGGCCCTTCGCTAGGCGGCGATCGGCTTGCCGTCCTAGTGTTCGGCCTTCAGGTACTCCTTGGCCATCAGGGCGGCCACGACGCCGTCGCCGGCGGCCGTGGCGGCCTGCTTCATCGCGCCGACCCGCGCGTCGCCCGCGGCCCAGACGCCGGCCACGCTCGTCTCCAGCGTGCAGGCGTGCGTCCGGATAAACCCTTGCTCGTCCAGGTCGACGGCGCCTTTCAGAAAACCTGTCAGCGGCTTCAGGCCGATGAAGACGAACACGCCGTCGCACTCGGCCGTGCGCTCCTCCGCTGTTTTGAGGTTCTTGATGCGAATGCCGGTGACCCGCTCGTCGCCGAGGATTTCCGTGATGGTGCTTTCAGAGGACGTCGTCACGCGGTTGCCGTACTTCTCGAGTTCGTCGATGAGGATCTGTTCGCCCGTAAAGTTCTTTCGGTCCATCACGTAGGTCAGGTGCCCGACGAACTTCAGCAGGTGAAGGCCTTCGTCGAGCGCCGTGTTCCCGCCCCCGACCACGACGACGTGCTTGCCTTGGTAAAAGGGCGCATCGCACGTGCCGCAGTAACTCACCCCGTAGCCCGTCAGTTCCTTTTCGCCGGGAACGTTGAGTTTGCGATATTCCGAGCCGACGGCCAGGATCACCGAGCGGCTGCGGTACCGCTTCCCGCCGACGTGGGCGTCGATATAGCGGCATCCGGCTTCCGTGCAAGGTTCCATGCGCTCGACCTCGGCATAGTTGACGATTTCGGCGCCGAAGCGCTTGGCCTGGCCGGACAGGCGGTCGGCCAGTTCCATCCCGCCGATCGCCTCGGGGAACCCCGGATAGTTCTCGACGCGCGCGGTGGTCAGAATCTGGCCGCCGGGCATGAGTTTTTCGAGGACCAAGGTGCTCAGTCGCTCGCGCGTGGTGTAAATCGCGGCCGAGAGGCCGGCGATGCCGGCGCCTACGATGATGCAATCGTAAACCTTGTCTTCAGGTTTTGCTTCGGCCTTCGTCTTGGCGGGTTCTGCCATGTTTCAGTCTCCCGGTCCGACTCCGGCGGATAAATCGCCTCACCCGCCGCGGAAAGCGACAGTTTAGCGACGTTTCCCTTTCCGTCCAGATGAAAAACGGCCTGGTCTGACGCCGGACAAAACTCAAACGTCGTCGCTATCGCCCGACCCCGAACCGAATTTACACGGAAGTCCTGACAGCGCCCGGGTGTCGTATCAGTTGCATCAGAGGTGTCGATAGTGTACTCTTATGGGGTTCCTGGAGAGGCGACGCCATGTCGAAGAAAACGGCTCCGCAGCAAGAAACAAAGGTGGACTTCGCCCGGCTTCAAGGCGGACAGTGGGATCTGCCTCGCTGCTTCGTCATCCACGCGTGGTCGCCACCGGGCATCCGGCATGTCATTACCCACATCAGAAATGCACTCAAAGACAACTTCCACGTGCGCGCCGACTTGGACTTCACCGGCGAATCCATCCGCGAGCAGGTCCTGGCCGCCATCGAGGATGCGGCCCTCGTGATCTGCATCCTCGACGACCTTCGCCCGAACATCCCGTTTGAACTGGGCTACGCTTATGCTCTGGGTAAGCCCTGTGTCCTGATGGTCCGGGAAGGGGCGCAGGTAAACGTGCGCGACTACTATCCGGAGGATCAGCGGGAAGGGAAGGAGAACCCCGCGCTCAACGTTGACGCGCATTTCAGCGACATCAAGGATCTCCTTTTGGTCGAGTATGACCACGAAAAGCCCGAGGCGCCGGCCCGCCTCCTGGCCGAGGAATTGAAGAAGACCGGCAGCGAAGGGAAGACCCTTTCCCGGCGCGTGCTGGAGGCTTGGGTCGGTGTGTGGAAACACCGATTCGGAGCCCCGGACGGCTGCTTCGACACCCTGTTTGACTTCATCCTCAAGAGCCGAATCGTTATCGACAAGCCGCTCTTTGCGACAAAAAGAAAGAAGAGGTTTGGCGAGCTGCTCAAGGACGGCCTGGCCTGTGCGACGAAGAAGAAAAAGCCTAAGGTCGGCCGACCGGCGCCTCTGCAGAGCCAGGTGATTGAAGCGGCGATGGACCTTCCGCGCGGGGCGCGCCTGCCATTCATTGAGAGGCTCCTGAAGACCTACAAACGCGATCTCCGCCTGCTGTTCGCCCAAGCATACACCGTCGCCATGCTGGTCAAGGCGGGGGGTTACAAAGATCAGACACTCTGTGGAAGAGCGCTTCAACTTCACAAAGAATTGGTCGCCGAATGGCCGGAGGCAGCCGAGGCCCGCAACAACTACGCGAACCTGCTCGGGGACCTCAACCGCCCCGAGGAGGCCGAAGCGCACTACCAAGAGGCCCTGCGGATCAATCCCGACCTCGCCGAGGCCCACTACAACTACGCCAACCTGCTCCGGGACCTCAAACGCCCCGAGGAGGCCGAAGAGCACTACAAAGAGGCCCTGCGGATCAATCCCCACTACGCCGGAGCCCACAACAACTACGCCGTCCTGCTCGGGGACATCGACCGCCCCGAGGAGGCCGAAGAGCACTACAAAGAGGCCCTGCGAATCAGTCCCGACCGCGCCGAGCCCCACTACAACTACGCCATCCTACTCGAGCACCTCAACCGCCCCGTGAAGGCCGAAGAGCACTACAAAGAGGCCCTACGGATCAATCCCGACTACGCCAGGGCTCACAACAACTACGCGCTCCTGCTCGGGGACCTCAAACGCCCCGAGGAGGCTGAAGAGCACTACAAAGAGGCCCTGCGAATCAGTCCCGACCTCGCCGAGGCGTGGGCGAACCTGGGGCACCTCTACCACGCACAGGGACGGAAAGCGGATGCGCGCCGGTGCTACGAGCGCACACTTGAGATAGGAAACCTACCTGATGGCGGCGACCACGTCCGAGGTTGGCTAAGGGAGTTGGATGGGCCCGATGCCCAGTGACCTCGAGAGCCGGTAGGCCGCCCGGACGACATCGCTGAACATGGCAATAGCGGGCCGACGGCAAGGCCTGAACTCGCCCGCTTACCACGGGCCGGGTTCATGAGGACCCGCGACGGCGGCGATGGCGGCATAGACGGACGCTGCGCCCGCCCGCTTCAGCGTCCGCGCGCACTCCCCCATCGTCGCGCCGCTCGTTAGAACGTCGTCCACCAGGAGAATGTGCTCGCCGGCCAGGGCCGCCGCCCGTCCGCGCACCGCAAAGGCCCCTCGCACGTTCTCGGCCCGCCGGCTGGGCGGCAAACGGGTCTGGTGCGCCGTCGAACGGACGCGCAACAGCGGCCGCGACACCAGCCGCCGCCGCGTCGCCCGGACCACCTCCTCGGCCAGACCCGCCGCCTGATTGAAGCCGCGCCCCACGCGCCGGCGCCAGTGAAGCGGCACGGGCACGACCATGTCC
>Ga0307380_10004054_pt1 | contig 19973 bp, 22 predicted proteins | sample UN3MG_FD_202239 | JGI IMG/M metagenome (GOLD analysis project Ga0307380, IMG submission 202239) | Soil microbial communities from Risofladan, Vaasa, Finland - UN-3 | ecosystem: Environmental > Terrestrial > Soil > Coastal area > Acid sulfate soil | place: Finland: Risofladan, Vaasa | collected... | reverse complement strand
TATCGCGCATCGTCAATACGCTAAGGCCCGGCGCCGGCGTCGTGACCAACCGCGCCGACGTGCACTACGTCGTGACGGAGTTCGGCGTGGCGTCGCTGCACGGCAAGTCGCTGCAGGCCCGCGCCCGGGAGCTAATTAAAATCGCCCACCCCGACTTCCGCGAGGACCTGGAGCGCGCGGCGATAGAGCGCAATTTATTGTAAATTGTATCATACGTTTAGACATAAACCCGCCCGAAAGACTGGTTAAAGATGACGTTATTAGGTAACTTCGTAAAAAATAATACTTGACAACAGGGGGGGGTTATGTTAGGTGTAAAATATTAAGGTAAACGGTGAAATGCAGAGGATACTTTTTACATTATGCTTAATTTTGTTTTTGGGTTGTGGTGACGAAGAGCCCGAAGCCGACGGCGTCATTCCGGTTTTGCTGGGCGTAGGCGGCGAGCCGTCTTGGAGTTCCAAGAACGTTATTGCGGTTGGTTTTGGCCCTTATATATATTATTGTGACCCCGACGGGAAAAACGAGGGGGATATTAAACCCGAGCCGAAGATGGAGGTTTACGACTTGGATTGGTCACCGGACGGGGGGACGATTATTTTCGAGGGGTACGAGTGGACGGAGAATAAAACAAAACTTTATAAGGCGGAATTCCCGGGAGGCCGTACTACGTTATTTTTGGACGAACACGCCGGCGACCCTGCTTGGTCGCCCGACGGAAAGTACATAGCTTATACTAAGTTCGTAACGCACGCCTACGTTATTTGTATCGTGCCGGCCGAGGGGGGAGAATCGATAGAATTGGTACCGCACGGCCAGGTGTTAGACCCCGCGTGGACCCCCGATAGCCAGAATATCTTTTATACGAAACATTTACCTGGCCGCGTATTCGAAATTTGGGCGGTTAATATTAGGGACCCGAAAAAAACGGGTTTCGTCGTAGAAGGTATGGACCCGGCCTGGCACCCGTTCGGAGAGCGGCTCGCTTTCGTTAAAGAGGTCGGCGAAGGCTACGATATATATTTAATGGACCCTGCTACCGGCCGGGATACGAAGTTCGTCGGTACGCCCCGGGGAGAAAGCAAATGGTGGGCTTTGGATCCTACGTGGAGCCCCAAAGGCGACTGGATTGCGTTTCACGGTATAAGAGAATATTTCGGTGTTTACAAAAAACAATTTTCGCCAAAATAATAGTAGTTTCGGGGAGGCTAAAAAATGTACGTTGATAGCAATCGGGCGCCGGCCCCGCGGCCGGCGTTTTCGTTTAATCTAATATGAACCCCAACGCCGCAGAAGAACTCCGGGAATTCGCGCGCAAAATCCCCAAGGTGGAGCTGCACCTCCACCTGGAGGGGGCGATACCACTCGAGACGTTGCTCGCGTTCATCCGCCGCGCCGGGACCGAGCCGGACGTCCGCACCGTCGACGACTTGCGCGAGCGGCTGGCCTACCCCGACTTCCAGGGCTTCCTCGATACCTGGGTGTGGAAGAATAGGTTCATCACCGAGGAAGACGACTTCGCCGGGATAACGTACGACGTCCTGGCCGACCTGCACGCCCAGAACGTCCCGTACGTCGAGATGCACTACTCCCCCGGCGACTACCGCGACCGCGGCTTTACGCTGGCGAGCGTCACCGAGGCCGTACTCGCCGGCTCGAGCCGGGCCCGCCGGGACTTCGGCCTCCGCTGCGGCCTTATCCTGGACCTGCTGTGGGGCGCCACCGTCGAAGAGGCGTGGGGGTGGATGGAGGAGGCGACGCCGTTCCTGGGCCGGGGCGTCGTCGGCGTCGGCCTGGGCGGGAGCGAGCAGAAGTCCCCGGCCCGGGCCTACGCCGAGCTCTACGCCGAGGCCGGGAAGCGCGGCTTTCGCCTCACCGCCCACGCGGGGGAGGCGCTGGGGCCCGAGTCCATATGGGCGGCCATGGAGGAACTCGGCGTCGAGCGGATAGGCCACGGCGTGAGGGCATGCGAGGACCCGGCCCTGCTCGAGGTGCTGCGAGAGCGCCGCCTCCCGTTGGAGGTGTGCGTTACGAGCAACGTGAAGACCGGCGTCTACCCCTCGGCGGCGGCCCATCCGATAAGGAGCTTTTTCGAGCAGGGTTTAGCGGTGACCGTCAACTCGGACGACCCCACCATGTTCCACACCACGCTCAGCGACGAATATCTCGTTCTGCTCCGGGACCTGGCCTTCACGCCGGAGGATTTAAAGACGTTGAGTCTGAACGGCGTCGAGGCCTCGTTTTTATCAGACGACGATAAACGGCGGTTGAGAAGCCGATTTGAGGAGGAGTGGGAGGGATTGTTAAAGAAGTACGCCTAGGCGTAGCGCCGCTCCGCCTTTGCCCGGCCTCCCGGCCGGTTTTTATTTCCCCCTAAAAGCGCGAACGAAAAATTGCCTTGACCGCGGCTCGAGCCGCTGTTAATTATGGGGTCGTTATCCGAAGGAGGTTCGGGATGTGTCGCGTATATAGGGCGTTGAATATAATCGCCGCATTTGCGGCGTTACAGGCCGGCGTCGCCGCGGCCGATTCGTGGATGGCCCCCACCGAGCAGGACTACTACTCGGCGAACGAGGCGTACTACCTGCACGTCGTCCCCGGCGACGGCTCGAGCCCTGCCCGCGGCACGCTGTATCGGGCTTTCCCCGCGCGCGACGCGCAGGAGCTATGGGCCCGCGACCTCCTCAACCCCACCGCCCCCTACCAGGTGCTGGTCGCGGATTCCGGCGAGTACGTCGTCACCTCCGACGACTGGGGGAAGGTCGGCTATGGCCCCAACGTCGTCGTCATCTACGGCCCGGAAGGCGACGTCGTAAAGAATTTCGCGCTGGAGGACCTCTTGACCGACGAAGAGGTGGCCGCGGTCCCTCACACCATCAGCTCGCGGTGGTGGGGCGGTAAGCACTATCTTGACGAGGAGGCGGGGGAGGTAGTCCTGGCGGTCTCGACGGGCGGCGACGCGTTCGGCGAGGTCCGCATCCGCCTTGCGGACGGCGAGGTCCTCCCGTAGCGGTACTACCCCGGTTTTGTTCGAGAGGAAGACGATGGCCTTTAAGAACGTCGTAGGCATATACCCTTATTATTACGAGGTCCCGGTGTACGAGTTCTTCCCGCCGCTGGGGCTGGAGTACGTCGTCGCCGCGATAGAGGACCTGCTCGAGGACGCGTGCGTGATAGACCTGCGCTACGAGAAGGAGCTCGAGAAGGTCGTGGGCGCGGGCGCGGACCTGTTCTGCGTGAGCGTGAACTGGCCTTACGAGTACGACTCGGTATGCGAGGTCATCCGCTCGCTGCCGGCGGACGCGACGACGGTCGTCGGCGGCAAGTTCGCCACCGAGAACGTGGAGGACCTGTTCGCGCGGTGTCCTAATGTCGACGTCATCGTGCGGGGCGACGGCGAGGAGACGTTCCGGGAGTTCGTCCAGGCGGGCTCGCCGGCGAACGTGGATGGTTTGTCCTATCGCGACGGCGGCCGCGTCGTCCACAACGCCAATCGCCGGCTGGCCCCCGTCTCGGACACGCTGTATCCGAATCGGAGGAGACGCCGCTACCGATATAAGGTCAGCTACCAGAAGGTCGGCCTGGGGTACAGCTTCGACTCGCTCGTGAGCTCGCAGGGGTGCCCGTTCAAATGCAAGTTCTGCTCGTTCAAGATGAACCCGCTGGGCCAAAAGCGCGACTGGTCGGCGCGGTCGCCGGCGTCGGTGCTCGCGGAGCTGGGGGAGATAGACGCCCGGGTGGTGGCGTTCGTCGACGACAACTTCTTCGCCGACGTGGGGAGGGTGGACGAGATATGCGACCTCATTATCGAGGCGAAGCTGGATAAGTTCTTCCTCGCTAACGCGCGGATCTCAGTGGCGAACCATCCCGCCCTTCTGGAGAAGATGTACCGCGCCGGCTTCCGCCTGCTGATGATCGGCCTGGAGTCCGCCCAGGACAAGAGCCTGAAGCAGCTGGACAAGGGCTTCAAGACGGCGGACGTGCGAAAGGCGTTCGCGGTCCTGCGCGAGGCGAACATGCTGACCAACGGCTATTTTATCGTGGGCCTTATGGGCGAGACCGAAGAGGAGATGCTCCAGGTAGTCCCCTTCGCCCGGGAGATAGGCATCGATTTGATAAGCCCCAACCGGCTGCGGTACGAGAAGTATTCCGGCCTGGCCCGCCTTGTGGACGAAAGCGACGATTACTACGTTGGCGAGGGCAACCGCGTGTTTTCGAAGTGGTACGGCCCGGGCGACATCAACCGCATCGTAAAGCAGATAAGCTCCGGGTTTTTCGACCGCCGTCAGATTTGGGCCGTGGCCAGGAAGGGCCTGCGTATAGGTTTCCCGGGGTGGATATTTTACCTCCGCCTTATCTTCGGCCTGCCGCGCATCATCCGGCGGGCCAAGATGCGGAGGAAGCGCCTCCGCGCGGCGGCGCGCGCGAGTTCTGCGAGAGGTTGAGCGCCGAAGAAAGCCGCGGCGGTTCGTCAAGAATATGTGAGGAGAGGCCGATGGATAAGAGGTCGCTCAAGCGAGCTATAGGGGCGGAATTCTGGCGCGAGAGCTCGAGCCGGCTCCCCTCGGAGGAGGCGGCGGAGGTCCTGCGCGAGCTCGTCGCGTACGTCGTCGACGGGTGGGCGCGGCGCGTCGACGAGGTGAAGACGGTAGGCGGCGAGGGCGTCATCTTTCTCTTGCGGGGCCGGCCGCTGTTGACGGTCAACGTGTGCCGCAAGAACCTGCGCGTGTACGTGCACCCGGAGGCGGGGGCGCTCGTCGAGCCGGAGGCGACCTTCGCCGTCGAGAAGTTCAGGTTCTGGGAGGGCTCGTTCCGAAAAACGTCGGGCAAGCACAACGCCATGAGCTTTTGGATTTCGAAACCCGAATTCCTCCCCGGCGCCCGAGACATAATAGGCCTTATTCCCAAGACCTTGGGGGACGGCGTTTAAGTCCCGGCCCGGTCGGCGCCGCAAGGGCGCCGGGGGGCGGCCGCGGCCTGGTACCGGTACGTCAACGGCGTCGCGCTTCCCGGGAAGGCCGATGATGACCTGGCCGGGATTACGTATGCCCTGCAGTTCAAGTTCGGCCATTTCTAAATCTACCGGTTAACGCGGACGAGAGTTACCGCGGCCTTCGGGCCGCGGTTTTTCGTCGGGAAAATATGTTTGGGTTGCGGCGCCGGGTTATGGTAAATTTCCCCGTGCACTTGCGGGACGTAATCGAACGCCGGGTTCCGCCGGAGCCCTGGGCCGAGGGCGAGAACATCCCCTGGAGCGACCCGGCGTTCAGCGCGCGGATGCTGGCCGAGCACTTGAGCCAGGAGCACGACGCCGCGAGCCGCCGGCTCGAGACGATCGACAAACAGGTCGAATGGGTCCACGATGAATTATTGTCGGGAAAGGCGACGACGGTCCTGGACCTCTGCTGCGGCCCGGGCCTGTACGCGAGCCGGCTCGCCCGGCTGGGCCACGAGTGCAGGGGGGTTGACTACTCCCCGGCGTCGATAGACTACGCCGAGGCCGAGGCCCGCAAAGAGGGCCCGGCCGCCACGTACCTGCGTCGGGACGTCCGCGCCGGGGATTACGGCGACGGCTTCGGCCTGGTTATGCTTATCTTCGGCGAGTTCAATACGTTCCGGCCGGCGGACGGCCGGGCCGTCCTCGAAAACGTTTACCGGGCGCTGGCGCCCGGCGGCATATTCTTCCTCGAGGCGCACCCCCGGGCGGCGATCAAGAACATCGGCGTCGGGCCCTCCACCTGGCGCACCGAGGAGGCCGGCCCGTTCTCGGACCGGCCGTACGTCCGTCTAACCGAGAACTTCTGGGACGAGGCCCGCGGGACCGCGACCACCCGGTATTACGTGATAGACGCGGCTACCGGCGACGTCAGCCGCTACGCCCAGACGTTCCAGGGATATACGGAGGAGGAGTACCGGGAGCTGTTGCGGGACGTGGGTTTCGACGACGTCGCAATACGCCCGGACTTCCCCGGGCCGCCGGTGGAGCTGATGGGCGAACTCGTCGCTTTCGCGGCCCGGAAGGCCGGGCCCTTATATTCTAACCGGGTTTAATTTCGGGTCATAACTCAAACCGGAGGCACGGGAAGTGAAAAAGGAGCTGGAAAACCTCAGGTGGACGCCGCGGTGGGTCTCGCACCTCGGCTGCGTAAAGGGTTGTCTCGATTATTTGGGTATCGACGTCTCCGACGCGTGGCTCTTCGGCGCGACGGGACACGCCTTCATAGTCAACGTCCACGACGTCGTCTGCCCCAGCGGCCCCACGGCCTGGAATACCGAGATGCTTCGTAAGCTGGGGAAGAACGTCGGCTACGAGAGCCGCGGCCTGAGCGCTACCCGGAAAGACGCCGACTTCGAACGGAAGCGCAAGCTCGTTTGGGAGAATACGAAGCTCGCGCTCGATAATGACCTTCCGACGTACGGCTGGGAGCTCGACGTCCCGGAGTACTACGTCATCTACGGCTACGACGACGTCGGCTATCACTACTCCGGGCCGGGGGCCGACGACGGCGCCGGCCCCAAGCCGTGGCGCGACCTCGGCGAGTCGGATATCGGCGTTCTGGAGATGTACTCGCTCGTAGAGGGCGAGGCCGCCGACGACCGCACGACCGTGAAGGAGGCGCTGGCGTTCGCGCTCGCGTTCGCACAGAGCCCCGCCGAATGGGTTTACGCCAAGTACAAAGCGGGCCTGGGCGGTTTCGATAACTGGGTCAAGGCCGTGGAGGAAAATATCGCCCACGGCCACGGCATGGCCTACAACGCCGCCGTCTGGCACGAGTGCCGCCACTTCGCCGTGGAATTTCTGAAAGAGGCGAAGGAGCGCCTCGGCGGCCCGGCGGCGGAGTTCGACGAGGCGATAGCTCATTACGAGGTCGTGGCCGGGAACTTGAAGAAGGTCGTCGAGCTGTTCCCGTTCCACGGCCTGAAGTCGGAACATATTCAGGACGAGGGCCGGCGGGCCGAGGCCGCCGAGGCGCTCCGCGCGGCGCGGGTGGCGGAAGAAGCCGGCCTGGCCGCGTTGGTTAAAATCCGCGACGGGTTGTAACGCTCTACGCAGGAGGACCGATGTTAGCTCGAGATTACAAAGAGGTCGTGCAAGACGACGTCGAGGCGGAGGGCGCGGCCGGCGTCAAGATCCGCTGGATTATTACGAAAGAGGACGGCGCGCCCAACTTCGCGATGCGCGAGTTCGAGCTGGCGCCGGGAGGCCACACGCCCTACCACGCCCACGGCTGGGAGCACGAGGTATTCGTCCTGGCCGGCGAAGGCGTTGCGGTCGGCGACGCGGAGGAATTCCCGCTCGAGCCGGGTACCGTCGTCCTCGTCCCGCCCAATGAAAAACATAACTTCCAAAATACCGGCGCGGAGGTTTTACGGTTCCTCTGCGTCGTACCGCACGGCGCCGCCTAGCGGCGTCTTTTGATTTACGAGCGGCGTAAGGAATTGGCGAGGATGGACGTCGGCGGGCGAGGCCGTGTTGCCGCCGGAAGTCTTGGACGTGCGGGAAGCGGAGGTTTAATTCCGTCGACCCCTTGGGAAGGGGTTGGATAGAGGCCGCCGGGCCGTTCGACTGGGCGAAAAACGGGAGGCAAGATAAGATGAAAGTCGACGTCGAGTATCTGGAGTTTATGTGGCCGATGAGGCATTTCCTGATAACGTGCGGCGATGTCCGGAAAGGGTCAAACATCATCGCCGTCAGCTTCTGCATGCCGGTATCCAAACGGCCGCCGCTGCTCGCCTGCGCCATAGGACGCGCGACCCATTCCTATGAGTTGATAACCGGTACGAAGGAGTTCGTCGTAAACGTACCGCCCGCGGCCTTGAAAGACAAGATATATTACTGCGGTTTCCATTCGGGTCGCGACGTGGATAAATTTAAGGAGACGGGCCTGACGCCGAAGCCGGCACGCGCGGTGACGGTCGCCGTTATTGACGAGTGCGTAGCTCATATGGAATGCAAAGTCGAACAGGAGATCGAGGCCGGGGATAAGAGCCTGATCGTAGGCGAGGTGGTGGAGGCGTACGCGGATGAAGCTGTTGTGAAACGTGAACGGGAGGTCGATTACGCGAAAGGCGATTTCCCGCGGAAAGTATATGGCACGAGATTTAAAACCACATAACCCATTTATGTTAAGGCCGTCTTCTAGTTTAGTTTGCGTAAATGTCCCCGGCACCGCGTAAACGGGCCGGGCGTCGCGGGCCGCGCCCGACGGCGCGAGCGGCGGCCGCGTCGGCGGTTCATAACGGATTGCGGAGAAAAATTATGGAACTTTACGACTTATTGATGAAGCGGCGGTCCGTCCGAAACTTCGAGGACCGCCCCGTTCCGGACGAAGTTATAGACAAGCTAGTCAACGCCGCCAACAACGCCCCCACCGGCTGCAACATCCAGCCGCTGTCGATCGTACTGGTTCGGGAGCCGGACCGGCGGGCAAAGCTCGCCCAAATGGTCAAACGCCAGCCTTGGGTCAAGAACGCGCCGGTTTCCATGGTCTTCTGCCTCGACTTCTGGCGGCTCAAGAAGTGGGCCGAACTATCGGGCGTGGGGTTCCGCGGCAACGAGGCGTTCAGCCATTTCCTCCTCGGCTACGCCGACGTGATGTGCGCGGCGCAGACCGTCGTGATACTTGCGGAGAGCTTCGGCCTGGGGTCGGTATACGTCGGCAGACTCCCGTACGTCGCCGACGAGGCCCGGGAGTATTTCGGGATGCCGGCGTACGTCTTTCCGCTAATGTTGTTGTGTCTAGGGTATCCCAAAACCGTCCCCCGCAACGTCTCCAAGTTGAGTCCGTCGGTGATACGTCATAAGGAACGGTACCGGCCTTTGAGCGACGACGAAATCCGAAACGCCTTCGACGAGAAATACGGCTCCTTCGACGAGAACGCCGAACGATACTTCGAACGGGTTTTAATCGAGGCGGTAGAGGCGGACGAGCAGGGGGAGGGGGGTTGGCTCAAGAGGTCCCGCGAGCGGATAACTAAACTGGCTATTAAGAGTAACGCCGAGTTCGTATTTAAAATCCGGTATCGGGCCGATCTTATGGTCGAGCATAACGCCGAGGCGATCGATATTTTCAAAAACGCCGGCTTCGATTGCTTCGGCTCGTAGTTGCGCGGCGAAGGTTTATGTGGTATGAAGCGTAGAAGTTTACGCGGGCGAAGACGACGCAGCAAGGTCGAGTTTGGGCACGACGTAAGTTCTCTTGGCGGTGGGTGTTTTTTGGGCCGCTCCTGTTCCTGCCCTTGGCGTTTTCGGAAAAGTGGGCGCCGGCGGTGTTCGGCGAGGAGGCGTACGCGCGCTTCGTCAACGCCGGGGGCCTAACCATCGTCGGCGTCGTCACCATCAACGACCAGCCGTACCTCAACCTCACGCTGGAGGTGGACGACGGCTCCCGCGCGCCGTACGTCGTGAGCTTCGACGCCGTCATCCCGCGGGCCGCGGTACCCCAGTTTCAACCCGGCGCCCTAGTACGGCTGAAGGTGGACCCGAACGACCCGCAACAGGTCGTCATCGACTGGAGCGCGTCCAGGTTGGTGACGTAGGTTCGCGAAGCCGCCGGGCGGAGCGATTATGACGCCGCGACGTTGGATATTGCTTTCGATATCGGCCTGGGCTTTGACGGCCGCCGCTCCCGGCCCCGCCGGGGCTGTTTTTAAAAGCCTCGACGAGGAGGCCGCGGCCGGACCCGTCGCCGCCCGGGCCGAGGGCGCCTCGATCGAGATATCGGAGCTCGCGTTCGCCGTGGCGCAGCTCGAGTGTTTCAAGGAGAACGAGCTGGTCGCTCGAGCCACCGGCTTCTTCTACGCCTCGGGCGGCGCCGTATATTTGATTACCAACCGCCACGTCGTATTGGACGAGCGAGCCGGCCACGTCCCCGACAAGTTGAAGCTGTGGCTGCATACCGACGCCGCCGACATACGCAAGAACGGCGTGTACGTCGTCTTTCTTTACGACCACCGCGGCCGGCCGCGCTGGCTCGAGCACCCGGAGCGGGGAAAGGCGGTGGACGTCGTCGCGATACCGATGAACGCCTCGCGCTTGAAGCGCGAGTTCGTCGTAAAACCGTTCGGCCCGGACAATCGCCTCCCGGAAGAGGTCGCGGTCCAGGTGGGCGAAGACCTGATCGTAATCGGATACCCGCTGGGGCTGCACGACGCCGCGTACAATTTACCCATCGTGCGCCGCGGAACGTTGGCCTCGTTCTACCCCATACCCTTCGAGGGAGAACCGTATTTCCTGATAGAGTGCCGGGTCCACAGCGGCTGCAGCGGCAGCCCGGTGCTGACGCGGCCGGGCGGCATAATGCAGGCCAGGGGGGCGCGGCTCAGCCTGTATCTGAGCCGCGGAATCTACTTGCTGGGCGTCAATTCCGCCCGCGTGGGAAAAGAGCGCGCCGTAAAGGGCGAGGAACCGTTGGGCCTGAACGCTGTATGGTTCACGTACCTCATACCCGAAATAATATCGCAGGAAGTAGGCGAGTAGGCGCCCCCCGCCGATTGGCGCGCAAAAGGTTGATATCGAAACGTTCTTCGTTTTTAAATATTAGGAGTGAGTCGGGTATGTCGGCGTTAAAAAAATTACTCCGGGGCTTGTTATACGCCGTTTTTATTATAGTATGCGCAACCGGCGTCGCCGTCGTCGCGTACTTGCTGGTGTTTAGGCCGTGGCAGTTGCGGTGGGGCGCGACCGACGAGGAGCTCGAGCGGGCCATGCCGGGCGACGAGCTCGTGACCGAGCCGGACCTCGACACCACGCGAGGCGTCACCGTCGCGGCCCGGCCGGAGGAAATTTGGCCCTGGCTGGTGCAGATAGGTTATCGCCGGGCCGGCTTCTACAGCTACGACCGGCTCGACAACGCCGGCGTCCCCAGCGCCGAGCGGCTCTTGCCCGAGTACCAGGATTTGAAGGTCGGCGATGAGATACCCCTCGATAGAGTCAATCGCATGGAGGTCGTGGTGCTCGAGCCTCCCCGTGTTATGTTGTGGAACCTGCCCGGCAGGGGGTTCTCGTGGGCGTGGGGATTATACCCCCTCGACGGCCGCCGCACGCGCCTCGTGACGCGGCTTCATTGGCGGTACAAGTGGAGGTGGCCCGTAATCCTCGGGTACTTCATGATCGACGTCGGCGACTTCATAATGATGCGGAAGTGCATGCTCGGGATTAAACGGCGGGCGGAGGCGGCCGGCCCCGAAGCCGGCGCGGAAGAGTAAATTCGTTGTATATAAACCCGGCCGGAGCGCGAATATTTCGTCCGGTAAAGAGCCGGCGACGTTAAAAAGAATGTGGGAGTCGCATTATGCCGAAGGATAACTCGAAGGTAAACATCGACGCCGACGACCTCCACCAGCTCGCCCGCGCCTTCTTCCGCAGCCGCATCCTGTTGACGGCGTACGAGCTGGGTCTGTTCACGGCGCTCGGCGACGGCGGCAAGACCTCGGCCGAGGTGGCCTCCGCGCTGGAAACGGACCCCCGCGCCACGGACCGCCTGATGAACGCGCTCGCCGTGCTGGGCCTTCTTCACAAAGAAGAAGGCCGATTCGCGAACGCGGAGGCCGCCGCGCGATACCTGGTAAAGGGTAAGGCCGAGTACATGGCTGGGTTGATGCACACGGTCAACCTGTGGGATTCGTGGAGCACGCTCACGGGCGCCGTCCGCGCCGGCACCACGGCGTTCGAGCGGCCGGGGGGCGAAGCGGGCGAGCGCCGGACCGAGGCCTTCATCGCCGCCATGCACGCCGGCGCCTCCCTGCGGGCGGAGCGGCTCGTCGCGACGTTGGACCTCGCCGGTGTCTCCCGCGTGCTGGACGTGGGCGGCGGCTCCGGCGCGTACGCCATGGCCTTCGTGCGCGCGTCGAAAAAAATAACGGCCACGGTCTTCGACCTCCCGCACGTAACGCCCCTTACGCGGCGATACGTCGAGGCCGGGGGGTTATCCGGGAAAATAGACGTCGTCGAGGGGGACGCTACCGCGGACGAGCTGCCGCGCGGCTACGACCTCGTCTTCATGTCGCAGCTCTTGCACAGCAACTCGCCGGCGGAGAACGAGGCGCTCATCGCGAACGGCGCCGCCTCGCTCAACCCCGGAGGCCGCCTCGTCATCCAGGACTTCGTCGTCGACGAGGGCCGCGCGGGGCCGCCGCAGGCCGTCATCTTCGCGCTCAATATGCTCGTCAACACCGAGGCCGGCGATACCTATACCGAGGCCGAGATTCGCCGCTGGTTGGAGGCCGCGGGCCTCGCCGACGTCGAGCGACGCGACACCGATTTCGAGACGACGCTGATGATAGGCCGAAAAACGTGACGGCGGCGATACAGGTTCGGGAAATCCCCGCGAAGTCGATACTGACGAAGAGCAACATCCCGGGCGTGGATTTCTGCATCAATCCGTACGTCGGCTGCGCGCACGCGTGCCGGTATTGCTACGCCCGTTTTATGAAGAGGTTCACCGGCCACGACGAACCGTGGGGCGAGTTCGTCGACGTCAAGGTGAACGCCGGGGCGCTGCTCCACAAGCGTCTGGCGTCGATGCGGAACCCGCAGGGTCACGTGCTCGTGGGCAGCGTGACGGACGCGTACCAGCCGCTCGAGCGCAAATACGAGCTCACCCGGGGGCTCCTGCGCGAACTCGCGGCCTCGGCCTTCGACGTCACCGTGCTTACGAAGTCGGACCTGGTAGTGCGCGACGTCGATATCCTCGCCGAATTCGAGCGGTGCAAGGTGGAGTTTTCCGTAACCGGCGTCGACGAGGGGGTAGCGGCGGCGCTGGAGCCCGGCGCGGCCTCCCCGGCCCGGCGCCTGGCCGCGCTGAGGAAGCTGCACGAGAGCGGCGTCGCGACGCACGTCTTCGTCTCGCCGATACTGCCGGGGCTTACGGACTTGCGGGCGGTGTTCGAGGCCGTCCGCGGCTTTACCGGCGGCATAAGCGCCGAGACCTTGAACGTGCGCGCCGCGGATTGGCCGCGGCTGGCCGCGGCGTTTGAGAAGACCTTTCCGGACCGGTTCCCGGCGTTCCGCGGCAAGGCCCGTTCGCCGGAGTATTGGGACGACGTCGAGCGCGAGTTCCGGGAGCTGGCCCGCGAGTTCGGCGTACCGCTGGGCGGCTTCTACCGCCATTGAGTACGGCGCGGCCGTAACTTGTAGTGGACCGCTCATCCCGCAGATGGTTTAGATGGTTGCTAGTCGCCGCCGGGTTTTTCTTCTTCGGCCTCGGCGCCGCGGGGATCTTCATACCGCTACTGCCGACGACGCCGTTTCTTCTGCTGGCCGCGGCCTGTTTCGCGCGCAGCTCGGAACGGTTCTACCGGTGGCTGTTGGGCAACAGATGGTTCGGCGCTTACGTGCGAAACTACCGCGGGGGGAGGGGGATTCCGGCTAAGGTTAAAATATTTTCCGTCGCCCTTCTGTGGGTGGCTATATTATTATCGGCCGTTTTCGCGGTGTCGAATTTTATCGTCAGGATTATTTTGGTCGGCATCGCCGCGGCCGTTACCGTTCATATCGCTTGTATTCGGCCCAAGGGGCGGCGGTAACGCCCCGGCGGCCGCCGGCCGCAGTCGACGAGGGTGCGTCGCATTATGGGTAAAAGCGCGAACGGACGAGAGGGCACGTCGGTCGTCTTGTTGGGCACCGGCACGCCCAACGCCGAGCCGGCTCGAGCCGGGCCGGCGGCGGCGGTGGTCGTGGGCGAGCAGCCGTACGTCGTCGACTTCGGCCCGGGCGTCGTGCGGCGGGCCGTGGCCGCGGGCCTCGAGCCCAAGAGGCTCACGCGTGCGTTCCTTACGCATCTCCACTCGGACCACACGACCGGGTACCCGGATTTAATATTAACGCCCTGGACGCTCGAGCGCGAGGAGCCGCTGGAAGTGTACGGCCCTCGGGGCCTGGCGGCTATGACGGAGCGCGTCCTCGCCGCGTACGACGCGGATATCACGCAACGCCTTACAGGGCTCGAGCCGGCCAACGAAACCGGTTGGCGGGTGGAGGCGCACGACGTCGACCCGGGCGTCGTCTACGAAGACGAGAACGTCGCGGTCGAGGCGTTCGCCGTCGACCACGGCTCCTGGGACGCGTACGGCTACAAGTTCCGGACGGCGGACCGCACGGTCGTCATATCCAGCGACACCGCGCCGACGGAGATTATGGTGGAGAAGAGCCGCGGGTGTGATATCCTCGTCCACGAAGTTTACTCGGCGGCCGGGTTTGAAACGCTCCCGCCGGCGTGGCGGAAGTACCACGCCGCGGTCCACACCTCCTCCCGGGAGTTGGCCGCGCTCGCGGCTCGAGCCGAGCCGAAATTATTGGTCCTGTACCATCAACTCCTGTGGGGAGTTTCGTATGACGAGCTGGTGGCCGAGGTAAAGGAACATTACGCCGGCGAGGTAGTCTCGAGCCGGGACCTCGACGTCTTCTAATGGAAATGGAGCGGAAACCTACGAAATACGACGCCGTTATATTCGACGTATTCGGTACGCTGGTGGACATATTCTCGCTCGAGGAGTACCGCGTATTTTTAAACGATTTGTGCGCCGTCCTGGGCGTATCGCCGGCGGCCTTTATGAGCTTATGGGACGAGAAGGCCGACGACCGCGCGCTGGGCCGGGTCCCGGTGGCGGAGCAGCTGAGGGCGCTGTGCCGCGAGCTCGGCGTGGACGTTACGCCGGCGCAGCTCGAGCGGGCGGTCGAGATGCGCGTCGACTTCGTACGAGGGGTCCTCGTTCCCCGCGACGACGCCGCGTCGACGCTCGCGGCGCTGCGCGAGCGGGGGCTCAAAATAGGCGTCATCAGCGATTGCTCGGAGGAGGTCGTCGCGGCCTGGCCGGAGACGCCGCTCGCGCCGCTGGTGGACGAGGCGGTCCTGTCGGCCGCGGTGGGGATGAAGAAGCCGGACCCCCGCGTCTACGAGCTGGCGTGCCGGCGTTTGGGCGTGGAGGCGGCGGCGTGCCTCTTCGTGGGCGACGGCGGCAGCCGCGAGCTCACCGGCGCGTCGGCGGTGGGGATGGACGCGGTCCTCATCCGCGTACCGGACGACGCCGGCGACGACGCCTTCCGCCGCGACGCCGAGGAGTGGGACGGGGCCAGGGTGGCGGCGCTGCAAGAGGTCCTCGAGCTGGTTTAATAACTTCACGCCGGGAGATTCAGTATGAGATTGACCGAAGACGTACTGCACGAGCTCGCGCGCCTGGCCCAGACGGACCGAACGGTCCTGTCGGCGTATCTGGCGCTCGCCGACGGGTGGGACGCCGCGACGGATTTTATCGCCAAGGAAGCCGCCCGGCTGGCGCCGTTCCTGGACGCCGGCGAGCGGGATTATTTCGAGGGCTCGCTGTCGTTTTTATCCGATTACGTTAACGAGAAAAAGGCCAAGGGTTACGCCGGCCCGGGCCTGGCCTTCTTCGCCGACCTGGGCGCCGACTTCACCCGGGGCGTCGAGCTGGTTATGCCGCCGGCGCCGCTGCTCGCCGTCGACGACGAGGCGGTCATCGCGCCGCTGGCGCTCCAGCTGGACGAGTACCAACCGGTGGGCGTCATTACGGTGGACGCGGCCGGCGCGAAGATTTATATCGCCGCGGGCCGCGTCGCGGAGGAGGAGGACGCGCTGCGCGAAAATATCCACCACCTCTCCAAAGTGGGCGGTTGGTCGCAGATGCGGTACCAGCGGCGCCGCGACAAGGAGGTCAAACGTTTCGCCGGTGAAGTGGCGAAGCGGGCGGAGGACGTTTTCGCGGAGGGCGACGTGAACCGCGTTTTGCTTGCAGGCCGCGACCGTATGGTCGCCGCGGTCGAAGAAGAGCTGTCGCCGGCGTGGCGGGGGAAAGTAGTAGGTACGGTCCGCTGGGACCTGGACGCGAGCGACGACGAGCTGCTCGCCAAGATAAAGCCCGCCCTCGAGGCGGCGGAACGGGAGGAGGGGGCGGAGCTGCTCGGGCGTTACGCCGGCGAGCTCCGGCGGGGCGGCCTGGCCGTTGCCGGCGCCGCGGCCGCGGAGCGCGCGCTGCAGATGGGGGCCGTCGACACGTTGCTCGTCGGCAAAGGTTTTTACGAAACGGCGGCCGGCGCCCCGGAGGTCGTCGAGAAGCTGACGGGCCTGGCCGAGGCGACGGGGGCCCACGTGAGCTTCGTTCCCGAGGAGGGCGGCGCGTTGGCCCGGGGCGGCCACGTCGGCGCGCTGCTGCGGTTTAAAGTTAGTTCCGGCGACGGTGCGTAGGCCGTTTCGAGGCGTGAGGAGGGAAAGGGAAAGTGCCGGCCGGCGCGCAAAGGGGTAAAGCTATGCTCAAGGGATTACATTTTCTGCTGACGTACGCGTGCACCTTGGAATGCGACCACTGCTTCCTTTACTGCGGCCCGAAGTCGGAAGGGACGTTTACGCTGGCGCAGCTCCGCGACGCTCTCGACGAGGCGGCAAAACTCGGTACGGTCGGGTTTATCTTTTACGAGGGGGGCGAGCCGTTCTTGTATTACCCGCTCCTGGTGGAGGGGCTTAAAGAGGCTCGCGCGCGTGGCTTCAAGACGGGGATCGTCACGAATTGTTATTGGGCGACGGCGGAACCGGACGCCGCGTTGTGGCTGGACCCCGTGCAGGCCGCCGGCGTCGACGAGCTCTCGCTGAGCGACGACGCCTACCATCACGGCGAGAAGGAGGAGGAGACGCCGGCCCGGGTTGCCGCGGCCGCCGCGGCGGAATTGGGAGTACCGTCCGGTTCCATCTGCATCGACGCGCCGACGCTCGAGGCGGACGTCGAAAAGGGCGAGCCGGTGATCGCCGGCGGTGCGGTGCTCCGCGGGCGTGCCGTAGAGAAGCTGGTGGAGGGGTTGCCGACGAGGCCGTGGGAGGAGTTCGACGAATGTACGCGCGAGGATTTGCGGGACCCCGGCCGCGTCCACCTCGACGCCTTCGGCCATGTCCACCTGTGCCAGGGCTTGAGTATGGGCAACATGTGGGAGACGCCGCTGTCGCGATTGGTGAAGGAATACGACGCGGACGCGCACCCGATTTGCGGGCCGCTGTTGCGCGGCGGCCCGGGCGAGCTCGTCCGCGCGTACGACCTTGACCTCCGCGGCGAGTACGTCGACGAGTGCCACCTGTGCTTCCTTGCGCGCAAAGCCCTGACCGACAGATTTCCCGAGTACCTCGCGCCGCGGCAGGTTTACGGCTTGGAGAACGAGTAACAATTAACCGAGACGTTACGAGAGGAGAGGCGATGGATAAGATAATCTACCGTTCCGTAACGCTGCCGTGCGGCGCCGCCCGGGCGTTCGAGATGTTCACCGTCAACGGCGAACTCGAGAAGTGGCTCACGGCCAAGGCCGACGTCGAGCCGCGCGTGGGCGGCAAGTACGAGCTATTCTGGAACCCGGCGGAGCCCGAGTTCGACAGCACCGTCGGCTGCCGGGTAACGGCGCTCGAGCCGGGCAAGCTCTTAGCGTTCGAGTGGAAGGGGCCGAAGCAGTACTCCGATTTCATGAACGAATGCGACCCGCTGACGCACGTCACGGTGGCGTTCCTCCCGGGCGAGGAGGAGGGGAAGCCGCGCACCGAGGTCCACCTCGTCCACGCCGGTTGGCGCGGTACCGCGGAATGGGAGGAGGCGCGGCAGTGGTTCGTCGGTAATTGGGAGGGCGCGTTCGCGACGCTGGAGAAGCAGCTCGGCGGAGGATAATTTTAAACGAGGAATAACGGGTAAACATACCCCGAGTTTTGGAGGCCGGGGTTTGCTTCTGTTTCTATAGGAGAGATCGTTGTTATAAGTATGCAGTTATTCGATTTCTTTTTCGGTCAATAGGTTTCTGAATTTATCGTACGTAGCTATTTTCTTAAGGTTGCCGTCGACGTCGTACTCGGCGCGTATTGTTACGACGAAACCAAACGCGGGCGTCGGGTTCTCCTGTTCATCAAAGTACGAGATCTGTTCCATATTACCGCGGGCGTCGTAGTAATATCTGGTAACGGCTACCGGCGAATGCGCCGGCGTTTTATACCGGCCCTCCGGACTAAGATAAGCTTCCTCGCAAAGATTACGGTCTTCGTCGTACTTAAAGCGTATTATTGCATATCCTCCATCCTCGATTTCTACCGGCCGGCCTTCGAGGTTAACGTAGCATTCCTCGGTTTTATAACCGTAAATATTGTATTTCTTCCGTACAGCGGCGAACCCGCGGACTTCGGTTGGTTTACCCGCAAGGTCGAAATACCTGATTTCCGTTACGTTCCCGACTTCGTCGTATTTAAGTTTTAAAACAGCTACGCCGTCAAGGTCTTCCCTACAACAACGTTCCCCTTCGCAATCGCAATAGGTTTCCTCTACGTTGTTCCCGGCTTCGTCGAAAACCCTACGTATAATCGCGGCCCCTAAACCTCTACGCTTTTTAGGTTTCCCCTTCTCGTCGTAGTAACATTGTTCGATAACGTTACAGCGCGAATCGTAAGTAGAACGTACAACAGAAATACCCAATCCTTTATTTTTAGTCGGCCTATCTTTTTTATCGAAGTACGATACTTCGACCACGTTGCCGCGGTCGTCGTAAGTAGTCCTTTTTACGGCAACCTTTTCGTCTTCTCTTTCAGCAAGGTTACCTTTTTTATCGTAATATGACACCTCGACGATATTACCGTATTCGCCGTATTTGAACCGCTCGATCGCGTACCCTAAATCCCGTTCCCTCCTTATGAAGTAATCGGCGAGGTCGGGTTCTAATTCCGTGCCCGGAAGGTGTTTTAATTCCTCGTTTTCGCCTAGATACCTTGTTTCGACTGTATTTCCGGCGGCGTCGAACTCGTATTCTCTGACCGCTATACCGCTTTTATCCTCCTTAAGGTTTCCCTCGCGGTCGTGGTTCGAAACCCGGACGACGTTATTTTGGTTGTCGTAGACTCGACGCGTTTCGAAATAGCCGGTCTTGTCGGTAACTTGTTGGCCTAACCTGTTTATTCGAATATCCGCAACGCGGTGGCCTTGGTCGTCGATAGTCCACCGGTATTCGGCGACACCGAATTTATCGTTTATCAAAGAGCCGTCGGCGCCGAGGTTTTTTAACGCTACGCGGTTGCCCTCGTCGTCAAGCTTTAACCCGAACCCGAACGCGTCGTTATAACTCGGGACGGGTTGGCCTGCCGCATTGTAGAAAGACCTCTTTTCGCTAGGTTTATAATACTCGAAAACGACGCACGCGGCGTTCGACTCTAAAAAGGAACCTTCCGCAGGTTTCCCGCCCATAAGGTAACCTACCTCGGTAACGCGTCCTTCCTCGTCATAAACGAAGCGATAGCAGTTGACCCACGTTGCTTCTTCTTCGGGCACCTCGTACTTCCCGACGATATCGTGTTTCCCGTCCAGCATTACGTGCCGGAAGTACTTGGCCTTTTCATCGTCCGCCGCCGTCTGCGCCGCTATCGTGCACGCGAGGGCCAACGCCGTTATTACCGTAACGCGGTTCATTTAGTTACCTCCCGTTTATATGGAGATTCCCTATTCCCAGTATTTTTTTATACTAAGTTTTTATCCGTAAAATCGCAATAAAAACCCCGGTCTCCCGGCCGGGTTTTTTTAGGGTTTCGTAGGGGCGCACAGCTGTGCGCCCCTACTACGTCGTGTCCCTTCTATTCGTAATCGTAGAAGCCCTTCTTCGTCTTGCGGCCCAGGTATTCGTAGGGGCGTACCTTCAGGTGCGCCCACCGCGTTTCTGTGATGTGTGGTAGGGGCGCACAGCTGTGCGCCCCTACGCCGTATCCGTTCTACGTTCTATTCGTAATCGTAAAACCCCTTCTTCGTCTTGCGGCCCAGGTAGCCGGCCAGCACCATCTTGCGCAACAGCGGGCAAGGCCGGTACTTGGAGTCCGCGAAGCCGTCGTGAAGGACCTCCATGATGTCGAGGCAGACGTCCAGGCCAATAAGGTCCGCCAGCTCCAGCGGCCCCATGGGGTGCGCCATGCCGAGCTTCATGACGCTGTCGATGGCCTCCTTGGTCGCGACGCCCTCGT
>Ga0307380_10004053_pt1 | contig 19975 bp, 16 predicted proteins | sample UN3MG_FD_202239 | JGI IMG/M metagenome (GOLD analysis project Ga0307380, IMG submission 202239) | Soil microbial communities from Risofladan, Vaasa, Finland - UN-3 | ecosystem: Environmental > Terrestrial > Soil > Coastal area > Acid sulfate soil | place: Finland: Risofladan, Vaasa | collected... | reverse complement strand
CCTCATCAATACCAAACTCTATCCAGCACAATACTGCATCTCGCGCTTTATCAATTGCAGCTTCTAACAAAGGCTTCTCTTCGGCGCTCGGCATGGTCAGCACATAATCTTCCGCAACTTGAGAACCACTATCGCCGATGCCAACTCGCAGCCGGTTTACCTCATCTGTACCAAGCCTTTCTAAAATGTCAGTCAGGCCCTTTTGGCCGCCTGCAGAACCACGAGCCCTGATGCGAATCCTGCCCGGCTCGAGAGCCATGTCGTCACTGACAACAAGCAGCTCCGAAAGACAAAGCCTGTAAAAACCAACCGCCGTTGCTACCACCTGGCCGCTGAGGTTCATGTACTGACAGGGCTTTAACAATATTAACTTTTTATCCAAATATTCGCCCTCGCCGAGCACGCCGCCGAATTTCTTCTTCTTGACCTTTATGCCCAACGCGCTCGCAAGCGAATCTATCACCATAAAACCCGCATTGTGACGAGTGCCTTCATATTTAACGCCCGGATTTCCCAGGCCCACAACCATTTTTGCTCCACAAACCGACATATTCCCATGCCGCCAAAGAACCTACTTGCCCTTGCCTTCTTCTGATGCCTCTTCTTCCTCCGGCTCCTTGGTCTCGCCGATTACCTCAGGAGCAATCGGCACCTCTTCTTCCAGCACCTCGGTTGTCTTCGCAGCCGCTACCAGATGACAGGTCACCAAAAGCGTCCCGGGGTCACTGGCCAGCTTTATCCCATCCGGCAACTCAATATCGCTAGCATGAACAGTGTCGCCAACACCCACCTCTTTGACCAAGACAACAATTGTCTCCGGAATATTCGTCACCTTGCATTCAACCTCAAGGTGGTCGGTATGTCCCTCGATAATACCACCTTCATGAGTGCCCTTGGCAGTACCTTTAAGCTCAAGCGGAACTGCAACCTTGACCATCTCACTTGCGTCAACACGCACCAGGTCCACATGAATAATATCCCTGCCCAGATAGTCATACTGCAGGTCCTTCACCATCATCGTCGCCTTCTTCCTGTCTATCTGAACGTCTATCACCCTGTGACCGTGATGCAGTCCTTCGACAAGATTGTGAGCATCAAGCGAAACCGCCACTGGCTCCTGCTTGTGACCGTATACAATCGCAGGTATCCGGCCCTGTTTGCGTACCTTCGCCGCCCACTTCGAGCCGGTATGTTCACGTATCTCCGCCTTCAAAAGCAAACTCTTTTCCATAACTTCCTCACTTGGAACCTATTGTGATAAATCTACTGCTTCTAACTGCTAAAACTCAAAAAATCCCAAATATGCTGCTCACCGATTCGTCACGGTGTATACGCTTTATCGCCTCGCCCAGCATGGTCGATACGGTCAAAACCTTAAATTTCTTAAGCCCCGAACGCGCATCCTGAGCTATCGTATCGGTAACCACCAGCTCGTCTATCGGCGCATCGTTGAGTTTCTTCAGAGCTTCGCCCGCAAGAACCCCGTGCGTTGCACCAACATATACCTTCTCCGCGCCCCGCTCTTTAACAAGCCTGGCCGCGCTGCAAATCGTACCCGCCGTCGCGATAATATCATCACACATCAAAACGTTCCTGCCCGCAACATCGCCGATTATCTCCTGGGCCTTAACCTCGTGGCCACTTACACGCTTCTTGTGAACAATCGCAAGTTCCCCGCCCAAATGCGATGCATACCGGGCCGCTATTTTCATATTACCGACGTCCGGCGAAACCACCGTCAGATTGCCTATCTTCTTATCTCGGAAATACTTACTCAATACCAGCTCGCCTGTAAGGTGGTCCACTGGTATGTCAAAAAAGCCCTGAAGCTGCGGCGCGTGCAGGTCTATCGCCAAAACACGGTCGGCTCCGGCCGTTACTATCAGATTCGCTACCAGCTTGGCTGTAATCGGCACCCTGCCTTCGTCTTTGCGGTCCTGACGCGCATAACCAAAGTAAGGGACAACCGCAGTGATACGCCTGGCGCTGGCCCTGCGCAAACAGTCCAGATATATCAAAAGCTCCATAAGGTGCTCGTCCACGGGGTTAGAAGTCGATTGAATCACAAAACAGTCGCGACCGCGAACATCATCCTCCAGCTTGATGACCTTTTCCCCGTCCGGGAAACGGTCTATCTTGGCCCCGCCAAGCGCCACATCCAGATACTTGCAAACCGCGCTGGCCAGGCTTACATTGCTGCTTCCACTAAATATCTTGATATTCTCATTTAAAAACATCTGACCTAACCCTTTCTCCCGAACTTCTCTATCTCTTCCTGCGAGACAACCGTGCCCGCACTTATATGTGAACCCGCCTCCAGTTCCAGAGGCGCTACCAGTATGGCCCCTGAGCCGATATAGCAGTTATCTCCCACGCTGGTCCTGCTGACCTTCTTTCCGTCGTAATTGGCTGTTATGGAGCCAGCGCCGACATTTACATTTTTGCCGACCTTCGCGTCGCCTATGTAGCTGTGGTGGCGTGCCCGGACACCTTCGGCCAGTGTTGAATTCTTAATCTCCGTGAAAACGCCCAGAACAACATCGTCCTCCAGAACGGTACCGTTGCGCAAATAAGCAAAAGGCCCAATCCGACAGCCTTTGCCTATTTTGACCTCGCCGTGGATGTATGTAAACGGCTCAATGACGGTGTCCTGACCTATCTGGGCCCTTATATCAATCCATGTATTATCAGGGTCAACTATCGTGACGCCGTTATCCATTAGCCGCTGCTGAATCCTTCTCTGCATAATCTTGCTGGCCTGGCTAAGCTGGGCCCTGCTGTTGACCCCCACAGCCTCTTCCGGCCGGACGGCTGTAACGGCAAGGACCTTGTGGCCGGTGGAAATAATCAGCGAAAGTGCGTCTGTAAGATAGTACTCATTCTTAACATTGTCGGGCTTAACCCGCTCTAAAGCCTCAAAAAGCACGTTATTGTTGAAAAGATAATAGCTCGGGTTTACTTCTTTGATGGCCAGCTGCTCGGTTGTGCAGTCGCTGTCTTCGACGATACCCTGAATGTTTCCGTGGGCATCTCGAACTATCCGGCCGTAACCTTTGGGGTCGTCCAGGACGGCGGTTGCGAGTGTTGCGGCAGATTGGCCGGACTCGTGCCTTTCTATAAGGGTTTTGAGGGTGGCAGTGCGAATTAAAGGGCCGTCGCCGCAAAGAACGAGGGTTTGGCCGTTGAAATCGGCGAGGTGCTCTTTGCAGCAAAGTACGGCGTGTGCGGTTCCTTTTTGGTCTTTTTGCTGTACCCAGACGACGTCTTTTAAATCGGCGAAGGTTTCCCTGACCTGCTCGGTGCCGTAACCGACGACGACGTAAGTCTTTGATATTCCGACACTTCTGCAAGCATCGAGGATGTATGCGAGCATAGGCCTTCCGCAAACCTCGTGGAGGACCTTGGGCAGTTGGGTATTCATTCTTTCGCTGACGCCGGCGGCGAGGATTATTGCGACTCTGTCTGCCATAAGCTCTTTCATTCTCTCGGTTTACGGTTTTTCTTTTCGAAGCTACCCGGCCAGGACTCGAACCTGGAATATGGGCACCAAAAGCCCATGTGTTGCCAATTACACCACCGGGTAGCGAAAACTTATTTTCGCTAAGTCCTTGCTAATACAGTAGTTCCATCGCAAGTCACGGAGGCCCTTTTAGGCCTGAATTGGCTCAGCCGGAGGCTTGAATCAACCATGCCGTGCACTGTTGACCCCAAAAAGGCTAAAATAGCCTTGTTCGACCCCTTGCGACGGAGCTATATGGGGGCAGGTTAGTCTATTTTCGGGGAAAGTACAACCTTTTTTGGGAATTTTTGTAAAAAATTTTCAAGCCTTGGGTGACGCATTTTGGTAGGTTTGGGGCCGATTTGCGGCAGAAAAATGGTGAAAAATTGGTATTTTTTGCGATTTTTTTGACAATTTTGGGCGGAGTTGGGGTGTTTGTTACATGAGGGGTCAGTAATGGGACACTTGGTTAGTTTGGGAAAATTTTGGGGATGGCCAGAGGCCAGATGTTAAGATAGGCAAACTTGGTGAAAGTTTAAATCCGAATTTAGAATTGAGAATTTTTTTTAATAAATTGGCGGGTTGGGAGATCTGCTTATGTGGAAAGATAGTTTAGGTTTATGTTTACAGGTTCAGAGAAAAAGGGTTAAATATGGCTGGAATTTACAAGTAATCAAGTTGCTCAGCGTAGCGGTATAACCAATCCGCCAAGGTTGAGTTTAAGAAAGCGAAAGTATGGCAGAGGAAGTGATAGAAATAAATAACCTGCATTACCGCATAGGTAAAAGTAAGGTGATACTTGAAGCGATTGATGCGTCAATCTCAAAGGGCTCCTTTGTTGCACTTCTCGGTGAGAACGGTGCGGGCAAGACAACTCTGCTGGATTTGTTAATGGGCTTCAGGAAACCAACTGGCGGCAGAATCAAGGTAATGGGAGAGGAGCCTTATCTGGACCATTGGAAGCAAAGAAGTGTGATAGCCTATCTTTCCGAGAAGGTCGACATACCAGGTGACTGGTCAGTAAGAGAATTTCTCTCATTTAACAGTTTTTTTTACGAAGATTATTCGACAGATTTAGAGCACGAGCTTTTGAGGGAATTAAGGACTGAACCTGACAACAGGGTAGGCAACCTTTCAGCAGGTGAAATACGCCGAGTTCAGATTATAGCAGCTTTATCGATTCAGCCCCGCATCGCAGTGATAGATGAGATTTCTGCGGTTCTTGACATAATCGGCAGGCGGAAGTTTATGAGGTTACTTCACGAACAGAGCAAGGTAAACGGCATGACGGTTTTGCTTGCAACAAATATACTAGAGGATTTGTCAAATTACATATCAGATGTTTTTCTTATATCCAGAGGGAAGCTTAAAGTGTTTAAGAAACTGGACGTTTTTTTGTCAGATAGAGATAAGAATAACTTTTCACAGTTAGTAGCAGATACACTGGAAGAAGAATGATACTTCATTTTATAAAAAGAGATTTCAACACACACCGTCTGACGTGGGCAATTATCGGTTTGGCTACCCTACTGGGTTTATCGCTTGCGGCAGTTTTTGGCATTGCTGCCTTGGGTATATTGTTATACGCATACTTTTTTTTGGGTATTATTCCAATGTACAGTCTGGTGGGGTCGAACTGGCGCACACAACATGTAATGTCTCGGAATTACATGCTGTCGCTTCCCCTGAAACGGTCGAGACTCTTTCTTATAATACAGGTCAGGGCTTTAGTTTTCTGGTTACCATTTATAGTTTTGGCAATGGTTTTATTGCCATTTGCACAAGCAGAAATGGAAAGGTTGTCGGGAAAATTGTCTGTTATTGACTTTTTTGTATTCTTGCTGTGTTTGCTTTTTAATGTTATTTGGTTTATTAACATGAGCATAAAAATGCAGATATCCTTTGAAAGAATTACGAGTTATTTAACGCAGAAACAGAGGGCGTTAAAAAGTATAGGTTCAATGGTGATATATATTGGGGGCATGTTTGTTATAGGTTTTTCGTTTTTTGGTCTTTTTGCTTTAGGAATCTGGTGGGACATTCTGGTTCTTACTTTGGTTGCCATGTTGAGTTTTTTCTTTTTCAGTTCCGCACGAGATGCCTGGCTATATCAGCAATAAAGAGTCAGCAGTAAGGCTTAGAATTGAGAATTGGTTTGACGGGGTCTTTAAAGGGGGTTATGATTTTGGGGTGACAACAGTGAGGGAAGTTTCATTTGCAGGAATAAGGATTTGGGGATTTTTAGGGAAGTATATAAGTATATGCATATATACTTATGTAATGCTCTATGGCTTTTGAGTTTTTAGTTGTTGAGGTTAGGGGCAGTCATCGCCGGGAACTGGACGGCACCATGGAATTCAGGCTAATTATTGAATACCAGGTCGAGTTTTCTTCGCTCCGGCTGAGGCAATTCATTCCCGCACCAAACGCAATCAACTCTCTCAAGACCCCGTCGTCTTCCGCAGGCGTGACATTTGATGACGGGGGTGTGCATCAGTGCGAGATATGTCAATAAACCGGCCAGATTAAATGCCCCGACGAATACAAGCCAGAAGACAAAGCTGGCCCATGAGGTCCGCCTTGAACAGCCGTGCCAAGATGCAAGACAGACCATCAGCAGTGACACAGCCAAGTTAACGGTCCTGTTTGTTGTCTGATAGTAGTCTCCTTCGCCCATAAGGAAGATTATAAAACCGGCAAAATCATCTTCCCTGTCGGAATATACCAACTTGTTATAATACCAGTGGGATGCTAAATCAAGTAACGGTGATGATATTGTTTTTACATAATACCTAGCCTTTTTATACCGGTCTCGAGGGTCCTGCCCACTTTGGAATGTTTTGTATGGCGGACTAGTCCACTCAAAGCGATTGATAAGTTTTAGGGTACCTGTGCGCTCAATCTGATATAATTCGACCCATTCCTGAAAGGGGCTGGAGCGATATTTCTTTTCCCATTCATCCTGAAGCAGGAAATGCTTTGGTTGCGGCGGCCCTTGCTCTCCATAATACCTAAGGAAGATTTTATCTTTAGTAGCTGCAACAGAGGCTCTCTCGGGGTCCCAGTCAGCGGGGATCCTGAACATCAGAAGCTCGTTAGGGTCCCGAAGCCACAAATGATGGTCACCGCTTTTTGTATCCAGCCTCATGGCCGGCCGGTATTCGCTGTAATTGGCATCAGCGCTGTAATAGCTCTCGATTCGGCGCCAGTTATACATAAGTATTTTGTCAATTTCTTCCTGCTGAGCATCAAATATGACCTCGACACTACGCGCCAGAAAATCGATTTTGTAAAGCCGGTGTCTGGTTTGCCAGAGTAACACCGGACTGTAGGAATCCTGCGGACACCATGAGCAAATATATTTGACCTGTCCAAAGGGCTCAACCTGATTGCTGAACTGTTTAATACCGTTAGAACCTGCGTATCCTATTTTTCTACCCTTTGCATCAAACCCGACAAAATAACGCTTACCTCGCTCATATCGCCAGTATTCGGTTATCTCCTCTTCAGATGGCTTAACAGGCACCATCAAAATTCGCGAAAAAAGTGGTGAAAACATCTGCCTTGTTATATCCTCTCTGTAGGAACCGGAGGGCTCATGCATCGGCCACTGCAGATATTCATTTGGCAACTCCCTGCCCTCGCCGCTCCAGAGCAGATTATCGTTGACATCCCAGACCTGTCTCTCACTCTTGAATTCCCCGTTAATCTCAGTGGTGCTCCAGCTTAGCAAATGGACAGTCCCATCAGGCAGAAATTCTTTACTTGCTCCGGATATGCGCTGCTGCCGCATTTCGGCTTCTGTCGGTTCCGGCCCGGGCAATCCAGGTGACAGTTGCCCAGGGGTAAAAAGCAAAACTATACCAGGGATAATAAATTGCAGAATTATTATTCCGATCAAAAACAGCGTCAGGTACATTATGATTCCGGATGGCGCTGCCACATATTTTATTGCGTGTTTTAACTTCATATATATTGTTCCTCCGGCTCAAAATTCCCTGCTAAGGAACGTGTCCATAGTATCAGAAACAAGAATTACAAGTGCGAGAGCTATTACCGCAAAGCAAAGAGTAAGGCTCAACTGCACAAGTGCCAGAACCAAAATCATCCCTGCAAAGACAGCTCCGAAATACTTGGTTGTGTACTTTTTTTTGGCGCTGACCTCCGAAAGCGCGGCGCCGAAATATATGACCAGGCCCAATAGTATAAAAATCCAGCCCTCAATAAGTACACGAACCGGCAACGGACATGGGGATGCCCCCATCGCTGAAACATATAAATAGAACATGGTCCACATCACACCGAGACAGAGGATAAACGCAATTACGGCCGCACTGAACCTGGCCCATAATATCGTACTGCGTGACACGGAGCGGTGAATCGTAAAGGCCCATGTTCTGCGCTTCTGCTGCTCTGCGAACTGCTGTGAGGCCAGCATCGCGCCAAGAATAACGGCTGAGACAAGAAGCACCGGACCAACACCCCACAGAGGCTTAGGGCGCTGGAGAAGGGTGTAAAAACTTACCGTATTGCCTGGAGTTATACCCGAATATTCCGAGTAATGGTAGGGGTCGGGATGGCGAATTCCGCTCCACAATATAAAACCACTTAAAAAGGTGAATACGATTACCACCACTATCAGGCCGCCCAGAATTTCCTGAAGCTGGTTTTTAACAAGTGCGATAAATCTCATTTTAGGTCCTTTCCCATTTGAAGAGTCTCCTGCGTCCGGAAGAAGCTGTAAATTCTATGAACTGGTCTTCCAGATTCATTTTGACTATTCGGTATTTTTCCGCCCCAGCCGACTGTGCCCATTCGGCTATTTTTTCATCATCAATCCCGACCAAAGTCAACTCAAGCTCTCCTTTGCTGCGTTTGCAGTTCAACAAGCCATCGATATCGACCTTTGGCGGAGCAGAATCCTTGAAGCTAAATATAACCTTTTTAACTGCTGCTCTGAACCGCTCAAGCGAGCAATTTGCTCTTAATATGCCCTGGTCAATTACCACAATTATGTCGGCAACCCTTTCAACATCGCCGAGAATATGGCTGGAGAAAAAAACCGTCCTGTTCCGACGCATAATCAGCTCAATCATACCCTCAAGGAATTGGCGTCTGATCGCCGCGTCAAGCCCGAGCGTAGGGTCATCCATTACCAAAAGTTCCGGATTTGGAGCCAGGGTAAGAGCCAGCGAAACCTGTGCTCGCTGACCATTCGAGAAATGCTTTATCTTTTTGTTTTTTGGCAGGGAGAAATATTCAATCATATCGGCGAAAAGCTGGTCGTCCCACTGCCCCGGGAAAAATGCCCGCTGAAATTGCTCCAGTTCATTGATTGTCATCCAGTTAAACAACCGATGGCCTTCTGTCACATATCCGATACGCTGACGACTCTCAGCAGTTAACTCTTGAGAGTCGCACCCGAGCAATCTCGATGACCCCGCCGTTGGCTTGAGCAACCCGAGCATCAATTTAATAGCGGTGGTTTTTCCAGCACCGTTGCGGCCTACAAAACCACAAATACAACCTTGCGGAATCTTCAAATCCAGATGGTCAAGAGCAAGTTTATTACCGTAATATTTGGTAAGACCATCTGTTTCCAGTACCATCTCAGTCATTTTTTCTTCCCGCTTGTTTTTTTGTTAACAAATCTTCCTATTCTGCCTTTGAACATGGCGATTAAATCCCGTGCCTCGAGCCCCAGATTCAGGCCCTGGGCGAGTAGCGTATCCATTCTCTCAGCAAGTATATTGATATCTGCCTCGTCACCGCTACGAAGCTTTGGGCCACCGATAAACGTACCTGAACCGGTTTTGGTATTGACCAGCCCCGCTTGCTCCAAAACTCTATAAGCGCGAACAACAGTATTGGGATTAATCACCAGTTTGGCTGCAAGCTTTCTAACGGAAGGGAGTTTATCCCCGGCCGCAAGTTCGCCCATTGCGATGGCCTCACCTATCTGCTCCACAATCTGCACATAAATCGGATCGCCTGAACCGGGTGATATTTGTACCCACAGTGCCATTTAGAACTACTTTCTGAACTTTCTAAAAAGCCTTAAAAAACCAAATAACAACCACAGAGCATGTTAATGCTATTAGCTGAGATTTCCCAGATAAACTCTTAAACAACATGCTTTTCTCCCTTTGCGGAAGACGTAAATATCCCGTTTTTGTACAAATAATTGCCCTCTGCCAACTACTCTGTGGGGCCTCACCACTCTTTAGGGAATTATACTACAGGCAGGGGGGACAAGCAAGGGGGAATTGGAAATCAAGAATTAGGGTGCAAAGAGCGCCGTTGGGGAGTAGAATGCAGTAAAAGGTACGGGTAAGCATCGTAAGGGATCTCATAGGGCGAGTAAGAAGAAACATTATTGGTTTTTTTTTATTAAGGAGGTTAAGAAATGAAAACGAGGAATTTGAGAGCAGCGGGTATTATTGTTCTGATTGTTGTATTGGCTGGGGTGGCAGCACATGCAGGTAAGGAAAAGTGCGATCCGCTGCCCGATGCGGTGAAGGCGGCCATCAGTGCGGAGTATCCGAGAGCAGAGATTGAAGAGGCCCAGGCGGAAGAGGAATGCATAATTGTTTACGAGGTTGAGCTGGAACAAGAGGGACAGGACGTGGAGCTGACGATATCGGCGGACGGTAAGGTTATTGAGAAGGAGACGGAGGTCCCGCTAAGTGAGGTGCCCGCGGCGGTGAAGGCGGCGATAGAGAAGGCGTGCGAAGGCGGTGAGATAGAGGAGGTGACGAAGGAAGTGACGTACTGGGTGGTGACGTTAAAGAAGCTGGATGTGCCGGAGACGACGTACGAAGCGGAAGTGGTTAAGGACGGCAAGGAGATGGAAATCGAAGTGGCCGCAGACGGGACCATTCTGAAGCAGGAGGTTGAGGATGATGATGAAGATGAAGATGAGGATGAAGATGAGGATGAGGATGAGGATGACTTTTAGCAGGTAGTGCAAAGGTTGCGGTTTTTTATTTTTTAGTCCATTTTTCGAGCCATTTTAGAACGGTTTCGTGCCAGAGGATAGAGTTGTGGGGTTTGCTGACCCAGTGGCCTTCGTCAGGGAAGTAGAGTAGTTTGCTTTCGATGCCGAGTCGCTGGAGTGCGGTGAAAGTCGAGAGGCCCTGGGTGTCGACGACCCTATAATCGAGTTCGCCGTGAAGTTTTTGACAAAGTTTACGGGGTTGTGTTTTTCGTAGCTTTGGGGGTTGTCCCATGGTGTGCCGAGATGGTCCCATTCGGGGAACCAGAGTTCCTCGGTGTCGAAATATGCGATACGTTCGTCAAGATTGCCATCGTGATTGACGAGACATCGGAAGCGGTCGGGCCAGTTGCCGGCAATCCAGTTAATCATGTAGCCACCGAAAGAAGCGCCGAGTGCTGCGACGTTGTCGGGGTCCATCCATTGATATCGTTGGAGTGCGGCGGCGAGTCCTTTTTGGAGGTCTTCGAGCGGTTTTCCACCCCAGTCACCTCGGATTGAGTCGGTGAACTTCTGGCCATAACCGACGGAGCCGTGGAAGTCGACCATGACGGCGGCGTAGCCTGCAGCGGCGTAGACCTGTGGGTTCCAGCGGTAGTGGAAGTGGTTTCCGAAGGAGCCCTGTGGGCCGCCGTGAATGAGGAATGCGACGGGGTATTTTTTTTTGGGTTCGAAGTCGGCGGGTTTTACTACGTAGCAGTAGACGGTTTCGTTGTTCCAGCCTTCGAAGGAGAACTGTTCGTAATCGCCCATTCGGACGGCGGCGATTTTTTCGGCGTTGATGCAGGTGAGTTGCCGAATATCCGAGCCGTCGGGATTGAGTGAATAGATTTCGGCGGGTGACTTGAGGTTGTCGCGGAGGCAAACGATTCTTTGTCCAACTGCGGCGGGTGAAGATGCGCAGCCATCATTCAGTATGGTTCGGACTTTTCCGGTGGCCGTATCGACGGCGAATAGAGATTTTTGGCCTATGTTGTTTGCGGCAGCGTAGATTGTTTTTCCATCGGGGGAGAAGCGGATAGATGAGGGGCTGCGGTCCCAATTTTCGGTAAGGATTTTGCTTTTTCCTTCGGGCCAGCTGCGGAGTACGATTCTGAAGCGGTCGGACTCGTAGCGTGGTCGTGACATTGCGAGGTAAGCGAGCGTTTTTCCGTCGGGAGAGAAGAGGGGATTGGTGTCCCATGCCTGATTTTTTTCGGTGAGGCATTTGGGGGGAGCGGAGGCATCGACGGGTACGCAGTAGAGGTCGAAGTCGGTGGACCATGGTTCTTGGTTTCCGACGTTTCGTGCGGTGAAGATGATTTGTTTTGAGTCGGGTGTGAAGGTGATTTCTCCGGGGCCGCCGAAAGGTTTGGAAGGAGTGTCGGCGTCCATGCCGTTCATGACATCGACGGGCTGACCGGCGTCTGATGGCATAACGAAGAGGTGTGAGCGGCGGCCGTCCTTCCATGTGTCCCAGTGGCGGAAGAATATTTGGTCGTAGATTCTGCCAGAGGTTTTTCTTTGCTCGATTTCGTCGAGCCGGTCCTTTGTGCATTCGATGGTGTTGCAATCAGGGAAGACTTCGATTGTGAAGGCGATTTGTTTTCCATCAGGGGAGACGACGAGATTTGCGACGTCGAGGGGCAGGTCGGTGATTTGCCGGGCTTCGCCGCCGTCGATGGGGATTTGCCAAACCTGAGAGGAGTCGGTCCTGTTTGAGAGGAACCAGATAGATTTGCCGTCGGGCGCCCAGCGAGGATTAGAATCGTTTTCGGGATGAGTGGTCAGCTGCCTTAGCTGTGTACCGTCGCTGTTGACGAGCCAGAGGTCGGCCCGTCTTTCGTCTTCATCGAGGTTGGTTTTTCGCAGTGTGAAGACAATCCAGCTGCCGTCCGGTGAAGGCTGCAGGTCGGAGAGTTGGTCTATGGCGAGGATGTCGTGGATTGAGAAGGGATGCGTTTGTCCGTCTGTGGAATCGAGTTCGGCGGCGAGGATGCAGGCGGGGAGGAAGATTGCGGCACAAATGGTTTTTAAGATAATTTTGCGATTCGTTTTCATGGCTATCTCCGGATAAGCTCAGGTTTTAAAAACTGTCTTTCAGTGATAATACACCTCAGTAAGGTGGATTGTCAATATGGCGTTGAAAGTCGCGTGGCCGGGCGGAGGGGCTGTAATTGATTATCGATTACCGATGATTGATTAATAGGGGAGATTGCCGGACTGGCGAAGCGGTCGGCAATAGCGGTAAAATTTAGAATTGGGGTGGTTGGTTTTATTTTTTTATGAGGAGGTAGAGGTCGTTTTCCTTGAAGACCTCGGAGCCTTGCAGTTTGGAGGTTGTGATTAAAAATTAAGGAGATTTGGCGGTAATAGTGACATTAACATGTTAAGTATGGGTCGAATTATCCTTCCGATAGCCCCTGTGAAGAAGCAGACGAGCAGGACGGCCATCCAGATTTTGGACCATTTTGCGGAGACGGTGGGTCTTGCGCCTGGTATGATGCAGGGCCAGATTTTGCTGCCGTCGAGAGGCGGGACGGGCAGCAGATTTACGACGGCGAGTATGGCATTGACGAGAAATATGCTTATAAAGACATATGTAATCAGCAGCGGCGGGCGCAGATAAAGTACGGCGAGTGCGATAGCGGAGAGCATGAGGTTGGAGGCGGGGCCAGCAAGTGAAGAGAGCAGGTAATAAAGTTTTGGTTTTTTGAAGTTGTAGAGGTTTACGACGACGGGTTTTCCCCAGCCGAAACCGAGGACGAAGAGTGCGAGTGTTCCGAGGGGAGAAAGATGTTTGAAAGGGTTTAGTGTTATTCTGCCTGCTTTTTGTGGTCCTCGGTCGCCGAGCCACTTTGCGGAGAGGGCGTGGGCGGCTTCGTGAATAGTGAGTCCGACGACGAGTCCCGGGAGCAAGAGCAATCCGATTTGCCAGCTCATTTGTTCTCCTTTGCCATAGAGAAATTTTTGAATTCTTCGCTTCTGATTAGTTGTCCGAGTTTGGTCTTTGAGCGTTTCAGATAAGAATCGATTTTCCCGGCTTTGCAGAGCGACTCCATAGCGTCTTTTTTTCTTCCGAGGCAGAGCAGTCCGTGCGCGATGGCCGGGTAAAAAACCGAATTTGGCAATTTACCGCGTGCTTTTTGTAGATGCTCATCTGCCCGGGCCTTTTCATCTCTTTTGAGTGAGACGACCCATTTAATAAATCTGGCATCGTTTTGCTCCTGGATAGAGAGTATTCGGTCTGCGATTTTTTCGGCCTGTTCCCATTTCTGAAGGTCAAGCAAGCTGTTTGCTTTTACAACGAGTGCGTTAAGAGTGACATGGCCGGGCAGGTCATTTCGCGAAAGTATCTGTTCGACGATTTGGGCGCGGTCATATTCTTCCAGGATGTCACTTAGAATCAGTTCCAACATCAGGAGGGCCTCCGGTTCTTCGTAACCTGCCTTTTTTGCGGTGTTTGCCCAGAGGCAGGCGGCTTTAGGGTTTCTGTTATGGTACTCGATGAAGGCGATAGCCGATACGAAGAGGCAGGATTTTGTTTGAGGCAGAATCTTTTTGGCGAGGTCTCTTGCGTCTTCGAGTCCGTATTTTCTGTACTTTAGAAAGAGCCAGTTTGCTCCGTCCTGAGGTTTTCGGCTCAGTTTCCAGGCGGCGGCCCAGAGTGGTTCGGCGTTAATGAAAGTCGCCAGTGAGGCCAGATTGGCGAGCATTCTAACGGGAACGGCTAAAAGTTTTCCCAAAAAGCGTAACATTTAAATATCACTTTCAAAAGAGCAAATATATTAGAGATAAAAAAGGAAAAAGACAATGTAAAATTCAAAAAGCAGCCTGGATAAAGTTGCAACTTATCGAGGCACTGTCGGCGAGCTAAAATAAACCAACACCTTCTCTAAATACAACCGGGGCCTATATCAAGATATAGGCCCCGGATTAGCATTCGCATCAAGAAAGGACTACAGTCCCGGGAACTGCAAATCCTCAAGCCAATTGTCGGCAAGAACGGAATAGTCCCTAAAGTCGATGATATCAGGGTTGTTGGGGTCGTAAGCAGGGACATAAACGGGGTCCGGAATCCTTGGAAGCACATTTGAGGACACATCCAATGGGCCATACTGAGCTTCTGAAACTCCGGCCAGGCCCAGGACTTCAGCGGGAGTGAGGCTCTTGTTGTAGATACGGACATCATCGATACGTCCGGCAAAGTTTCTTCCGTCCCAATCCCTGCCAACGGTAGTAATGCCATCAAAGGTTTGGACAATATGCTCTACCTCGTTTACCGCCGTGGAGTATGTTGTGCCGTCGCTCATATAGAGCGTAGCTTTTGTGGGCTCAATCACAACAGCGACAAAGGTCCAAAGAGAGAGTGGAATGTCCAGACCTGCGTCGAAGTCCCAGGTACCATCGTTGTTCCAGCTATACCCTAAATCCTGGGAGTCACGAAGATGAATTCCTTCGGGGCTTTCACCTTCTCTGCTAAGCACGATTCCGGCCCAGGCGGTTTGCGCACGTTCCCGGTTTATCCAGGCTGTAATCGTCACGGTATTACTGTTGAAATTGAGTTCCGGCACCTGGACATAATCATTAGTTCCATCGAATTCGAGACATTTTAACCTGTCGGGAGACGGATCGTTTGTAATCCATGCTGGGTCGCAAGGGTCTGCCGCCGGCGTGCTACCGAGTTGGCCGTTATAACCTGTACCCATAAGGCCTAAGTTTGTTGTCACCTGCCCGGAGCCCTCATCAAACGTGAACCAGACGTCCGGGTTAAAAGTCGGGGCTGCCGGGTAAATCCAGCTATCGCTCTGTAGCCATTCAGAGGCCATTATTGCCAGGTCTGAACCATCGGAAGTACAGTCGCCGGTGATGTCACCAAAATCATAAGAATAGACGGGGGCACATCTACGGGGATAGAGGCCTATATCTTCGAAATATACGGTGCCCTCACCGGAGCCAGCGGGGTTAGTAGTATTGCCCCTTACTCCAAAGCCGATATAGATCTTTGAGAGATTAGTAAGGTTTACGCCGGCACTGTTGAAGTCCTCAAGGTCAATATTCCACTCGTGCCACGATTCTTTCCTTATGTCATTGGCATCGCCGCTGTAGTTGACGATTCCAACGGTGGTTCCATCATCCAGAGCGACATAGAGCGCTTCGTTGGCGTCGTTTCCTGACAGGCCATAGAAATACATTACTAATGCTTTTGGTCCGCCGAGTGTCCAGTCCGTGCCGGCTCCAAGGGCCGAGGCAAGTGCCTCGATCTCAGAATACCTTTTTGCGGTGGGTACGCCTAGTTGAAAATTGTTGTAAACAAACCTTGCGGATTTGCCGGAGCGTGTAAAGTTGGCATCGGTCTCAGAGTAAATTTCCGCCCCGGTATCGTTATCAAACCCATCGAGCCAGGTGTCAAATATTTCGTTGACACCACTTTCATAGGAGTCAAAATCATCAACGATGAGATGGTCAGTCGTAGTAAACTCCCAGACGCTTCCGGGCCACTGTACACCGCCGGATGAATTGACCTCATCAATCCGCCAGAAATAATCTGTTGCGAGTTCAAAAGTGGCGCCGTGAGCATAGCTGGTACCCGCCTGTCGGGTTTTAAACTCAAGAGCTGTCTTATCGGTACCGAAGTAAATATCGTGTTGTGCTGCATTGGTTCCACCAGACCAGCTGATAGTACTGAACTCAGCCGGCTGAACACCTGTTGCCTTGTCAAACGGTAGAGGGTTGTATGCAAGGTTCGGGTCGACGGCCTCGGCCCAGAGTGTTGTCATTCCCGGATTAGTCTGGTCATAGTCAACCTTTATCAGTGCTCGGAGGCCGGCCTGGGCGGGATAATTGACGTCATCTGTGATAATCTCACCGTTGTTGACGTCATAGGCAGTAATCCGGCCCCTTGCGATAAGTGCCGGCACATTTCCCGTGTAAGAACAACTGTTGCACGCGACATCATTATCCGGGTCAAAGAGCCAGCCATTGGGCACCGTCAGGTCGGTATTACAAGTAAGGACGCCACCGGCGATATCGGTATGGCTTGCAGGGCCCATTGTAAAATTATTGCAGTGGATTGTTCCACCGTGGAGATTTAATCTTCCGTAACCGCCATAAGTGGTCCCATCCCCGACGTTAACCCACTCGCCCGCGGTAATAGAGCCTCCGGTCATATTGAGCACACCTTCGGCGGCAGACGAGGGACCGATGTCGATATCGTTACTGACATTTAAAGTACCACTGCTGATATTGAGGGTACCATGACTGTTTGGTTCGGAGCCAATAAATACAGTGCCAGAAGGAATATCTACAGTGCCGCCACTCATATTCATAATGGCAGAGTCGCTGTTCCATCCGATATAAAGGCCCTCCCAGGTACCATCACCGTAACCGGTGATAGTTATATCTCCTCCACTAAAATCGAACCTGTAGTGACCTCCGAGCGCGTAGCTGCCGATATCGAGCCATCCTCCAACCGTTAAGGTTCCGCCGGTCATCGTGATGACCGATTCAACGCCCTCAGGTGGTGGGACCTCGGAACCTGAGTCGAGGTATTCGGCCAGTGCAATGTCACCGGCCTGGATAATCGGGCCGTTGCCGTCATCGACATAGTCATCGACGATGGCATAATCGTTGCCATCAGGGATTTTTGGTGTCCAGTTCGACGCCGTGGTCCAGCGGCGGTCTCCCGTTCCGTTGTTATTGTTCCAGTACACATTCACAGCCAAGACGCTCCCAGCCATAGAGAGGACCAAAATAAGGGAAATTAAGAAATACAACTTCTCAGACATGACACACACCTCCTAACAAATGTGTTCCATTGGCTACACGCCAAAATATTTATTATTTTACAACAGGCATGAAAACCATTGACTTGCTTCACGCCGCGCACGTAAATACTTGTTACTCTACTATACGATTATAGTATAATCTTTGTGCCTGTGTCAAGCAGCTTTATCCGGAATAAATGCAATATTTTTTTGCAGCACACGCAAAATGCGGAACAAATTTGTCAGGTAATGGGGCTAATTGCACTGATAGTTTGTATTTCTGAGCTAAATTCCCCTAATCAACGACACAGAAACAGTGTAACCCTATCCTTTTTTAGGTAATAGTCGGCCTTAAATTTAACCTAATAAACCGGTCCGAATCAATCAAGGCCGCAGCTTAGGTGTATAAGCTGCGGAAAATCCGAAAACATCCGATGGGCTCTTTCTTTTTTTGCGAACATATTGGGTATAATCAGCTAGTAATTAGAGTGTGCAAGCTAAAGAGAATGTGTTAGGAAGTTCAGGTGCGGTGTTTGTTTTTATAACGACGGGGGTGTTGGTTTTCCCAACATTGATATTGATAGGGGGCTCTCAGATAATTTTGATGACGGCGATAGATAAAGGGTGTATAGAAACCTCCTGGAAAACAGGAGATGTAGTCACAAACGAAAGGTTTTCGGATGAATAACAAGGGGTTTACCTTAGTAGAATTACTCGTGGTGATTGCGATTATCGCACTTTTGATGTCGATCCTGATGCCTGTATTGGGCAAGGCCCGGTCGCAAGCCAGGGCGATAGTCTGTCAGAACAATCTGAGGCAACTTTCAACAGGATTAAATCTGTATCAGGTAAGTAATGATAACAAAGCTCTCGAGTCTCAAGGCGGCCAGGATTTTTGGTTTACCCAAATTGCCGGTTATCTTGGGGATAATGACTACAGAGACGACCCCCAACAAATGCTCGAAGGCGCGATGGCGGTAATCTTTTGCCCCTCGACGAGAAAACCACAGACGGTAGCGGGCGGTTTTTGGGGTTCAGCCAAGAGTGCATGGCGGTATCATGTTACGCCTTATAACGCGGAAGGCAGCTATGCGATGAACGGTTGGGTCGGCGGCTGGACTTTTGAGCAGATGGATGCTTATAATACTCTACCGCTTGAACTTAAGCGTATTTCATTTAGAGACGGCATACCGGGACGAGCTGATATCCCCGTCTTTTGCGATTCTATCTGGGTCGACAGCCTGCCGCAGGATTGGCAGGAAGTACCCGTTGACCTGTATGGAGGCGGTGAGGACGATGTTGGTTTTTCACGGGTTTGTATTGACAGGCACAAAATGGCAATAAACCTGTCATTTGCCGACGGGCACGCGGGGCGCGTACAGCTTGAAGACCTGTGGAAACTTAAATGGAACAAGAAATTCGAGCCTGTGGATGTTCAGGTACCTGCACTTCCTTAGTTATTTTAAATTATTTTGACAAAAGCACAGAAATTATATTATAATAATAAAAGTTTTTCGCGGGGTTGTACCAGAGGAAGGTGTTTTTACGTTTTTCGTGGAGTAGTAAGTGATTTGTAGTACATACCAGAATTTGTAGTACATACCAGAATTTGTAGTACACACTAGTATTACTTTTTAATTTTAATTTTATTTTTATAGAGGAGGACTATCATGTCTAAAGTGTTGTATTTTTTAATTTCTTTTGTTTTGGTGCTATCTCTGGTCGGCAATGTCTTAGCAGCTGATATAGAGTGGGACAATGACAACGGTGCGGGTGACCAGCTTTGGGACACAGCGGTAAACTGGGACTTAGACAGAGTCCCTAATCTCTACGAGGACTACGATGTTGCCATCATGGATGATACCTATACCGAGCCCGGGAATGGGCCGATCATTCAGGACGGTATCGCCGCAGAGTGCGACTATCTGGAAATGGGTTTCAAGAAGCCTGCAGATGAAGTGGTCCTGACGATGACGGGGGGAACCTTAACGGTCGGCGGGTGGATTGACGTCGGCGGCTATAACTCCGGTTACTTCAGATTCGATATGAACGAAGGCCAGGTAAATGTGATTGGTTACGGTGACGCTACCTGGGAGGGTGTTTGGCTCGGATTCAACACCGACGCTTACGGTGTTATGAACGTGAGTGGCGGCGATTTGGATATTTTCGGCGGGCTCTGGATAGGGTGGGAGCCAGACAGTTACGGCCTTTTCAATATAACCGGCGGCACGTATAACGGCACCTACGTTTACATCGGGTCGTGGATGAACTTTAACGGTGCCGGTCGCTTGGATCTTCACGGCGGAACCATGCACTGCAGCGATTTTGCAATGGGTCCTGTGAGCCATATGGATGTCAGCAAGGGTGTGCTGACGTGTGAGACCAACCTTACGGTAGCCAACGGCTGGCTTTTTGACCCGGGCAGTGATACTCCCATTAGTGACGATAGTGATGGAGTCCGGCGTGACGCGCCCGGTTACACGGCGACACTTCCGATGCTTGTGGCCCTGGGCCATGTTACGGCCTATGGTGTTAGCAGCGGAGATATTATAACAGATGACGTGAATTATCCTGCTGAGGCCGGTCTTCGTGCTTTGGTAAAGATAGACTATGACCAGACCAATGCGGGCATGACAACGGTGTGGGCCGCGGCGGTCGACCCGAACCTTGCCTATAACCCGAGTCCGTATGACAAGGCAAGAGGAGTTCAGCCTTCCGAGTTCGATCCAGTGAGCT
>Ga0307380_10004051_pt1 | contig 19977 bp, 4 predicted proteins | sample UN3MG_FD_202239 | JGI IMG/M metagenome (GOLD analysis project Ga0307380, IMG submission 202239) | Soil microbial communities from Risofladan, Vaasa, Finland - UN-3 | ecosystem: Environmental > Terrestrial > Soil > Coastal area > Acid sulfate soil | place: Finland: Risofladan, Vaasa | collected... | reverse complement strand
CATCGAGTCTGTCATCAGCGCGCCTGGGGGCGGCGTGAGCACTATGGAACTCTATCACGACTCTGGCGGTGTATACGTCAGCTCCGAGCCGCTGCCGGTGTACCAGGTCGGCACATACAATCTCACAACGAGGGCCACAGCCCACAGTGCCGACCCTTCTGAAGCGGAGCTACTCCAGATCTGGGAAGACCAAGGGTCCTATGACGTGTTTGTGACGGTACCGTTCACCTTCGTGGTCGACCTGCCAGCAGAGAACCAGACTCTTCCCTTGCACGGTGGGCTGGTCGGTGAGCGGCTGGCCCTTCTCCCTCTGCAGCTAGGCGTGCACCTCGCTGACCGGGCGGGGACTCGCCTTAAACCGGTGACCGTGTTGGAGGGCGACCTAGATGCGGCCTTCGAGGCCACGGTGAGTGCTGGGGGAAAGCAAGAGGTCATTGTTCTGACACGAGACTCCGAGGTCCCTGACAGTTTCGTCGGCCAATCCACCAGGTTGGACTCTGAGGGCTTGTATCAGCTATCCGTAGGTTTTATTGGCAAGCACGATCCGCACTACCGACTGATGGCCACGACGGCCCAGGTATCGTTCCGGCGAGCGGACTCACTGTGGACGAGGCCTCTCACCTACCAAGCATTGATCGCGCTGGTGAGCGCCCTCCTCGCTTGCCTGATCGCTATAGTCATCTATATGCGGACTAACCCGGTAAAGGGATATCTGATATTCGAAAGGGTGGGTCTAGCTGAGGAACTCGACAGAATCCCCTTGAGTCACGGCCTCAGGAGCGTGACTGTTAAGTCTCGGGAACTGGCGACCCGTCATCCCATCATACCATTTGCGCGTATCCGAGTCCGGAATATCGCTGGCGAAGCCGAGGGAAAGCGCTCCATTGCGGTGACCGCTCGCTATGCGGAGAATGGCCAGATTGAGGAAACGCTTACCGACGGCGGCACCGCCGTTCCTATTGGCTTCGACATGATGATGTACTACAAGTACCGAGAGTGATTCGATGGGAAATCCAACCAAGACTGCGGCCCGTGTGATCTGCATGTTGGGGCTCTTGGTGGCTGTGGCGTCTTCTGTTGCAGAGGCCGTGAATAAGTCCTTCCCAAAGATGTCGTCGGTCCCAGACCACTTCGCCGGGGCGGAGGAGAGGTGCATCGGACTTGACCTGGTCTTGGTGATCGACCAATCGGGTAGCATGAGTGGGTCTGCACCCGGGTGGCCGGGCGCAAATGACCCCTTGGGACTGCGCTACCGATCCCCTCGCTGGGTGCTGGAATGGGCGGGGGACAGCCGCTTGTTCGTCTGCCCGGATGTGGTACACCGCATCGGGGTGATAAGCTTCGGGGACGAGAACAGATATGAGATCGATCTACCGCTGAGCCTTATCGAGCCGGATAGTTTCGACCAATGGGAGAAAGACAGGGAAGGGCTCAAACGAGACATCCGAGCCAGGGATCTGGGCTTCACGGATCACAAGACGGGGCTGCTCCAAGCAGTTGCCATGCTGGAGGACGCCGCACCTATCTCCGGCCCACCCCGCAAGCGCGCGATCATCTTGCTTACCGATGGCTGGCCCTGCGTAGCCCGGCTGGGTTGTACGCTCGAAGATGACACCATGGATCGGGGAAGGTACATGGCGGAGCTGAAAACAGAGGTGGAGCGCACACTCGCCTTTGACTCTGCCCTGCTCTCGCGGGAGCATGGGCTTCGGGAGGCGGAAGCTGAGAGCGGATGGCCTCTACCTCCGGAGACCTACAACGAAATCGTTCGGGATTACCCGGTGCCGGACGAGGCCTACGGCGACAGCACCTACATCTGGGTGGTAGCCATGAACGATGTCGTTCCCTACCTGGACACCGTCGGCGGAGACTTCGCCGAGATCGCCGAGAGCCACGGAGGCGGACTGATCGATGTGGAGCAGAATCTCGCCGAGATTCCCACGAACTTCCTGAGTATCGTATCCCGCATTGCTGGAATGAGAGTAGCCGCACTGCCTTGCGGGCCGTTCCCAATGGAACCGTATCTGGAGGGAGCCTTGATCCACGTCTTCACCGGTGATGAAGACATTGAGGTCAGGATTGAACTCGACGGCCACATTCTAGAAAGAGGCCAAGGCGACACAGAGTTCTTTGGGATGGAGGACTATGTCCTCGACGGCACCATAGAACACTACCGGTTCTATCGCCCTAGACCAGGAGTATGGAACATCTGGGCCAGCGATTGCCGACCCGTGGCCTTCCAAGCCTTTCTGGACACGATCCCTGTGGTAGTTGAGCGTATCGAACCACCGTATGACGAGTCACTCCCTCAATTCGACGAACCGCCGTTCTTTGACCCCGGCCAACCTTTCCATCTTCGCTACCAAGTCCGTGAGCGAGGCGCTGATCAACCCTTCGCAGAGGATCCCAGTTTTCCGCTGAGCATCCAAGGCGTGATCACGATGCCGGATGGAACGGTGGATCGTCTTGACATGCGTCATGAGGCCAACGGAATCTATTCGAGCGTTGAGCCACTGCCGTTGGGCCAGGTCGGTACCCACGAGTTCACTCTGACCGCCACTGCCCCGGGAGTCGCTGAATCCACCCTGCCTATCTTCGATGTGAGCGATTCCTATGTAGTGGGACCGGTGATACCGTTTTCTATCCGTGTCGAGACTCCCAAAGTTGGGCAGGTTATTCCTCTCCATGGGGACATACGTCAGCGCCTGGCTGTCCAGCCAATCCAGGTCCGCATCAACCTGGTCGACAGCAGTGCCAGGTCGTTGCCCGCCAATGAAGTGCTAGTGGGCGACCCTGATCAGGCGTTTCAGGGGACGGTGACCGCGGCAGGCCAGAGGGAGAGCTTCAATCTAGAACCGGACCCAACTGATTCCGACTACTTCGCGGGCCAAGCGATCAGCTTGAACACAACCGGTCACCACCAACTCACGATCGAGATGGTCGGGAACTACAGACGAGATAAGTATCGCTTGCTCGATTCCACTGTGCAGGTCTCTTTCGAGCGAGCGGATTCCTTGTGGACACAACCTCTAACCTACCAAGGGCTGGCTGGCCTGGTGGCCGCCCTCTTGGCATCTCTGATGGGGTTGATGGTCTACTCCCGCACCAACCCTGTGATTGGTTATCTGGTGTTCGTCTCGAGCGGGATGCAGGAAATCGACCGCATCGCCCTGAGCCGGGGCCGGCGCAACGTCAAGATAGGCCGGAAGGAATTGGCTGCAAATCACCCGGCACTTGGACTAGCGCGGCTGCGAGCGAGGAACGCAGAGTCAGAGGCTGGCCAACCGCGCGCGATTGAGGTCTTTCTAGAGGACCTGGAGGGGGGTGAAACCGAGGATCTACTGAGCGACGGCGGCATGGCGGCACCGATTGGCCATGGTCTGAGCGTCCGATACTCGTATCGGAGTTGATGAGAGAAGGGCTAGGGTCGCGCGAGAGTTCGCGCAACGGAGGGAGGTAGAGATGGCGAGACCGGCAATCGTGATCGGATTGGGGGGAACGGGACAGTGGATACTCACCTATCTCAAGAAGAATCTCTTGGAGAGTCACGCTGGCTCGGTCCCTGACAACGTGAGGTTGGTGGCCTTCGACACCATGCCCACGCCGGAGGCTGAGACGGCGCGAGCCCGGGCGGAGGAGGAGAAGAAAATCAGGGCCGGAGCCGTGCGCCTGGAGGAGAACATCGAGTTCATCCCCTTGACCAAGAACGCTAGGGAGACCGGCGAACACGTGTCGGAGGGGAGACACATGCACATCGGATCATGGTTCCCGGCGAGCTTCTACCTCCAGGCGGCTCCACCGGCCATATGGGACTTGGCCACTGGCGCTGGACAGGTACGCCAATTCGGCCGGTTGGCCTTCTTCGAGAAGGCCAGTGATACCATCTGGCCCAAGCTCCAGCAGGCGATCCAGAGAGTTCAAGGCCAAGTCGGCAGGGATCGAGAACTGGAGATCATCATTATCGCATCTTTTGCCGGTGGCACCGGCGCCGGCATGTTGGTGGACACGGCCATCCTGGCCCGACAGGTAGCCAGACCACTGGTAGCCCAGAACATGGTGGTGCGTGGCCTGTTCGTGCTGCCTCGCGTCTTCGGTGTGGCCGAACCCGGGCCCAGAACAAACCGCATGCTGGCCCGCTCCTTCGCTACGTGGAGGGAACTGGATCGGTTCATGATCATGGGTACCGGCTGGGGAACACGACGGTTGGTGTACCGTCCCGGCGTCCGTGCCCTCGAGATAGATCTGCGCGAACGCCCTTTTGATGTGTGCTATCTCGTGGACGCGGTACGAGATCAGAATGCGCTGGATGACGTCGAACCCGAGTACGGTGTCTTCCCTGCTGTGGCCGATTTCATTAGCGCCGTCCTGGACGACAGGGCCGGTACGTTCTATTCGCACTACGTGACCACCAACTTGGTGCCCGCCTTTCTCGCCCGGCCGGATGAGCCGCAGTTCAGCGCTCTGGGTACGTATACCATCAAAGTGCCCATCTACTACACGCTACAAGTGCACACCCATGAGTTCGCAAGGGACTTGCTCGATCTGCTCCTACGGCCGGTCAAGGATGATCAAGGCAGGGTCACCCAGCTGTCGGCCGGACACAATCTGGAGGCTGGCGCGGGCAAGAGTGGAAGAGAAGCCGCCTTGCGCTTCCTCCAGGTTCAAAGCGTCACGCTGCAAGCCACGGGCTACCAGCCAGAAGATGAAGATGAAGAGAAGACTCTGTACAATACCATCTTCCCGGGACAGGTGGCCAGTATCTTCCGCCAAGAAGGGTTGACCAACGCCCAGTTGATCCGACAACTGGCCATGGGCGGCTTGTCAACGGTACGTAGGGGGCAAAGGGCCGAGGCTGGCTGGATAGGGGCATTGACCCAGCTGGGAGAAGATGCCGCAGCCCAAAAGGTGATCCGAGACATCGAGCAGGAACTGAAGGTCCAGCTGCGCAGCGAGGTACCACCCTCCAAGGAACTGAAGGATCCTCCGCCGGAAGCAGTGTTTCGTTTCAAGGAGAAGGTACCACAGTTCCGTCAACGACACTACGGTACACAACTCGCGAGCGGCATCATGACTCGCGGGACGTACGGGGAAGCTTTGGACCGGTGTCGAGACTTCCAAGTATCGAGATTTGGCGCACTACTCCGCCTCTGGATGCTGAACACACTCAACGGCACTACTGAGGACCCAGTAGTCGCGCGTAGCGGCAAGCTCGGTTACGTGTATGACTTCTCTGAGCAATTGGTCGAGGTCTTCGATTACTTCCTCCGGTTCCTGGCCAAAGTGCGTGAGGAACGAGAAGCGCTTGGCATAGACCGTGATCTCAAAGCTCGGGTGGATAGCGCGTGGCGAGCCCTGCAAGGCAACGCACATCGCAAGCTTCTCTTCTTCTTCACGCATCCCCGTGCTCACAGCACACAAGAGCAGTACCTGAGAGCGGAGCAGACCCAGATTGATGCCCGAAAGGACGAGTTACTGCTGGACGCCATACGTCAGACAGTTGAGGAAATGCGAGATCTGGCTCGCCTTTCTCGAGATGCAGCTCAGGAGTGGATTATCCATTTGGCGACGGGCGACGCCCCTCGCGATATTAGGGGCCTGTATGGGACAGTCGAAAAGCGCTTGCGAGAAGTAGCCGCCACCTATGAGGGTGACAAACAGGCGGACAAGGTCCATCAATTGCTCGGGGACATCGAGTACCTACGCAACGACGAAGCGTTGAAGGAGGAACTGGCGCGCTTCTCCTGGGATATCCAAATCAAGGGAGACAAGGTGTCTCTAGCTTGCCGACTGACAACACCTGGGGGCGAGCTGCACCACCTCTCGACGCGGAAGGGAATCGCGCTGGATAGGAACCTGAGGGCAGTCCTTGAGTTGGGCGAAGGCCAGTACCGAGAACTACCGAGGGAAAGGACTGCAGGATCGTCCATTCTCGACCAGTTTCCGAGGTATCAGGATCTTGGAGAAGAGGTCTTGGGCAGGGGCGAACCCCTTCTCAAGCTCGGCTCCCAGCCTCGAGAGCCGGAGCGCAAGTCCTACTTTGTGTCAGTAAAGCACAGTGACGATCCCGACCTTCAGGTGTACTTCACGAGTCTGAGGGAATGGCTGCTCGCGCGCACGAACATCGCCCCAGAGAACGTTGCTGTGTTCGATTCGGAGGATCAGCACAAGTGTACTTTCGTGCGCACTGACGACATGATCAGCGGCAACGATTTCCAGATGTGGCAAGTATGCCAAGAGGCTTATCTGGACCAGATCCAGCGGAGCGCAGATCCTCAGGAGGGACCACGGCTCCACATCTTCCCGGCTGAGGCCAACGCCGCAGAGTACGAGCGACAGGTGCCCCGTATCCTACGGACGGGTCCCTACCGCATCTTCCATCCTAAGGTCGTCATGCTCCTGGAGAACAAGAAGCGAGCCAGCCTGTTCTTCCGCTGCTGGGCGTACGGTCTTGTTTCCCGGCACGAAGACGAAAGCAATCGGAAAACCTACCGGCTAGTCGTGCCCGATGCTGACCCTCTATTGCTCACCGAGCCCCGCGATGCCTGGCCTGACATCTTCCATGTCTTGGACGCGTTTGCGCTTGTCGGCCGGGATGCTTTGATTGCGGAACATCGGATCAACTTTGAAGCCCTCGAACGAGCCGTGTTGGGTAGAGAAAGAGAGTTGGGCAGCGCAGGTACTGTCGAACGCCTGGAGCAGGAGATTAAGCAGGGTTTGGTGTCGCGTCTGCGGAGCGAGGGCGAAGAACGCATGAGACAGCGCCCTCCCGACGAGAGCCTCCGCTGGCGCGATGGTCAGGATTACGTTGACCTGGCAGATGTGGCCGAGCTCATGCTACGTGAGATCATCGAGGATCAGCGGGCGCGTTTGTGAGATGTCCGTCGGCTAGCCTTTGTGGCCCTCCGGCCTGAGAGCAATCCCGGGGCGGAGGGCCCGCGCGCGAAGGGGTAGAGGATAGTCAATGGTAGTAGCAGAACATGGATCGCTGCTGCTCCAATAGTGGTGCGCTATGTGCGGGCGGCTATTCCTCTCATCTGAGGACTTGAAAGTGCTCGTGGGGTGCCCCAAGTGTCAGCCGAATTGACTCGATGCCTACGGAGGGCCTACACGTTGCTGGCTCGTGTCAGGGCTCATAGCCAAGGTGACGGCTGATCCAAAGATGCGCCAGTTGCCGAAGGAGATGAGTGAAATCTGTCCTGGTCTATCCCGCGCGGCGGCGTACCCGAAAGCGACGCCGATGACCTGCGCGGCGCTCAATAGAGGGACCACACAGCCCGGACGCAGAAGATCTGGGTGACCACGGTCGCCACAGGGCTGACCGTGGAATACTCAGCAGAGGGTCGGTACCCAGCCCTAGCGAACGGGAGCTGTGGACCGGCATTCGCCCAACAGGAATGCGGAAGAACGAATGCACAGCACCTTGGTCCGCCGTATTGGCGTCGGTGCAGGAATAGTCTCCCTCGCGGGGTTGATAGCCCTGGCCTTCCTGGCGCTGCTATCACCACGCAGAGTAGCCACGGGTCCCATTTCCCGCGAAGTGTCCCAGCGCGTTGTGCCTCTCAATAGCTACACGTCGGTGACCCTGGAAATCGCGCCAGAAGCGGTCGCGAACTATCAGAGCGCGCCTGCCAGCCCACCTGTGGACGTCATCCTGGTAGTGGATCGCTCGGGAAGCATGGAGGGCGAACCGTTCGAGCAAGCATTGGCCGGCGCAAGGTCCTTCGTGGAGAAGAGCGACCTGAGCCGCCATCAGGTTGGTCTCGTTTTCTTCACCAGCGGCGCAGAGGTGGCTCAAACGCTGACTCAGGAAGCAGGGGCTTTGGAGTCTGCCATGCAAGGCCGATATGCGACAGACGGTACGAGCATCCACGAAGCCCTGCGGGCAGCTCGTCAGGAGTTGGCAAGCGCAGCACGCCGGCGCAGTGCTCAACCCTTGATCGTTCTGTTCAGCGATGGGGGAAGCGACACCGGCCTGGCTGAGCGCGAGGCTGAAGCAGCCAAGGCGGAAGGGGTTCGCATTGTGGCCATTGGCCTGAGAGGCGCCGATTTCAATCCCGGTCTTCTCTCCCGCGTCGTCACTTCTCCAGGTGACCTGATCGTGGCCGAGAATCCCGCAGCGCTTGAGGACGTGTTCATCACCATGGCTCAACAGATCAATAGGACCATAGCCACTGGTTTTGTGGTCGAGGAGCGCTTTGATACCAACCGCTTCGAGGTGTGGGATGACAGTCCGGCGCCACCGGCAGAACTCGGACCCGGGTACTTGCGCTGGGGTCCTACCGTCTTCACCGAGGCGGGCGCTGTCTTGAGGTACCAGCTGCGACCCTTGAGCATTGGCTGGCACAGCGTGGCTACGGGCGACGGAGCAGCTGCTATGACAGACTATCATGGAAACAGACTGGAGTACTCGCAGGCAGGACCACACATTCTCGTCGTCCCCTCTCTTGGACCGTGGTGTCTGCTACCTCTCCTACTGGTCCTGCCAATGCTGTTACTGTTCAGCCGTCGTCGGAGGCCATTGGCCTTCCGTGGCCACGCCGGTGTCTCCGCAAGCACACCGCGTGTCTTCGAGCGTGTCCCGGCGAACATTTCCCGCCTGATATCGGGGGTAGGGCCTCTGGACGCGGCCAAGGCTGAAACAGCTTCGTTCCCGTCCACGCTCATCGTGGGGATTGGCGACGTCGGCGCCTGGGTATTGACTCACGTCAAGAAGAATCTGGCGGACCGCTGCGAAGGCGCGAGACCTGATGGCATCCGGCTGCTATCAGTAGAGCTCGAGCATCCCGATCGCGGCGGTCCGGTCGCCGTGGGCGGCGTCTCTCTTGCCAGCGAGGAGAGGCTCCATTTGACGCCCGATTTCGACGAGATCCGCCACTCCCTTCAAAGAGGAAAGCCACCATATCACCTGAGATGGTGGCAGGATACCGGGAGCCTCACCGCCGAGGGACGTGCAAATGGCCGCATGGCTCTGTTCTGGGACGTGTTGGCCTTGAGCGGGGAGTCCCGCCTGAGGCGCGCCTGCCACGATGCTCTGGCTGCCCTGGACAGACCGCGGGTCTTCATCGTCGCTTCACTGGGCGACGACACGGGCAGTGCCCTGTTATGGGACCTCGCCTACCTGATACGCTGGATACAGAAAGACCGTACGGCTGCACTACGGCGACTGGTGTTCTGGCTGGCTCTACCTGCGTTGGCCGAGGGCCCAGACTCGCGGACCCGCAGGGGAAGACGTTACGCTGCCATGCGGGAGCTGGAGCGATTGACGTACCAAATGCACCAGCCCTACGACTTTGGGGCCGGACTGTCCGGCGTAAGCCGGGGCTCGCCGGTAGATCAGTGCATCCTCTTCGACGCGGAGGCCGAGGATGAAGTGGTGCACTTGAAAGACACGCCTCTGCCGCAGGGTCTCTTGGTGGCAATGGCCGACGGTCTGACAGCAGTCTTGGACCAACAAGTCCATAGCTCCTTCGAGCGAACGGTCACACGCTCGAGCAGGGAGGCGACCCGTAGGCAGCTAGAGATCGAACAGTGTCTAGTGAGCGGTTTGGGTTGCCTGGCGTACAAGCTCCCCGTGGAGGACATACGTCGCGCCGCTGAGGCACGTTTTGTGCGTGATTTGCTCTTCAATCCGGAAGGTACGGTAGAGGGAGGACTACTGCGGGTGCAAGAGGGTGAGTCCAGAGCCCCGGAACTGGACGCTGGTCAGAAGCCGACTGCCACTGAGGCCCGAGAGGCGGCAGTTCACTTCCTACGTAGTACTTCGCTGCACAACCATCACGATCTCTTCGCTACCGTGGGCGATGCGATTCGCCATCAACGCCAATACCAGATGCAGGAGTCCGCGGAACCACCGACCAACCCAGTAGATGTGTTCCGTTGGCGGCTGCAAGAGCATCTCACAGAGTTGCTCAATGGATCGGGAGAGGATCATGTGTCCGCGCGCTCAGGGCGACTGTTGTTCGCACTCGAGACTCTGAAGGCCCTTGAGGATGTCCTGGCTATGGCAAAGCCTTCCCTACAGGCTCCTCAAGAACTCTTGGATGGGTGGATCGCGGGGACCCGTGAGGCGCGAGAAGAGGTGGAGGTCTGGATCGCGGCGCTGATCGGTCAGCCCTCCAGCAGGGAGAGCGACTCCTGGAGGATCCGCAGGCCCTCGACGCAGGACAAGGTGGATAACGACGGTCCAACTCTCTATAGCCTCGTCGACGAGGACTGGCAGAGGTGCCGCAGCGCCCTCGAAAAGCAGCGATTGCGGTCGCCCACGCGACGTCTGTTGTTGGAGCCTGGCTCGACAGGGCCGCGGTACGAGGGTCTCGAAGCGCCACACTACCGCCGCCACATGCGGCCTGAACTCAGCCGCGAAGTCGGCCCTGCGCGCAGACCTTTGAACCGGATGATGCAGCGCGTGCTCTGGTATTGGGATGAAGAGGATGGCGCCTCGCAATTGAAGATGCTGGTGTTGCCGATCGATTTCGATGGGGCCCGCTCCGACTGGCGAGACAATCGGCACGGGCCTGAGGACATCGGTCCCGTCCACGATGCTCTGCGAGATCTCGCCCGGGTGTTCTCCCGCTCCATCCGCACGGGAGAGCAGATTGCGCCCTATCTACGAGACAGAGGGCTCGCGCCCGTTGCTGGCGAATTACTGAAAGGTGAGAAACCGCTTCTGCGGTATGATCGGGCCCGTGCCGTTCAGGAGACGCAGTTTCCTCAGGACACCGAGCTTTTCCTCGTGGGTCCGGAGAGCGGCCTAGTAGACTCATTGGCCGAGGAGATGGTACATACAGAACCCGTCCGCATAGTGAGTGACGACCCCCACACCTGCCTCCTGTTGGGCCTCCGATCCTTCATCCCTTTGAACCTCTTGGACACCTATGTCGAGGATGAGCAGGAGTACTACCTTGACCCGGCTCTGCACGTATTCCCGGCGGAGCAGACGGCGGTTCGGTTCGAGCGCAGACGAAGGCAAAAGGGTGAGAGACGACCACGGTTCCACCCGCTTTTCGTACGGCTGCTGGAAAACGAAGACCTCGCCCGGCTGTTCGGTCTGGCCTGCATCTATGGCTGGGTACGAAAGGAACGCGGCGACCAAGGCCAGCCAGAGTGGGTGTTGCGCATAGAAAATCCTGCCCTCTCTGTTCAACTGACGAAGGGACGGGACAGAACACTGCTCCATGCCATGGAGGCCTTCGCGCTTGCCCTGCCGATCGCGGTCAAGGCTGAGACCCATCCTCTCTTCTCAAGGAACCTCATGGCTACCCAGCAGGCCCTCGAGAAGGCACTGGCCGAGGCCCGCCAGGCACCAGTTGCCGAGCGGCTTGCTCGTTATCGCGAGTTCGAGACAACCACCATCCAAGTATTGGAACACAGCGCGAGCGCTCTGGAGCGCGACCTGGCTGTGTTGCTGGCAGTACTGCTTGAAGGCGAGAGACTCACGTAGCGGGATCCTTGCCGAGTAACTCTGACCCTGGGCAGGTATAGTACAGGGATCAGGAGGCCATCCTTCTCAGACCACGCGCCCGGGTTGGGTCTGCGAAGAAACAGGGAGAAGAGGGCGCGCTCTGCCGAAGCACGGAGGTTGCCAATGGTCAAACGACGGCGCGATCTGCTGAATCCGGGTGAGAGTTTCGAGACGCACCAAGGCTCATTCACCATCGTTGAAAAGTTGGGGGTGGGGCTGACCTGCGAGGTCTACCGCGCAACCCGCATCTCCGATGGCTATGAGGCGGCGCTGAAAGTAATGCGTCCAGGACTGCCCACGGCGCTGAGGAAGCGTTTCACCAGCGAGGGGCGTACGCTGGCCGACATCATGGCTGCAGAGGATCGTCTGGGCGATGGCCTACGGCTGATCCCCGAGTATCTGGGTATGGAACCAGAGAGCGATCCCCCGTACATACTTCTCGAGTTCGTCTCAGGACAGCGAGTGCCTGAGCTCCTGGGGCAGCAGGGCAGATTGGACGAAAGCATCGCGCTCATCATCGGCTGGCAGTTCTGTAGGCTCCTCTCGCTCTTGCACGATGACCTCGGTCAGACCTATGCGGACCTGAAGCTGGAGAATATCTGGTGGCTTGCAGACAGGTTGCAGATCAAAGTCACCGACTGGAATGTGCTGGGCGAGAAGACACCAGACAACGTGGTCCAAGACCTACTGCGGTTCAGCCTCTATCTCTACCACATGCTGACAGGAGCAGCGCTGGAGGAGCGCAGGGGAGAGATAGTCGGCCGCTTGGACGCAGCCGAAGCGTGGCCCGAGCTAGGGTGGGGCACCCAGGAAATCCTGAAGCGTGCCCTCCATCGGAACAGGCAAGTGCGGCACCAGACCGCCGGTGAGCTACGGAAAGCCCTGGAGGACCAATGCGACCTGTGGTCAGTGGATGGCAAGGACTTGCTCCTGCGCGCCCAGCGTGAGCTGCGCGGCGAGCCAAACAGAGAAAGCTATCGCGAGGCAAAGATCTTGGTAGATATGGCCAGACGACGGCCATCAGTCTCGCCGACCGCCGCGGAGGAGGTGGAAGCCAAGGTCGAAGCGGGGCTAGTGAGCACGGACCTCCTGGAGATTGGCCGGAAGTACTTTTCTACTCCGGACTACGCTAGCGCTGCCCAGAAGTTTGAAGAAGCTTCAGACCGGGCCGCCGAGCCAGTGGTGGCTCTTCGCTGGACCTGGCTGGCTCGGGCCGCGCTTGAGGACACAGTCCGATTCGATCCGGTTCGCACAGAAGCTGTCCAGGGACTGGAGTACCTGATCCAGGGCGAGCATAGGCTCGCTGTATCCTACCTGGAGGATGCCTACAAGTCATGCCAGGTGGAAGGGCTCCAGGTGCTTCGAGATGAAGCTCGCCTGCGACGTCTCGTGGAGGAAGGCTCCCAGGCCACGGGACGAGGGGAGCATAGCAAAGCTGCAGCTACGTTCAGAGAAGCACTTCAGCTTTGGGAGGCCCTGCCTTACCGGGACGTGTTGCACGAGGAAATCGGCGATCTCGGAACATACGCGCAAGATGCAGACCGACTTTCGGAGACGGTTGGCGCTGCCTTGGAACTGAAACGCGCTGGCCAAGAGGCCCTCGTCGAGAGCCGAGTTCAGGATGCATCGAACAACTTCTCGGATGCGCTGAACAACGATCCTGGGAATGCCGAGGTATTGGATTCGTGGAGGGGCGGTGCTGAGGAGCTCATTGGCGACGGTCAGTTCGCGAGCGCGCTTCAACTGCTGAACAGGGGCATGCTCCGCCCCGATTCGGCCGATGCCCTTCGTCGTCAATGGAACCTGGCGTCGGATCTGCAAGAGATCGTGGAACTCTTTCGCTGGGGAGAGTATGAACTGGGGATCAAACGTGCCGAGCATCTGGTTCAGGCCTTCGCTGACTACCCGGTAGCGGCTCAAGCGATGCAGCGTCTGGTCGAGCGCGCCCATCAGATGGCCGTTGACGCCAGAGAGATACCGGTCGCCGAGCGGCTCGTGAAACTGACCCAAGAGCCTGACTCCTCCTGGGTAGCCCAACTGGCAGAGCAAAGAGAGGCTGCTCGCGAGCGCCTGGAGGAGCAGCAGGCAAATGCGGCTCAGCCGCTGCTGGCAGAAGCCGCGAGACTGAGTGAGGAACGGACTCTGGTCGATTGGGAGAAAGCGGTGCCTGCATCCAAGGCTCTTCGCGACACATCCCGCGAGGTACTCAAGGCTCTAAGGGAGGCCAATAGGATCCTGAGGCGGGTGGAGATGATGATCCGCCCGGGCCAACCACGCTGGGAAGAGTTCCTGGAGCTGCGCCGGGAAGTCCGCGAGAGGCTCGAGGAACGGGAGGCGCTCCACGAGCTTCTGGGTCGCGAACACAAGGTGGAGATAGGCCAATGCTTGGAGAGTACCAAACAGTTGCTTCGGAAAGCCGAGCGCCTCGGTAGAATCGGGAATGAACTACGTGAGATCAATGTATCGGAAGCAACCCTTGCGGATGAAAGGGCCGAGGCGCTGGCGGAGGCCCTCAAGATGTGCGAGGAGGCGCTAGCTCTCGATCCCGACCACAACGAGGCAGTTGAACTGCGCCGCCAAGTGCGAGCGCAACTGAACAAGGGAGGTGCCCTGGCCTGGAGCGTCGTTCGCAGGCGGGCCGAGGATGTGTTGCAGGACGTCGAAGGCGCCATGGAGCGGGCCAAAGAGGCATACGCCTCGGGCAACGCCGGGCCCGCCTTGAACTCCCTCCAGAGCATCGCGCAGCTTTCCAGCACGGTTGAGGGATATGCCCAGTTGGCAGAGCAAGTGAAGGCGAGCATCGATTTCGAGGAGTGGGCCGCCAGTCTGCCACCAGGGCAAGCAGCCGATGCGGAGGCGCTGAGACAAGCCGAAGACTTCCTGTCGCAGCGCATACCTGCCATCTTCTGGCGGGAAGGGCAGCTGTTGACAGCTCTGAAGAGCGCCGAGGTTGAGGCTCTCCGTCGATTCTGCGATTTGAGCTATCCAGACGAGTCCCTCTTCCTGCCCCGGCTCAAGGATTTCCTCAGAGCGAACCAGGCTCGTCGTCGAGTGGAAGAAGCCATGAAGCACGGCAGCCCACAATCCGCTGAGCCGACATGGGATTCGGCGGCTGTGCTACATAGCGCTCGAGGACTGGTACGAGCCTGGGTGGCGAAGCGATGGCGAATCAGGCGGTTTGCGGGCCAATTGGCTAGGGTGTCAGCCTCTCAAGAAGAGCTTGAGAGGCTGACCCAGGACCTGGTGAAGCAAGTTCGGCAGGAAGAGGAGCGCAGCAAGGAGCGGCGACGCAAAGCGGGAAAGGCGGTAAGCTTTGCCGTGGCGGGCCTCGTGGCAATCATGCTGTGTGTCCTCGCCGGCTCAATCGCCCTCTATCAGTTTGGCCCACCGGCTGTCAGCCAACGGGGGCCCATCCAGTCCATCGCTCAGTTGCTTGGTCTGCCCGCAAGGCCAGCGCCCCCACCCGCTCCGGAGCCTGAGCCCACGCAGCCGACGCCAACGGCGACACCCGCTCCGCCAACGCCGACTCTCCCTCCCGCTCCAACACCCGAGTCACGGTATCTTAGAGAGAAAGGGGAGTTCCAGCCAGACCCTCCCATGGAGAGTTCGGCCTTCTTTCTGTTGGACGAATTTACCTCCACAACAGCTCAGACCTCCACACTGAGCGCGTATCCATCCGCTGGCGTGGGTGGCAGTATGCAATACATGGATCATGGGGGCTTAGGCATAGTTTCATGGACCATGGACCTGCCTCTTGAGCCAGGGCTGTACGAGATCCTCGCCAACGACCCAGTGGAGAAGTCCGAGGGTGTCGAGCTGAGTTACGAGGTATTGGTCGACGACCAGCCGAGAGATCCCCTGGTCGGTACAAAGACGGTAGAGCAGTGGCCCTCTGAGGTGCAAGAACGTGATCGGTGGGTATCCCTGGGTATCTATGAGATCGAGCACGCTGGAGTGGTCAGCGTCCGCCTCCGCCTGGGCGAGGTAGTCCTATCGGGGGATGGCATCGCGGGCATCGACGCCATACTCATTGTAGCCATGGACGAACCGGAACCACCCCGTCCGATGGGTCTGCCTGATAGCGAAAGTCCCCTGCTCCTCGTGGTGGAGGATCCGACCGCCCTGGAACCAGATGTTGACTGGGAAGACACGGCAGGGACTGCATCATGGGATGGCTTCAAGTCCACGTCGGTACTCACGAGTACATCGGTCGTGAGCGCTACGTGGGAAGTGACGAGACCGCTGCCTGCTGGCAGCTATGAGCTTTGGGTGTGGGTGCCTGCCACCCGGGAAGGGCAAGAAAGGGCAGCCGTCCAGTATTCGATCTCGGTGGGCACAGAGCCCCTCAAACAGATCTCGGACACGGGGACGCGCGGTGTTTGGTTCCCCCTTGGCGAGGTGGCACTAGCAGAGGATCAGAGACTTGGAGTGACGATGGAGTCAACACCCGGGACCCGGGGCGAAGTCGTCGCCGATTCCCTTGTTGTTCTGCCCGCGCCGCCGGAGGCCGCGGCTCAATAGTCTCCCATCACCACCATGAATCTGACGGCGATGGTTCTCTCAAAGGCGTCAGTTTCACAAGCGAGAACCACAGCCTGACGCGGCAGTAAGGAAGGATGATCTTGAGACTTGGTCCCATCGTACACAGCGCCGCCGCACGTGCAGTGGAACCGTATCTGAATGGAAGGAGGCAGCGTTGACCCCTGACGAACTCAATCATGTCCTCGAGCAGCTTAGGATGCTGGCGGCTGACGCCGATGCTGAGGGAGATCTGGAACGCTGGTATGAATTCCAGGAGGCCATCGACCGGCTGCAGGACTGGCGCGACGACGGCATGGCCGGGGATTGCCCAGTGGACCTTGCCGACTATGATCTGGTTCTGAAAGGCGGGGCGGCGGAGCAGGAGTCTGCTCTGGGCGCCTGGACGCAGCCAGTGCGCTCGGCAGGGCAGAAGCTGGAGAGCGGGGATCTGCGTGATGCCATCACGGAACTGACTGCGCTGCTAAGTGACCCGGAATTACCGGTCGAAGTGCGCCGCCAAGCCCGCCACTTGCTCGGGCAGGCGCAGCAGGGGAAGGCCAGGCGTATTGACGAGTTGATGGAGCGGGCCAGCGCCCTGGAAGAGGCGCATGACTGGGATGGTGCCCAGCAAGCCTACGATGAGGTCCTGGACCTGGCCCCAAGACACCGGGATGCCCTGAGACGCGTCGACCCTCTGCCCATGAAAAGGCGGGCAGAACAAGCCAGAGCACTGCTCCGTCAGGAAAACGATGTGCAGGCGCTGGACGAAGGGGTGACCAATGCGCGGCAACTGCTCAGTGAAGGGCTGGTGGATGCCGAGCTGCAGTCTCTGGCGGAGAGAGCGGAGGGAAGGCGGGACGAGCTTCGAGCGCTAGCAGGTGAGATAACGACGCAACTGGCGCTCGGAGACCTGGAGAATGTCTACCAGGCAGTGCTTAGAGTACGCCACAGGCTAGACCAAGGGGAACGCACGTTTCCCAAGGACAAAGGTTATGTGCCCATCGATGAATACTATGCAGAGGTCATGCAGGAGTGGAAGACAGCATCCAACAACCTCGCTGAGCGCGTCCTCAAGAGAGTCCAAGACGATCTTAGCAAGTCACCTTCGGAGGCGGAGAGAAAGCTCGTGGACGCCCTGGGGAAGTCGCTCTGCGAGGAGGGAAAATCGGTCTCTGATGCGAGAGAGCGAATAGCGGAGATGCTTGGCTTCAAGCCATCAGAGAGCGATGTCAAGTCGATCTTGCACGAAGATGTCAAAAAAGATCTCCAGAACCGTTTGACTGATGTCCAGAGGGCAGTCGCCAGACGCAACGAGGCGGTGCAGTTGATCCAAGAGGCGCTGGATGCACCCAAGCTCGGAACGGCGTGGGAGCTGCTGGCGACCGCAAGAGAACTCAACCCCGATGTGGAGGATGTCAACCGGCGCATTGAGAGACAGCAGCACGGCCTCACGGCGAGACTGGCTAGCAAAGTACGAGAGAAGGCTGCGTCGGCAGAGTCGCATCTGCTGAACCACGCCTTCGAGAAGGGGCGCAAGTGCTGCTTCGAGGGACTTGAGTTGTTAGGAACATTCGGGGATCCCGACGAGGCCCTGGCTAACGAAGGGGCCTTGGTTCACGACCTGGTCAAGCGTATCAATGAAGAGGAAGAACGCCAGCACAGCATAGGCCAATGGGATGTCAGAATACGAGAGGCCTTGAGAAAGGGAGACGTTGCCATCGCGGTGAAGCTTCATGACGAGATAGCGACGGGACTGCGCTCGGATCCCCGCGTCAAAGAACTGACACTGCTCATGGCTAACCATCAGGAGCTGGAGAGAGTCCAAGCAGACGCCAGGCGGGCCTTTGATGACCGCGACTGGGCCCACGCGGTTGACCTTTGCGACACAATCATCAACAGAGGAGGGCCACTGGCGGAATGGGCAAAGGAGCTGCGCTTGCAGGGTCGTACGGAGATACTATTGACCCAGGTGGACGGGCAGTCCGAGCAAGGCTACTACCAGCAGGCGAAACGCACGCTGCAGGAACTGCAGAAGGTCAACCCGCAGTCGGCGGACAGGTGCCAGCCCTATGTGGATGAGATAGATGAACTGTCCAAGAACGATGAGAAGGTTAAGCGCCATCTCACCCGTGCGCGGAGGGCGGCAGATCGCAACAGGCTGGAGAGAGCTCTCGAGATCTACGAATCCATACTGGGGTCGGTGACGTCCTACGCGGGGGAGATTCGTGATGAGTATGAGGAGCTTCAGGACCAACTGCGCCGCGACTATGCGGAGAGACTGGAACGAGAGTCGAGGAAGAAGAAACCGGACCACGAAGCGGCATTCCATTGGGCGGAAACCTTGAGATCCCACGCTCTCTTGTGGGAAGAGGAGGACAGGCAGCTCTGGCGCTCAGCCGCACAGGGATACCACACAGCGCGGATCACAGCCTTCGAGGGGAGCGGGCGATGGCCTGAGGCGGTGGATGAGTGGCAGAAGCTTGAAGAGGCGGTTGGTGCCACGGTAGAGATCGTTGAGGGGCTGCACCGCGCTCGCAGGCAAGCGACCCTTGAGAAGATGGACGCCACCCTGCATCGCCTGGAGTACGAAGAGGCCAGATCTGTCCTGGAGGACGCCATAGGACTGGGCGTCAGGGAGGACGGGGAACTGGCCTCGCGCAGATCGATCATTGAAGCCATGGCTCAGGCCGACCTCCTCTTCAGGGACGGCCATTATGAGGACATGGTAGAGTGTCTCGCGGACTGTGAGGAGGAGTACGGGGTTGAGGCTCTGGTCCGCAAGCGTGAGCAACTGACTGGAGAGGCAGTTCGCTCGCTAGTACACGAAGCCGAGAAGAAGCCGAAGAACGTTTCCGGCGACGAGTTGGTCGAGATGATCAGCAGGTACGTAAGGGCGCGCAGCCTCGATCCGGGAGACAAGCGCGCCGAGAGGAACATCGAACGCGCGCAAACCGAGCTCCCTGGAGTGCTATCACAGCTCTTTGCCGAAGCGCTAGCATTCACATCGATAGGTCGTCCCTTGGAGGCTGCGCTGCATGACGTTCGATCGAAAGCCAGTCGTTTGCGTGCCTTTATGACCGTGACTTCATACACCGAGGAGCCAGAGGAGTGGGACATGAAGTTGAGAGGCGTGCTGAATCGGCTGCAGGCCTCTATCAACGATCTTGAGCAAGTGAGAGGCTACCTGGAGAGAGCGCCGATAGATGGTGAGGTTTGGCAGACCGCCGTGCGGACTGGAGACCTCAGGCCACTGGAGGGTGCCCTGCGGGCTGCGCGCGAGATCGATGCCGACCTGCCCGAGATCCGAGAGTATGACAAGCGCCTTCAAGAAGCTGCGGATGGCCGTCGAAGAACGATGGAGTTTGTTGTCGAGTTGAGGAAGTCTTTCGAGGAAGATAACTTCGACGGCGTGATCAGTACTTGTCAATCGCTACGCGCGGCGAACGACCTCGCATCCTACCTGAGGTTGCTCACAGGTGAAACGAGGCTGTACGATGCATACCTTGGGCAGGAGATCATCGGGCCGGTTCACCACGAGGAAACGGCCAGAAGGAAACAGGCCAACCTGGCTTCCTGGAACGAATGGGCCAAAAAGGCCGAAGAGCTATGTGGCCGGTTGGATGACCTTCGCGAAAGCGTCGACCGTGATCAGCAGCCCCTGAGCGAAGTGATCGAGGGACTGGAGCACTGTCTGAAGGCCCACGGCGACGCCGAGAGGCATTTCGAGAAGCGCGCAGAGGAGATCTTGAGTTGGAAGGCACATGATCTGGCAAGCTGGGCCGAAGAGGCGGCCGAGAATCTCAGCAAGGTGGGGGAGCAGCTCGGGCACGATCTCGAGAAAGCCCAGCGAGATCGTGCAACGGTGCAACAGGAACTGCAACCTGAGATCGGAAATGCCATCAAGGATCGGCGATGGTCGCGGGCAGAAGAACTCCTTCGGCAGGCTGAGGATCTCGATCCGCACGACAAACTAACACAGCATCTGCGGAGCGCGC